>Ga0207109_1034_pt1 | contig 29122 bp, 27 predicted proteins | sample Alteio_BWMinHeat_73_FD_153584 | JGI IMG/M metagenome (GOLD analysis project Ga0207109, IMG submission 153584) | Enriched cells from forest soil in Barre Woods Harvard Forest LTER site, Petersham, Massachusetts, United States -... | ecosystem: Environmental > Terrestrial > Soil > Temperate forest >... | reverse complement strand
TGACCGAATGATCCTCGGCGTCCGATTCGAATGTTCGACCATGGCTTTCGTGCTGCTTGCGAAGGCGTTTTCTCGCGAGAAGGAAATCTCGATTCGTCTCGCATGTGGTGCCAGTCGCGCCAGCTTGACAGGTGCATTCCTTGTGGAAGGAATTCTCTACGGAGCCCTCGCAGGAACTTTAGGCGTGATCCTGGCGTTTTGGGGAACCCGATCAATCGTCGCGTTGGTGCCAGAGAGCATCTCCATCCCGCGTTTGAGCGAAACGAGTCTGGATGGTCATGTCCTGACCTACTCCGTTGGCATGGCGACTTTTGTAGGACTAATCTTCGGTCTGATCGGCGCGTTTTCGATAACTCGAAAAGACGATCCCTTCGTTCATCTAGGTGGCGGCGCTGGCGCGGTGGTTCCTAATACGCTCCGAAATAAGGCGCGAAACTCGCTCGTCGTCATGCAGATGGCGGTGGCCATTATTCTCACTGTCGGGACCGGACTCATGTTGAAGAGCTTGATTCTGACGACCCGTGTCCCCCTTGGATTTAATGCCGACCGTTTGCTCATGTCCGAGATTCAGCTTTCGCCCAGTGTGATGAATCATCCTGATGCATGGCGCAACTACTATCGTGAGATTGCGGAGAAACTCTCTTCGACACCCGGTGTGGAGTCCACCGCCATAGTCAGTCCGCTACCGTTCGGCGACGAAGCGTTCATGGGATCGGCCTCATCTCCCGCTTCGTCGAACAAAAGCGATGCGCTCATTCGATATATCAGTGCCGGGTTTGTGCCCACTCTCGGCCTTACGGTGACTCAAGGCCACCAATTTCTGGAAAGCGACTATTCGGCAAAATCGGACGCTGTGATTGTTAATGAGACGTTTGCTCACTCGCTCTGGCCCGAAGGAAACGCAGTGGGAAAGCGAATAACCGTCGACTCTAAAGACGCATACACCGTAATCGGTGTGTTCAAAGATTTCAAAGACCTCAATCGAACGACACCGATCATGTCAGAGATGTATATGCCCTTTGGTAAAGACGTGACCCCCTTCGCGGCGACAATTGTGCGGACCAAATCGCAGGGCTCCTCGCTCTCCGCCGCCGTTCGTGACCAGATTCGAAGGGTTGACAGGAATCAACCTGTGCCGAAAGTCAGGCCATTTGCATCCTTCGTCTCGGATGATTTAGCGTCTTCGCGCTTCTTTTCTGTTTTTATCGGTGGGCTTGCCTGCATTGCGCTACTTCTTGCGTTGATTGGAATCTACGCTACCCTTTCACTTTCGGTGGGACAACGTTCGCGGGAGTTTGCGATACGCATGGCGGTGGGCGCGGACCGCCTGAGTATCACGTCGCTTGTGATGAAGGATTCCTTGCTGATTGTCATCGGTGCAGAAGTGTTAGGAATCGCGGGAGCGTTGATCTTGGTGAGATTCCTGTCAACGCTGTTATTCGGTGTCAAGCCGATAGACCCCTTGACGCTCGCTGTCGTCGCGTTGCTCTCTGGGGCGACCGCCCTTGCCGCGTCTTATATACCCGCCCACGCTGCAACTGACATCGACCCGGCCATCATCCTGCGTAGCGAATAGTCTGTCGTCTGAGTAACAAGATCGAGTTACTTATCTCAGCCGTCACATCTAGCCGCGAGGCTTCCGTTTGAGATAGGTTCTCCTGCGGAGGATTCATGAACATTCTGGCGGCAATCAAGCGCGAAGAGAAAAAGCTCGAAAAGCAACTGACGAAGGTACAGCACCAACTGGATGGAGTTAGATCAGCCGCAAAAGCTCTGGGTCACACTGCCGCCGTCGAAGTGGAAGGCGCGAAGAAGCGCGTGTTGTCAGCGGCAGGAAGAGCCGCGATCTCAAAGGCGGCGAAGAAGCGGTGGGCGAAGGTGAAGAAGCAGGCGGAGAAAGCTGTGAACTAAGGGCTGTTGAGAATCTGACCATCACGTTAGTCTCATCAGTCTGCTAACCAGGGCAACATGCATGTAGCTCATCTCTTTTCGGAGTAGTCTGATGGCCGAATCGAAAAAGAGGCAAGCGCATGGAACTACTGAAACTGCTTCTTCATGATTTGCGTTTCGGCTTGCGCATATTGCGTAAGTCTCCCGCATTTACTGCCACCGCGATTTTGACACTCGGCCTCGGTATCGGCACTACCAGCGCTGTGTTTTCCATCGTGGACTCTGTTCTTCTGCGCCCACTTCCATATGACGATCCTGCGCAACTGGTTTGGGTATCCGATGAAAATCCACGCGAGCACGCGACCGTTGTGCTCGAACCGGATTTCTTTGCGTATCAACGGCTGACTGGAATTTTCGAGTCTGTTGCCGCATATGAGCCAGACGACTCCATGACCTTTACTGGTACTGGCGAAGCTGTCCGCTTGCGTATCGGTGCTGTTTCCTACAATTTCTTTCACACTCTAGGCGTTCGGCCCCGACTGGGCCGAGTGTTCCTGCCCGAAGAAGATCGTCCCAAAGCTCCCCATGTTGTGCTGCTAAGTGACACGTTCTGGCACCAGAAGTTCGCTGCGAATCCCAGCATCCTCGGTCGTGTCATCACCCTCGATAGCGAGTCGTATCAGGTGGTCGGCATATTGCCTCCTCAATTCGAATTTCCCGATAACAACCGCGCTGACGTTATTGTGCCGTCGGCTCTTGAAAATTACGACATCTCGCCAACCGCTGCCGTTCGGCTCGTACAAGTTGTGGCGCGTCTAAAACCGGGCGTTAGAACTGAGGAAGTAATTGCCAACCTTGATGCCGTGAATCAACGTCAATGGGCGACCTATCCGGCGATGTTCAGCGGGATGCTGAAAGGGACCCATCCTGTCGTGATGCCACTGCACGAGCGGCTCGTCGGAAAATCAAGACCAGCGTTGTTGATCCTGCTGGGCGCGATCCTGTTCGTGCTGCTGCTCGTCTGTGTCAATATCGCGAGCCTTCAACTGGCCCGTGCTGTCCCGCGCGAAAGAGAGATAGCCATACGCGGAGCACTTGGGGCAAGTCGCTGGCAGATAGTGCGTCAACTGCTCGTCGAAAATGTCCTCATCGCTCTGGCAGGCGGGGCCTTGGGTTTCTTCGTGACTGCTTTAACCATCCAGTTGTTGAGGACGAACGGCCCGAGCGACATTCCTCACCTTGCCGCCTCACGATTGAATCTTCCAGTCTTCGGATTCGCAACAATCATTTCGCTGTTTGCGGGAATGCTGTTCGGCCTTGCACCAACTCTGGCCGCTTTTCGCACGTCGGTCATCGAGACAATCAAAGAGACTGGGTCGACGAGCGCGTCCAACCTAAGGGTCCGTCGTTCACATGGTCTGTTTGTTGTCGCTGAGGTCGCTCTTGCACTCGTTTTATTCATCGGTGCAGGCCTTCTGCTGCGCAGCTTCTTGCGGCTATCTGCGGTACCGCCCGGATTTGACCCGAATGGAGTGCTCGTCGGACGTGTCTCGCTACCGTTGAATTTTTATGAAACGCAGCAGAAACAGGTCGCCTTCTTTCGTGAACTTGCGAGGAGACTCAGCGCGTTACCGGGCGTGGATTCCGTAGGTTTAGCAAATACACTGCCGTTACAAGGGTTTGACCTTCTCAGTGATGTCCAGCGTAACGATCAACCACCGGTGCCTGTCGGTAGCACACCTTCGACTGCCACAGCGGTAGTCAGTCCAGGTTACTTTTCGACGTTGCGCATCCCGCTTTTAAAGGGACGGCTTCTTGATGTCCGCGACAGTCGCGATGCCGCAAACTCGCTAGTCGTGAATCAAGCGTTCGTGCGGAGCTACTTTCCCGATGACGATCCAATCGGACATCAGTTGAGAACAGGTCGAGACGAACTTTGGACGATTGTCGGCGTTGTTGGCAACTCGAAACAGCGGGGATTGGGTGCGGCATTCGAACCGGAGATTTTCGTTCCAGTTGAGAAATGGGGTCCACCCGACTTGGCCTTCCTCCTTCGCACCAAAGGTGAGCAGCAGAGTCTGCTCGCCTCTGTGCGCACAGCAATTTCGGCCATCGACAAGAACGTTCCCATCTACGGTGTCCAGACCGCGGATTCACTCCTCAAGGGTGAAATCGCGTCACAACGCTTCAACGCTACGCTACTCTCATCCTTTGCATTGTTCGCCGTTTTGCTCGCGGCGATGGGTGTGTATGGAGTTATGGCTTCTGCAGTGCACCAGCGCGTTCGTGAGGTTGGAATTCGTGTGGCCATTGGCGCAAAGCCTAACGACGTTCTGTGGCTTATTCTCTCTCACGGCCTTGCACTAACTGGTTTTGGTTTGTTCGTCGGCGTTGTGGTTTCCTTCACGTTAACACGCCTAATGACCAGCCTGCTTTTTTCCGTTCGTCCGACTGATCCCCTGACATACGCGGGAGCTTCACTCTTCTTAGCGATTGCAGTCGTAGCTGCTTGCTACTTTCCCGCGAGTCGCGCGATGAGGATCGACCCGATGGTTGCTCTTCGGCACGAATGAAATCCCGGAGGTGAAGCGTAACCCTCAGCTGAATTCGGTCCGACTTCGAGAGGTGATCGAATCGCATTGAAGCTCGTGCGGCGGCGGCGAAGGATTGCCCATATTACCAGCAGGCTTAATGTAGCTCCCTAATAAATGCCCTAATTTCTCTCAGAACTTCCGCTTCATTCGAGAGAAAAACGAAGTGATTCGCGTCCCAGAGGTCAATGACATGGGCGCCTCCTGCAGCGCTCTCGATTCTCTTTATTCGATTCCTGATCATCCCAACTTGCCACCCGAAGACTGCCGCCACGATTGTCAGTTCCGACTGGTCAGTTATGTGGTGGTCCCTCGCCTGAGCTTGAGGCAGGGGCGGGTATCCAACGAAGGCCAGCACAGGCACACGAATCTCAGAATAATCATGCTTATGATCACCGGACATGATGCCTTGAGGAACATATGCTGGCGTAACACGGTCTCCGACGCTCCCATCCGGCTTCTCCGCAAAGTCAATTCGTAATTCGGCTTCAGGTATCGCAACGCCCTGAGTGCGAGTTCTCCAGTCACGATATGCCGGAAAGGATTTCAGGTCAGAAGCCGAAGGTGAGGGTCCTTTCTTCATCGCTTCCGGTAATTTTTCCTCCAGTGCGTCGTACACGGTCCAGTCGTCACTACCATCGTTCAAGGCATCGAGATACACCAACCCGGCGATCCGTTCACTGTGATGAATTCCTAATTGTGATAGCTCGCCGCCTGCAACGGAGTGGCCGACCACCACAGGCGCAACCAGATTAAGTGCATCGAAAACGCGCAGATCGTCTTCGGTGAGGCGTTCCTCCGTGTAATCTGATTCCGGCCTGCTGGACGCGCCGTAACCTCGCCGCGTGATTCCGTAAACGTGGCATGAGTTCGCAAGCTTCTCCGCAAATCCATCAAAGACGTGTGCGGTGAAGCCAAGCCCCGCCAACAAGACAACAGGTCTTCCCGAACCACCCCAGTCGAGAACCTCCAATCGAACTCCGTCTTCCACGGTGACAAACTGCACTCGATGTTTCGATGGATCGTGCCAATCGCTATGTGTTTGCGCGAATACAATATGAGAAGTCAACAGAGTCAGTGCCAGTACGATGAGGTATTTGAAGCCGGGGTGTTTGACCAAGAGTTTGGCCGGATCGAAGAACATCGCGTTGCCTCGCTAACGCGGCCAGTCTACCACCGCTTAAGTAATCACTACGATAACGATTGTCGCGCGGCGGAAGCCGAGACCTCTAGGACCTTGGTACCGTTGTCGCGGGGCCGCATTTGAAGTAGCTTGTTCGATGTATCAAGAGTTGCGGCGATCTCAGCCGCACGGCAACCGAACCTTCGGGTCGCGGTGCCAACCTTCGAAAGAAGGGATGCGGCCTAACGGCAAACCCGCCTTAGCCCTTTCCCTACACGATTGCAGGCGCTTCTTTGGTCAATTTGACGGACCATCCGAACGGAGAACGAGCCATGGAGGGACCGTACCGGCACACACTGTACCTGGGCAACCGAATCGAGGTTGAGGCGGATAACTGCTTCGTTCTGGCGCAGGTGATATTCGCTCCCGACGATATCGGCACGATGCGGATTGCCGCCTCGGTCGGGAATGGTCCGATCTACGTCAAGTTCATGAAGCCGGAAGAAGCCGCCTGAGTTCCCCGTTTGTCTGCCTGATTCAGTCACTCCGAAAATAAATAGCACCTACATACCGGCACCTAGTAGAAGGCTATAGAGGGCGTCCTGTTTGGCCCTCGACAGCCCCCCGTGTCTCCATTCGAACTCGTAGGCGCTGGCGACGGTCAAAAATAAATAGCACCCACTCACCCGCATCTTTTGATGGAGCAGATGAGGGGAGTTATCAGCCCCCAATAGCGTGCCGGAGTGTCGTGGGCATTTGCTGAGTGAGTACGACGTGAACGCCGGTGACTTAGATCGTCTGCTGGACAAGGCGCGGAGTGAAGTGCGGGCGTGCGATGTAGAGTTCAACACGCGATTAAGGTTCTGAAGGGAGAACTTCAAGAGTTTTGGCGGATCAACCGCTGAAAAATCCGACAACGTCGGAAAAGGAAAGTTGAGATGGTTGCACAGGTAACGACATTTATCGAACGACGCGGGTTCGGGTTCTTAACCGACTCGACCGGCGAGCAATATTTTTTTCACGTAAGCAATTTCTTGCGGGAGGGTGCAGAGGGAAAAGAACGAAAGCCCAAGCTGGGGGAAACGGTTAAATTCGAGCTTGATGAACCTGTCAGGCTTGGCTGCAAGGTCCAAGCAGTCAAGATTCGGCCGTCGGAAGAATGTGTCCAGGTTGAGATCGGAGCGTTGTTGAAGGGTGGTGAGTGATGAACGCTCCTCAACAACAACTAGTCGAAACGACGTTTCCATTACCAGGTCAGATTGACCTAGATGCTTCAATTGCGCCATCGCTAGTTCAGCCCGATGCTCTGGGTGAATTTCCCACGCCATTGGACGGCGCTTTGTTCATGGCCGGATTTGGCATCCCGCAGATACCACTACACGGGAAAGCACCCTTCCTGAAAAATTGGACCGAAGTCGCCAGCACTGATCCCGACTTGATCCGCGCATGGAGTCTGGAACACCCGAGTTGTAACTTCGGGTCCATGGCCGTGCTCGGTTCCCACTTTATTTTCGACGCCGACAGACCGAAGGACGCCAGCGTGCCGGTTGTACGTGAGCGCTTTCAGGCCTTAGGCGGCGCTTTCACTTCTAAGCTGGTGATCGAGAGCAGCCCTGGCAAGGGGCATCGCTACTATCGATCCGCTCCTGGCATCGACGGGAACATTTCGGAGAGCGGAGTGAAGTTTGCGGATTTCTCACTGCGCGTTAACGGCGAGCAATGTGTCTCGGCGGGCAGCGTTCATCCGGTGACGTTGTGCCAGTACCGAGTCGCCGTAAATGGCGGTCTGGTGGCTCCAACTCCGAGTGAGGTCGCGTTCTGGCTATCGGAAAAGGTCACCAAGACTGGTGTGGCCGAACTCGACGATCAGTCGATCGTTCATGAAGGCGCACGCGACAACACCATGGCGTCGATCCTCGGCAAGGCGCGTCAGGTCCTTGGGATGGATCGAGAAGAGCTTTTCACTTACGGCATGTCCGTGAACGAAAAGCGTTTCAGTCCACCGCTGAGTGAAGCAGACATTGTCAGGATCGCGAACAGCATCGGCAGGTACGAAGTTAAAAGGCCCATCACGGTTTTGCTGGGCGGAGTTCCTGCTGGTCAGCCTACCGTCGCTTCTGCAGATGATCTGTCCTGGCTTGAATTGAGTGAGGTTGCACCACGTCCGGTATTTCCATGGTTTGTTATGAAGGGCACCAGCTTGTACGAAGGTTTGGCCAAGCCGGTGTCGGAGGTTAATTCGAAACTGCCGGAATTGATCTGGCTCCCCGCAGCCCAGTTGATGCTGAACTTCCTGCACGGAAGGGCCAGCATCAAGGGCATGCGTTCGAACGTGAATATGTTCCTGGGAATCATTTCGTCGCCCGGGAAATTCTTCAAGTCGTCTTCATGCCGATTGGCGCACGAGTATTTCCAGCACATCGGCATGGCCGATTACCTGTCTACCGCCGTGCATAACTGTGACGGAAAAATAATGATCGGCCAGGGAGGGAGCTCCGAGGGCTTCGGAATTCAGATGCAACGCGTCAACGCCAAGCACGGAATTTTCTTTAATGACGAGCTTGGTAAGTTGGTGAGCAAAGCAGGGATCGAGAATAGTTCGCTGCCCCACGATTTGCTGTCGTGGTACGAATCGAATGATTTCTCGAATAACGTCACCAATCCGAAGAATCTCTTCACATTCACGGCTGGTTCTTACTGCTTCGGCTGGCAGTTCTGCACCACCATTCGCGGATTCAACTCTCAGTGGTCTAGGCTCGCCGGGATTGCATCTGGCATGCCGGATCGCACCTTCTTCTTGGTTACGCCAGAAGAGCCCAAGACCTTAACCGGTGAAGTCGAGGTCAATACCGTGGCTGGGGCGTTTGAGACCAAGGGGCGGATCGACCAGGCGGTGATCCACAAGGAGTACGAAATCGTTGACTACACGCAGGACCGACTTCGTGAGAAGGCGGCCGCCTTCGGTGATCCGCGCTCCATGAACATGGTGTACAAGTTCGCGTTTTACTTTGCCGTGGACCTGGGGCTCGACGAGATCGACGAGGACTGTATCGAGCGTGCTCTGGCATTGGTGAAGTACCGCCAGGAGGCTTTCAAATTCTTAAAGCCCATCGAAGCCCGCAACGACGAAGGTCGGCTCCTGCAGGAGATCGTTCGGGAGATACAGCAGAATGGCGGGAAGATGAATAAGCGGGCGTTCGACAAGGCGATGCACCCTGAAGAGTACGGTGACAGGATGTGGAGCACCGTTTACGGAAACGCGATCCGGTTCGACCGCATTCGCGAGTTCACCGAGAAGGGGAAGCGCGGCCAAACCAGGAAGATGATAGGCCTAGTCAAGGACGACATACGCCTGGGACTGGAAGATGAGTGAAGGCGCCCCGGAAAAAGTGGGGCGGCTTAAAGGTGCCCCCAATTTTGGCGGCACCTCCGAGTAAAAACACGGTTTTTCGAGCTAAACCCTGTCGAATGTGGGGCTCCAAGTGAAGGTGCCCCACTCGCACCTAACTGCCACACGAAAACGATAAGAGTAGAGGTAAGGTTCTTATATATATGTCCCTTTTACCTACTCAGTATGGTGCAAGTGGGGCACCTTCCTCCTGGGCTCATGAAAACACAGGGCTTGGACACAAAAAACGTGTTTTTACTTCGCGCTCGACGAAGGTGCCGCGAATAAAGGGGGGCACCTTAAAGGTGCCGCCAATATCCTGTCACAACTTTCGTGAGCGTCGTAACAAACTCGGATTAATCGGCATTCCCCTGTATAGACGGATGCAGCCTATGGAGCATTAACTCTTCTAGAGGTGGCTGCCGATGGCCGTTCGAATTCTAGTTGTTGACGATGCCGATGTTACGCGGCGTATCGTTCGCGCCATGGTGCGTCAGAGTCCAGGATTGAGCGTTTGTGGTGAAGCTGAGGATGGCGCGACCGGCGTTCAAAAATTTGACAGCCTAAAGCCCGACGTAGTCGTGCTCGACCTGTCCTTACCCGACATCTCAGGCCTTGAAACTGCCCGGTTAATGACATCTGCCGACCCTAAGGTCCCTCTGATTCTGTTCACGATATTGCAGACCGAAGGGCTGGAAGGTGCCGCGAAGCAAGCTGGCATTAGAGCCATAGTCCCTAAAACCGAGGCTTGGGATTTAATTTCGACGATTGAAGCGGAAGTAAGCCGACTTAACTAGCCCGTGCTCCAGGCGCATCCCTAGAAAACGAGTTGAGAAAAAATTCCGCACGAAAATTGTCACAATCCGTCTTTTGGACCATAAATTCCTCACCCCTGAGCTAATCACGCACCACAAGAGGTAGATCGCCTCGTTTGAACAGTTATAGGCCTAGGAGCCGGCAAGAACGGCGTTCCTAACGCTTGATAGATTGAGTCCAGCTTGGGGCTGGAGCGCTGTGGCGAGGCTAGGGACGCCTTCAGCGAGGCAATGCAGGTGATCGTAGGAACCTAAGCGGATGGGTTATGCGGATTGAGGCTGTCCTTCAGAGAAATCCTAGATGGACAAAGAAAACGGTGTCACAAAGGTGGCAAATAAGCGGCTTACGCAGCTCGTTCGGAGAGGGTTTTATGGACAAGACTACGGCTTACGCCCAAGGTTTCCGCGATCTGTCGGATCGTCTGTCCCTCGGACCGCAGGGCATGGAGCCGCCTGGAATCGAGTGAGAGTGGTTTCCGGCCAACTCGAAATCCCTTGGCTCGACGGTTGGCAATTCCGGCCTTAACCCGCTCACGGATCAGATCACGCTCGAATTCCGCAAAACTGGCCACCATATTAAACATGAGTCTCCCGGCTGGCGTGGTCAGATCGAAACTGTCGCGCAAGCTGACAAAAGCAATGCCGAGGGCTTCAAATTCACCCAGCGCCGTGACCAAGTGTTTGAGTGACCTGCCAAAGCGGTCCAGCTTCCAGACCAAAACGGCATCAAATTGCCGTTGTTTAGCGCCAATCATTAACTTGTTCAGTTGAGCGCGAGAATCCTTCGCGCCTGAAACGCCCACATCAACGAATTCGTTCGTGATCGTCCACTGGCGGCGCTCGCAATACTCGCGCAACTCACGCAGTTGCATTTCTGGGTCTTGGCCTCGATCCGCTGTCGAAACGCGAGCATAGAGAGCGATTTTCATCGTTTCGCCTTTCGCGGCCTTCCACCCTTTTTACCGTTCTCACGGGCAGCCTTGGCCTTCGCCTTGGACTTGACCGATCCACCAAGCTTCCCAAGCGCAGCGGCAATTTTCGCAATCTGGCTACGTTTCACAACACAATGATACCTAACCGCTTGGGTTATGTCAAGCAAATTTCATTGTAAGTAGCCGTAAATCAACGCGATGCAATCAGGTCCGCAAAACAAAATGACCACCCCCGGCACTGCCGGAGCCGCAGTCGCCCCGGCACGCCCTTAGCGTGGTCATCACGCGCGGCGATACGCCAACATCTTTCACAGGTTGTGACCGTCACGCGGCGTGGAGTCTTACATCGCACTGCTGGAGGCATTCATGAAAGCAATCGAGCAACCGTCGCTGGAGCAACTCGCCCAGCGCAAAGCCGCGTTACAACGTAAGCAGCGCCAGAGAGCCCGAGAGAAGGCGCGGTCCCACCAAGCGATGGTGGATCACCTGGAAAGCCTCAAGGCAGAACGCATGAACACACAAAGCCTCGCACGCCGTGTTACGCGAAGTCAGTGCATGCTCGGCGAAGTTAGTCCCGGTGTTGATGCCCGCACGCTTGAAGAAGCTCTGGAAGTTGCCCGTGAAATGGCCCGCGCTCTAAACATATCCGACCTACGAGAGAGCGAATCTCTCTATGACTTCGAGCGTCGTGTCTTCGACGCTTGGGTGAACTACGACAAGTTCGTTGGCCGCAACGACGCAGCGGGAGGTGGTGGCCACGGGCCCCACTTGAACCGTGTGACCGGCGAACTTTCTCCGGGTCGCGGCAAAGATTATTGGATCGAATGTTGCGGAAACTTTGACGAATGCTGGAAAGCTCTTCCTGGTGCGAAGGAAAAGATCGACCTCGCGTCGTTACCGAGGTTGAGGAAACTTAAGAGGCCCGAGGGATCCAAACCCGCACCGAAGGCCGCACCACCACCGACACCACCTTCACCAATCCCGCAGGCACAACCCGAAGCAATCAACTTTTCATGGATCGCACCGAACGCCCACAGATACTTAAGCGGCGGTTGAACTTAACCACCGTTTGAAACCGGCCGGAAGGCCAAGGAGAAGTCATGGATATTTTGGATCAGCAGAAATTACAAGCGGCCGAGCGAGTCGCGCTGTACGCCAATGAAATGCATCGCGAGTCTCAGTTTGAAGGTGCGTTCGTTCACGCTTGTCAGGCCACGATCAACAACCGCCGTCTTGCACCATGCGAAAGTAATCGCGCGATGCTCGAAAGCTTGTTGAATCCGGGCGAGGAACCGTCAGCGAAGTTGTACATAGCCTTGGCGGAACAGTTCCCAGATAGGTTCACCTGGGAAAGTCAGAAGGCTCAGTCGACGAAGGAAGAACAACGCGCAGAATTCGATGCGCTCGTGAGCAAGAATAATTTCTCAGGTTGTGAAGCCAATTTTGAGTTGTTCAAGCGAGGCGTGAGTCTGAAGAATTTTGCAGGCGCAAGCCAAGTCGAGAAAGCGCAGTACGCCGAACAAGCTGCTCTGGAGCGCAACAAGTGGTTACGCACCGAAGCTTCGCCTCTCGAATTGCGGGCCGAAGCACGCTACGAAACTCAAGTTCAGGCAGCGACAAGTCAGCAGGCGCAAGCTGACGCATCCCTCCAAGCACAGAAAGAGCGAGATCAATACGCAGGCTACAAACCTCTTCCGGCGCACATTGATCGGAAGGCGCTAATCAAGGCTTCGAAGGATGAACTTCGCAGATGGTCAAGACTCTACGGTCAATTTCAACTCAACACGGCTCTCAGGGCCCAGCAGTAAAGGAGATTCACATGAGAACATCACCGAGCATTACCCAGAACGAAGTCGACGCATACACCCAGTTCGCTGCAGAGAATAAAATCATCGCGGACGGCGATGTCGGTGTGAACAACGCAGACATTCTTTGCAAACCGATCATCGACCGGAATTCCGACATCACCCCGCAGACATTGTCTTTCAGCCTCTCGCGAGTGAGGGACAAGCTTAAGTTGAAGAGTTCAGCGCACTCGCGAGCCGATGAACTTGCTCACAAGTTAAGCCCGGCTGAAGTGGCGGCGTACCACAACTGGGTCGCACATCAATCGCGTTGGATCGGCCTTGATGGATCGGTGGAGGGATACGAGAACTGCGCTTCGATCCTCGGATGGATGCGCGGAAATCCTGTGACAGAACACACTCTCGATCTTGCGTTGGGAAACGTCATCAACAATCCGCAATTCGGCCGCGTCCATTTCAAGCCAGCACCGAAGCAAGATCGAAGCATTGTGGGAGGTCGAATTAATCACGCTCTGAGTCATCGCGACGAACCAAAGGCGAGTGAGCCGCAGGTGGAGTACCGCAACGGCCGTCGCAATCACGCATCCGAAATCCAGCCGAAGCCACAGGACAACAAATCGAAGCCGGTGGTTGACGCCTGGAAAGACATCGTCGGGCGATACATGACGCAGTGGACGACTCACGGACAGAAGGCGACGTTACAGGCTGAGTATGATCGTGGAATCGCAACCGGAAACTCATGGCGAGAGATCGGCGCTGCGCTCGGGCAGATCGTGAAGGGTTGGGAGCGAGGACGCTAGTAGATGTCTGAAACGCGGCAACTCGACAAGTGGATTCCAACCCCACCGGCCCGGGTAACGCGGCTAACAAGGCACTGCCCAAATTCCACCTGACACCACTCCTGTCGTCATTTCCAAGTTGCACATCGCACCAGAAAGCGCCGAGGTATTGTTCTCAAATTCCTGCACCGCTGACCGCCGAAACTGCCGCGCTCTTTGAGATAATCGCACACTCGTCTTGATGGCGGGTCGGCGCATCGGCGTAAGACACTGTCCCTACATGCCTTAGAGTTATTAAAATAATTAATATAATATATCTGTACATTCACATACGCATGATTCATTGTTGAAGCCTGATCATTTGATGAGGGAGGATTACATGAGAACTATGAATCGCTGGGAACAACCTTTCCGTGGGGCTACTACCCTGCAGGAACAGATCAATCGCGTGTTTGACGATGTGGTGGGACGTACGGGCGAGGAGTCGAACTTGACCCCTTGGGCTCCGTGTGTCGACATCTATGAGACTGAAAATGAACTGGTCGTTAAGGCGGATTTGCCCGATGTGAATCCGCAGAACCTGGACATCCGCGTGGAGAACAACATTCTCACGATTCGCGGCGAACGCAAGTTTGAGACGAAGGTGAACGAGGACAACTACCTACGCATAGAACGCGCCTATGGTTCGTTCAGCCGGAGCTTCTCGCTGGCGAACTCCGTGAAATCGGAGGCCATCAAGGCCGACTACCAGAATGGTGTGCTAACCCTGAGCCTTCCGAAGCGCGAAGAAGCAAAGCCCAAGCAGATCAAGGTGAATGTGGGAACGCACGCGATGGCAGCGGTAGCTGGCGCTCGATAAGAGAGCAAGCGAAACACGAAGTGTTGGGGTGGGTGGCCTTTACCTTCGGCCATCCTCCTTCACTTTAGACATTTCTGAATTAGGCGGGCTTCTTCTTTTCTCCCCGTGCTTCAAGGTATAGCAGCTTAAACTCTGCGGCGCTTCCTTTCGGCAGGACTTCAACGATGTGCTGCTTCTCGGCGGTGCCAGATTTGAAGATCCCACCTGGGTCTGACTTGTCATCACCGCACCTCAATTTTTCAGACTTCTCGTCTTTCGCCTGCTGTGTCCCGGCATTATTTGTGCAATCGAGAACCGTCCCGTATTTCGCCAGCGCTTTCGTGTAGTAGTCAGCGATTTTCCTCGGTGTATCTTTCGACTCCATCTTTAATATGACGAGTCTGAAGCCGAACGAGGAGCCCAGAGGCCCAGCTTCGCTGCTGGACTATCACCGTCCTTGTCCTGCTCCTTGTACGGAGTTGATCCAGATAGATCGGCAAGCCTACTTCTTTTGCCGTCGCCCGTGCGCTGACAACAATCCGGCGCCAGTGTCCGGGCCTTGTACGGTGACTGAAAATTCCTTGTCTTTGTTTGCGTCCTTCTGGTTTCGAGCCACCGCTAGTGGAATTATTCCCACGAGCATGATGGCGGCTAAGGCGCAACGGGAAGCGATTCCGCTCCTGCATCCAGACGGCGCTCTTTGTTGGCTCATTTTCCTCCTGTCCTACGCTACGTGGTCCGCAGGATAAAAGTTCCGAAATCGCGCCGTCGACGCAAGAAGTGATGCTGGTCGCGCTCGCAAGCCACGCAATCAGAAACTTGGACTTGGAGTTCTGGTACGGCACTTGTACGGTTATGCGACTTATCGGGAGTTGGCCTGACGGATGCGAGATTTTGTGAGATGATTTGACCAAGTCAACGGGAGGTGCGGGATGAAATACCGACTTGCGACATGGGCCGCTGCGGGTTTTCTCGTTGCGAGTGGTTGGGCGGCTTACTTCTTTGCGAGAAACAAAGACCTTCCGATAGAACCAATTGTGTCCGCCCTTATTCGGTTATCCTGCCCCATTGCAATCGTAGGTTCGCATCACCCCGTTAGCCTGTATTTGGCGCTTGCTACAAATGTCGCGACGTATGCATTGGTCGGTCTACTGGTAGAAACGCTGCGACGACAATTCCATCACTCAAACTAATTCAACACCTCGCAACGGTAGGCGCTCGCCTCGTTGGTTATTCAGTTGTGTGGTTTGTGCGCGGTGTCGTTTCGTTCGCCAAATAAAAAGCGTCGCAAACGGGCAGGAATCATTGACATTGGAACGTGACCGAGCCCGGCCACAGCCGCCGCTCCCATTCCAAGTCGAAGTATTCCAATGATGACCACTCCCAACATCACCAGGCCAATGATGACCTTCTCAACCCATGAGTGGTCCATAGAACACCTCCTACCCAGGTTAGCGCTTTGAGGAAAGCACGGCAATCGCCCTTTCCATCAAAGTCCCGATAAACGCCGTTATCGGTAAAGTGGATTTCAAGTTTCCGGTAACGCGACTTATCAGGCTGTACGTGGTTGACCCTCAGTATTACATGTTCAAAAACGGACGGATTTTTCTAGAGTCCCGTGAGTTACTCCAATCAGGTTTCGAAACGTACGCTCTCGTCCGAAGCTCATCAGTGGGTATCCAGTTCTGAAAGGCTAACCTTGAGAATGCTGAAAAAGGTTCTTCTCCTCTTTTCGCCGCTTGTTTCTTTTCTTCCAATACGGGCTGTCGCTCAAGCCATACCAAGCGACGCGTCAATCGACGCCGAAGTCAGCAAGATCATGTCTCACACCAACGCCAAGGGCATGGCCGTCGCGGTTGTCGATCAGGGTAAAGTCGGTTACGTCCATGCCTACGGCGTCCGTAACTCCAAGGGAGATCCGCTCACCACGGACACCGTTATGTACGGTGCATCTCTCACGAAAACGGTGTTTGCTTACACGGTGATGCAACTGATTGATCAGGGCAAGCTCAGGCTCGATACACCTCTTAAGGCCGATCTTGACAAGCCGCTGCCGAGTTACGGTCCCGATCCAGTTTTCCCGGACAAGTACGGGCCGTACAAGGATCTGGCTGACGATTCGCGCTGGGAAAAGCTCACGCCGGGTATGTGCCTCACACATTCGACCGGCTTCAGCAACTTCTGGTTCATCGAACCGGATCAGAAATTGCGCATCCATTTCGAACCTGGCACGCGCTATAGCTATTCGGGAGAAGGTTTAATCCTGCTGCAATTCGTGATCGAGCACGGCCGCAAGGCCCAGGGGTTGGGCCTCGATGTCGGCGATCTCACTGGTACCAATTTCACCCGGCTAGGAATGACTCGCACAAGCCTGGTGTGGCGTGATGACTTCGCTGCCAATCTCGCCGAGGGCTGGAACGATCAGGGCCAGCCGCAGGAACATGTCCATCGCAAGAAAGTGCGCGTGGCAGGCTCGATGGACACTACGATTTCCGATTTGCCGAAATTCGCCGCCGCGTTGGTGAGTGGCAATGGTCTGAGCGAAGCATCACGAGCGGAGATGACCAAGCCGCTTCTGCATTTGACCACGGCCCACCAGTTTCCCCCGTTCCTCCCCGACCTGCCGGTGAGTGAGCAGCGCAAAGATTTGTACGCGGGGCTAGGCGTCGTCGTCTTCGACGGCCCGCAGGGCCACGGCTTCTACAAAGGTGGCCACGACGGTCAGACCGCAAACACCATGGTCTGCATCGAGACCAGTAGGCGCTGCGTGGTCATCCTGTCGAACGATGTTCGCTCCGAGGAGGGCTTTCCCGAGCTGGTCAGGTTCATACTCGGCGAAACCGGCGTGCCGTATGACTGGGAATACGGAGACCACGCTGGAAAGTCGTGAGTTCGCGGTGTCACTTGGCGCTACCACCGGAAAAACAGTGTGAGTTCTAACCGAGCTCGACTCCTGGTAAACGCCGTTACCGGAAAAGTGGAAATCGCCAAAAAGAATTGTCCGGTAACACGACTATCAGAACTTTGACCTTTTGAAATGAAATCAAAGTGTACGTAATTTCGCTATTCCATTTAGATGAATTCCTTCCCTTGTGGCTCGATCAGTCGACGATAATATCAGCGCGAGAGTGGCGATGAAGATTTTGGTCTGGGGCGCGGGAGTTATAGGTACGTTGTATGCGGGACGGCTGCAGGATGCTGGGCATCAGGTGACTGTTTTGGCTCGCTCCTGCAGGCTCGCAGATATTCGCCGCTACGGCCTAGTGCTTGAAGATGTGGAGAGCGGCGCTCAATCGATTAATTGGGTAGAGACCGCTGAACAGCTTTCAGCCGAAGACGCTTACGATATGGCGCTCATTACTGTAAGGAGGGAGCAACTAGCCGAAATCATACCGGATCTGATGGCAAACAAGAACATCCCAACCATAGTTTTTATGCTGAACAATCCACTAGGCTCCGCAGACCTCGTCGACGCTCTCGGGGCGGATCGAGTGGTATTGGGATTCCCTGGTGCCGGTGGAACGCTCGAAGGCTACGTAGTGCGTTACGTTTTAATCGCTCAACAACCGACGACGATTGGCGAACCGAGCGGCAACCTAACCAGTCGGCTGCGAGCGTTAGCGGAAGAATTCCGCGCATCCGGCTTTAGGACGCGGATAGACGCTGACATGAACTCCTGGTTGCTTTCGCATGCTTTCTTTGTGACGGCTGTGACCGGTGCCATCTATCTAGCTGGAGGGAATTGCGAGCGATTAAGCCATAGTCAAACGCTACTAAACCTGATGATCAGCGGAGTGCGCGAAGGATTCAATGCTGTATGTCTTCTGGCTCATGCGGTTCGTCCGTTTCCTCTCAAGGTGGTTTTCTGCTGGCTGCCGCGTCCGTTTGCCGTCTACTACTGGCGTCACTTCTTCTCGAACCCGATGGCAGAGCACGTCTTCGCTCGGCATGCCTTGCACGCGTCCGCAGAAATGCACACGCTTGCGGCCGAATGCCATCTGTTGGTGACCAGGAGCGGCATTGCTGCTCCCGCATTAAATCAACTCTACCGCGCCATTGACGACTTCGTCGCCGCAAAATGATTGCACCATTCCACCTCAGGGATGGTTCCCGGTGGACGATTAACGCCGTAACCGGCCCAGTGGAGTTCTCGCACGGAAAGTTTCCGGTGACGCGAATTATCGGGACCCGACGAGATTGGGTTAAGGCCGAGGTGCAGAAAAGGGCGAGAATGACGTCGAGAGAAAGGCTCGCAATACTCCCACCATGGAAGGCATGATCACAGCACACCAGTTAATACACGCACGCTAGCCAGAAAGACCTTCTTTCGGCCTATAATTCGCTCGAAATGAACCTGGAGCCCGGCACCAAATTAGGCCCCTACGAGATCACCGCGCCTCTCGGCGCAGGCGGCATGGGTGAGGTGTATGCGGCTCGCGATATCCGGCTGGAGCGGGACTTGGCAGTTAAGATCCTCTCAGCGGAGATGGCGGATAACTTCGAGAGGCTAAGCCGCTTCGAAAAAGAAGCTCGGCTCGCATCGGCGCTCAATCATCCGAACATTGTCACGGTCTACGACATCGGATCCAGCGGAAATCTCCGCTACATCGCTATGGAGTTGGTCAAAGGCTCGACCATCCGTGAACTTCTGCGCGGTAGTCCGCTCACTCTAGAGCAAACACTAGATATCGCAGCACAAATTGCCGGAGGTCTCGCCAGGGCGCACGAGGCGGGAATTGTGCACCGCGATCTCAAGCCAGAGAACGTTATGGTCACTCGCGATGGTCTAGCGAAGGTCTTGGACTTCGGGCTTGGCAAGTATGATCTGTCCAACCTTGCAGCAACGTCGTGCACAACCATCGCTGCCGAAGGTCCTTTAACGGTGGACGGAAGGATTCTTGGAACAGTTGACTATATGTCGCCCGAACAAGCCCTCGGCGCGTCGGTTGATTTCAGATCTGATCAATTCTCGTTCGGTACTTTGCTTTGCGAAATGGTATCAGGCAAGAGACCGTTTCAACGCGCGAGTGCCGTGCAAACCCTCTCTGCGATCATCGAGGCTTCACCCCAACTACCAGAAAACCTCCAACTCCCTGGGCGCCTGCGTGAAATCATCAACCGTTGTTTGGAAAAACACCCAGCGCAGCGATATCCCTCTACAGGAACCTTGGCAAGCGAACTCCGCGGCGTCGCGAAAGCTTTCGAAGAAAATCCCTTACTGCAAGCTCAGACCGAAAACCCGTCACACGTGGAGCGTGGCACGACGCGGCAAAATATTCAGTTTTGTGTCACGAGCGATGGCGTCCGGCTGGCTTACGCATCGGCCGGTGCGGGATACCCTCTGGTCAAGGCAGCCAACTGGCTCAATCATCTCGATTACGAATGGGACAGCCCACTTTGGAAACATTGGCTCGCTGAGTTGACTAAACACAATCGCCTGATTCGCTACGACGAACGCGGCAATGGTCTCTCGCAGAGAGACGTAAAGGACATGTCGTTTGAGCAGTGGGTTCAAGACTTGGAGGCAGTGGTCGCCGCAACCCGTGTTGAGCGCTTTGCCTTGATGGGCATCTCACAGGGCGGACCAGTAGCCGTCGCTTATGCTGTACGCCATCCCGAGCGAGTGAGCCATCTTGTGCTCATCAATTCCTTCTCGCGCGGCCTGATGCCACGTGGAACAGAAAAACAAATCGCAGCGCGGCGTGCCTTGCAGACGCTCGTGCGGCTCGACTGGGGCAAGAACAATCCGGATTTCAAAGCCATGTTTACGCGATTTTACATTCCACACGGCGCAACGCCTGAACAGCAGCAGTGGTTCAACGATCTGCAGCAGATATCGGCAACACCCGAGAATGCGGCCCGTATCATGACGCTGATTGATGAGATCGACGTGCGGCGTCTTTTACCCGAAGTTTCGGTGCCCACCATCGTCTTCCACGGAACCCACGATAAAGTAATACCAGCGGAAGAGGGGCGCATTCTGGCTGCCGAAATACCAAACGCACGTTTTGTTCCGCTCAACACGGGCAACCACATTCTTCTGGCTCAAGAACCGGCGTGGCTGGTGTTTCTGGAAGAACTGCAAGCGTTCTTGGGCTGACAATGCGCCTGAAGCGAACTCGTCTGTCGTTGAAACTGGCTTGAATGTAGCCTATGCCGACCTTTCAGGCAACGATTGCCGTCACGATGATCGCCGTCGTGATTCTCAGCATAGTTCCTGTTTCGCGCCTTGAAATCTGGGACCAAGTTGTCAGTTGGATTCGTCGTACGTAGTGCGATCCCGACCGAGGAGAGAGCCGCCCTTCGAAAAATAAAAAGGGGAACTTCTACCACCGCATTTGCCTATACGAATCGCCACTTATTCCGAGGGACTGTATCCGGTTGCGCCGGTCGTGGCGACGTAGGCGTTGATCGCACCGTGGACGGCGTGACAAGGTCGGCCAATCACAGTGGCTGATCTTCCGCTTGTAAACATCTAGGCCGATGTAATACATGGGTTGCATGGAGGAGCCTCCTTGGTGTTTTCTGAATCAGCGTCCGCTGAGTTCAGCTTTTCTACACCAAGCGCTCCTCCTTCGACCTATCCATTCAAACTTATCGGGGACTGTCACAGATCGGAAGCGGAAGTCAGCAGAGACTAATGCAATCTTGCGTACTCTGCTTTGACTTGCTTCAGGATGGCTATGTCGGGGTCAGCATCCTTCCAGAGGGTCAGAAAATCCTGATATGCACCTCGCGCTTTAACAGTGTCTCCGGATAGGACGTAAGCGCGTCCGAGACCGAGGTGCGCCAACGCTCCCGTGACACAATTCGACACTAATCCCCGATGATCAAGAATTTTTTGAAATTCCGCAGCGGCTGCTGCTCCTTGTCGATCACTCAAATAGGCTTGAGCGCGAACGTAAATCGGATACAAGCAGGTACTAGGTAGCGTAGCCAACTCGTATGGTGCTGCAACCTGAAGAGTCGCAATGGCTTGGACAGGCTTTTTATAGTTCGTTTCCAATTGTGCCCGCAATGTTGGCAGCCAGACCGCTTGCATCAAAGTGTCTTGCGGGAATCTCTCTTCCAGATCCTTAATTAGAGGTTGCGCTCGTGTCGCGTCATTCGCGAGCGCGTATGTGAGCGCCGCGTTAGTTTCTACATCGCGAGCTCGCGGCGCGAGTGCAAGAGCCGCTGTAGCAGTCCGACGAGCTCTTTCCATATCCCCCAGGAATGCTTCAGGAACCGCGGCAGTGATTCGCCAAAAACCAGCAGCTTCATTGTCACCATTTCGCCGATCCGTTCGTACAAGTTGCTCCATTAGCTCACGCGCCTTGTTGAGCTTCCCCGAATAAGTTGAAGTGTCGGACTCGGCCGCTAGAAACATGTCTCTGGCGCTTGGCCTTTGTACCGCCGAATTAAACTGCCGCCCCATCTCAGCGTCATCGCGTTGTGCGAAAGCAATGTAGTAAAGAACGAGATGCAGCCAGGCCCCATCGAACTTTTGATTAAATGCGTCTTGGATCGTAGCTTTCGCTTCGCCGAAGCGATTCAAATTCAAGTAGACGAGAGCCAAATTCTCGTAAGCAGCTGAGTTCTTTGGCGCCAGCTGAATGACCTCACGAAGCTCGACCGCAGATTTGTCGTATTGTCCCAGGGTCAAGTAATTGATCCCGAGGACGCTCCGGGGAAACCAACTATGCGGGTACGTTTGTTCCCACAGCTCGCCGATCTCATTTGATTTTTCCAGATCACCCAAAGCGTACGTGTAGTAGCCGTACGAAATGAAAAGCTTTTCTGGCTCCGTGACCCCATCACGCAAATCAAACGCCTTTTTAAAGTACTCACTGGCTATGGTGGCCTCAGCTAGACCGTAATAGCGGCTCCCCAATGCGTTATAAGCCATTGCGAAGTTAGGGTCGAGTTCGATGGCGTGCTTTAGATATGGAATCGACTCTACTGAACCTTTCTCCGCTCCGACTCTCCGACTCACGGTGTAAGCCCTCAAGGCCTCCAGTGAATTTGTCGTGGTAGCGACTAAAGGAGCGTCAAATTTTCGTACGGAGCTCAACGATTCACCTAACTTCTTGCGAAGCTTGATCGCAAGCTGGCTCAATGCCGGCAGAACTTGTTCCTTGCTCGCGGCTGTCGTTTGCTCCACTGCCAATTCACTATTCCCCAAGCATCCGACCGCCTTCAACCCGACAACGTATTCTGAGCCGAGGGCTGCGATCGAACCGGCTAGATACGCTTTACTGCCTGTTCGTTCACACACCTCCCGCGCCATGTCTGGCGTCAATCGCTCACCAGGCTTTCGAGTCATCTCCCTAAGTGTCTGGTGAAGCTGCTCGTCAGAGAGGATATTCAAGAACGGCGACTGCCCCAGGTCAACGCTGAGGGCCTGCCTAAGCGTGTCGTCGAAAACAGAATCACCTGTATTGTTGGCAAAATCGGCGATCACAATGGTGTCTTTGTCGGTCAATGCGTGCAAGCGCCGACGAAAATAAATCCAGCCCGCGACCGCCGCGACAATAAATAGTGCGGCAACCCCGCTCAGAACGAGCCAACGAGCACGGCGCGAATTAGATTTCACAACTGAATTCGTTTTCGTTGCGCGGCTTTGGACGTTTGCGCTTTCGACTGCCAGCGGGCTTGTGGCCGTCTTATCGCGCTTCAGTCGCTGGAGGTCTGTTCGTACATCGGACGCGTGCTGGTAGCGAAGACTGCGGTCTTTCTCGAGACATTTGGTAATAATGTCTTCGAGTTTGGAAGGCAGCTCAGGATGGAACTCGTGCAGCGGCGTGGGCGTGCGATTGAGAATAGCTTCTGTGATCAGGGCCGCCGTTTTGCCGCTAAACGCCGGTCGACCGGCAACCATCTCGTACAAAACCAATCCGAACGAGAACAAATCCGAACGCCCGTCCAGTTCCTCGCCTCGCACCTGTTCGGGTGACATGAATGCGATCGTGCCAATCGCCATGCCCGGAGTCGTCAGCACATCACTGCTGATGAGTGTCGCGCCGACGGATACGTCTTTTCCTTCCGAGGCGGAAGCAAGCTTTGCCAGTCCAAAATCGAGAATCTTAGCGCCACCCAACGACGTAACGAATAGATTCGCTGGTTTGATGTCTCGGTGGACGATTCCTCTGGAATGCGCAGCTTCGAGTCCATTTGCAATCTCGATTCCCAGTTCGAGAATCTGCGGAAGTGAAGTCGGCCCGTTTGCAACGTAATGTTTCAGCGTCTGACCTTCCAAGAGTTCCATCACGATGAACGGTTGCCCATCGACCTCGCCGATGTCGTGGATGGTGCAGATATTCGGATGATTTAGTGCGGAGGCAGCTTCGGCCTCGCGCCGAAATCGCTCTAGCGCGATCGGGTCGCGAACTGTATCCGCGGAAAGGAACTTGAGAGCGACGAGACGCTTCAGTCGAGTGTCTTCGGCTTTGAAGACGACGCCCATGCCGCCACCGCCGAGTTTGTCAAGAATGCGGTAGTGGGAGACGGTCTGCCCGATAAGTAATTGGGGTTCCGCCATCTGCCGCACATCTTAGGTTGCGATAGGAGGTAAGTCAACGAAGAGAGACCGCTTGCCTTCAGCCCCCGATAAACACGGTGATCTCAACAGGTCGATGCAACACTTCTCAAAGTCCATTTCCAGCGGGCAGAGCAAGCTAAAGTCGTCCGCGCGTGTTGATTTAAGCGGAACGCCGCCCTGGCTGGTCGAGCACCCGCCTTACAGAGAACCAACCTGTAGAAGTATTGTCAGATCAACAGCTTAAATTGATGTTGCGTCGACCGTCTGAGCCGGCAGCCGTAACCAGACAAGTGCGCTCCCCGACCTCGACGCGGTAGGCATTTCGAAGGGCCTCATCCGGTCGCGCCGGTCGTGGTGACGGAAGCGCTGATTCCACCGTGGACAGCGTGAGCGACACGAGAGCCGCACAAAAGTGCCGTTCAGCAGGCCTTATGAAAACGATATGAAGTTAAATCAGTGTTTCTGTTTCGACAAGAATTTCTCAACATCCTTGTCTCTCATAGCCTGGAGAGTGGGACTGTTCAATAGCAATCGTAACTGGTCGCCCGGTACTACAATAGTTATCCCGCTGTTGTCATGGACCGCACCGGTCAAAACGGTCGCAGCCGAAAGGCTTCCATCTTCATTTTCGGGGTAGTATCCGCTTACAACACCTAGAAGTTTATACGCTTCGGGTGCAAACGAATTCCCGTGTAGGCCCCCTAGGTTAACGAATACCGGCGAACCGCTGTTGCCGTGATAAGAATGTGCGTCGACTAGAAAGACAGTTCCTTTGCGGCTTTCTATGACAGTTGGAATTAGATCGTCGGGCGTCATAGCCAGTACCCCTTGACGGACGATGGGCTGTATCTTCTTGGCTCCGGGAAATTGGTAGAAATATCCGGCGAACACAACCTGGTATCCCGGAGCAACTCTGGCAGTCTCTCGAACTTCATCGGTCGCGATATCGCTGATTAATATTTGCTGAAAAGAAATGCTTTTCGGGTCCAACACGACCGGAAGCACGGCGAGATCGACAGATTTGTCTTCGGGAAAAATCCAAGACCCATTTCGTTCTGGCGTCAATGAGAAGGTACGACCCTGAATTTCCGAACGATCCTCAACGTGTTGAATGGTGTTTAACAGCACGTCGTAATGTGTAACTCGGCGAGTGATTCCCAGATAAGAATCAGGTGCGGCCATGTGCCGATTGGTGACGAGATACAGAAAGTCGGCATCTTCCGGCAATCGAGCATCATGGACCGCAATGAAAAAAGCCGTACCGTCAATCTCTCTGTCGCGCGGTTCATTCTCTACAGCGTAGTAGACATGTAGAAAAGCTATCGTGTTACGCAATTGATTCGTGAATGGCTGTGGTTGCTTGACTGTCGTCTGCTCATTAGAAGTCGTCTTGCCAATTGCCACCCCCTGACAAAACAGACTGATCGGAAGAAGGAACGCCAGTACAAAACCGATACACCAACGGACGGATAGCATTCGCCGAACTCCTTCCGACATTAGACACCGGGACGTCTCAATTTGATCCAAAGTGTCAACTGCCATTTCCTTCGACGTTGATTGATTCCTGCGCCGACTCCACTTCCAACTCGTTTTGAGGCGTGCCCTTACCGGCCAGGATTTCATACCCATAACATTGACTGCGTCGTCGCTATTGGACAGCCGCGTCATTCCGAATCTGGATCGGATCATTCAAGCGGCGCAAATTTTCGATGTGGACTCCGAGGTGTCGTCTTCACCGCCGCTGGATTGCCGCAAGGCGGGCGCTCCGGTGGATTGCAGAGTTTCGCCGCCGCTGAATTCGCGAGCGTAATCGGCACAGCCGAGGACGATGAGTTCGTTTAGTATTTCGAATTGTAATGAGTAGTGAGCGGCCTAGGACTATACTCGTGGGTATGAACGCTGCAGCCATGTGTGGGGCGGCTTTATTCGTTCTTGGTATTCTTTGGTTGATATGGCCGAAGAGGGGACGAGCAGTCGATTGGCGACTTTTGTACGAATCTGCAATGAGCGAGAAGAATTCAGACGTGCTGAAGACGACCATTTACGAAGCGGAAAGCGCCGTACGATCCCGGCAAAAAGAACTTCGTGGTTCGCCACCGGATTCTCCTGAGCGTACGGAACTTGGTATTGCCGCGAACGCTCTAATTCGCCTGAAGTCCGAGAAACTTAGGTGGCCCGTGGTCGGAGCGTGAAAATGGCCACGCGCGAAGGCTGCATGCAGCAACCGATGAGTCTTCTAGGATCACGGAGAAACTTGATCGTCGACTTTGTATTTCGCCTCACCGGCTTCGATTCCTCGCTTCGCAAGTTTGTAAGCGAATCGCGATGTCTGCGGACAGGTTTGATTGAGATTGCTTCTTCGTTCCGATAAATATTTTACTTTTCCTGTCAGAATTTCCTCTGAATCCCCTTGCCAACAGTCTATAGACCAAAAAATTCTGGCCTCATTCATCAGCGAATCGTATTTGTTACCTGCAATTTGATGTGCTGCAGCCTTGGCGTTCGGATTCAAAAACGTCAGCACGCTAGACAGTCCAACCACCACCAGTGAAAGAATCCCCGCGACTACGTGCTTCTTGTCAAACTCTGCGAAGGCAGTCGCTCCTGCCACGGCGGAAATCACTACAACCGGGATACCGATAACCAAATGAAAGAGCGACCAAAGCCTTGACGCCTCGAAATGCCTCTTCGACGAGAAAAGCAAAGCTTCTTCGATGCGCTTCGCCTCTTTGATAATCTCGGTCTTCGTTTTCGAGATCGTAACTTCGGCGGTGGTGATTTGGTCAGCCATACGATGGAAAGTAGTCTCCGAAGACCTTGATCCACATCCCCACTGCATTCTCTATATATCCCCGTCGAGCGTAGTCTTCCGCCTTGATTGCCCGGTCGTATGCTAGTTCAAACTTCGTGACAGCCTCTTGGACCTTCTGCTGAGTGTCGATGTATTTACCAAGATCATCACCGTAACCTGCCGGGTCAAAATTCTGCTCTTTAATGACCGTGCGCCCTTTGTCGAAGTAATACCGAACGCCCGATGGGAAGTCGGAAATTGTGACGTTGTTCAAAATCTGGAGGGCGAGAACTTCCAAATGGAATGAGCGAAAGTATTTGCCCACTGAAACATTCCACGCCTTAATCATTTTTATTAGCGGCACCAGGTCGCCGTTGTGCGCGGCGTTCTGAGCGCTGACTATTTCTACGTGCTTCTTAGGATCGGTCGAGAGCCAAATTTTCTTAACGGAATCAGGAATCAGGTAACCACCGCCTTGTCGGCTGAATCCCGGTACTACATCAACCACGAAATCTTCAAAGCGAATGCTGACGGCATGGCCGTTGCGGCTGATGTCTGGCGTCCTTGAATACGTCTTTTTCAGTGTGCGCTTGAGCAAGTCAAGCAACCCGGCCTGTCCACCATTCATTCCGTTGTTGTAGTGATGAAAATACTTGGCGTCTAACTGGACGAAAATGTCTATGTCGGCTTCCTTGAGCGGGGAGATCATGGTGTTGCGCGAATACGAGCCGGTTAGGAACGAAGTCACTACGCCAAGGTCTGCCTCCACCACTTTGCGGATGGTTGCCTGGCGAGTGGAGACCGTGGCTTCCTGGAGACCGGTGATTTCCAGGTTCTGTTTCAATTTGCGGAACGATTCAAGAATTGTGGTCGGCATTGAGTGAAGCTACTTCGCTCGAACACGAGCACGGTATCACGTTGGCTTAGTGTTCAGGAAGCTACGTCATCCGCTCGTGGAGAGTGACAAAGGAACGCCCCGCCGTTTCATTGACATCCGCAGAAATTAAGCGCCAACTGGATGTACTCGACTGCGGTGAGGCACGCAGCCGTACGCGACAAGGCCTAGGAGTAATCCGAAGCCAAGGACTTGAGATCGTCCAGAAAGGGCGGTCCTATGTCTAAGAAGGAACCTCCGCAGCAGCCCCCCACTCCGAAGAGCAAGGCGTTACTGACCATTCCAGAAGCCGCTGTTGAACTGTGTACGACGGTGTACGCAGTTCGCCGACATTGCCGGTCGGGAGAATTGCGGTATTCCCAACCTGGCCATCCGATGCTGATTTCACCGCAGGCCATAAAGGACTGCATCAGGTTAATGGAGGCGAAGTCGCAACTTAAACGTGAATTGAAGGTTGCCCGTGATGCGGCACGCAAAGAGAAACTACGCGCCATCAAGGCGAGGCGAATTCCAGTGCCTCACACGTTACCGTGCCTCGTGAAACGTTGCCTTGAGTGTGCGAAGGAGCGAGGAAGACAGGCAGCGATAGAACTCATGCGCGAGCGAGATTAATCTCCAACGGATGAAAAGCGGTCGAAGGCCTGCGTGGCTTTTTGCCGGTGTTCTTTTTGCTCCAGCTTGACCTTCGCGTAGTACTGCAAAATTGTGTCGGGGGATTTGTGGCCAACCCACTCCATCACATCCGGCACGGCGTTTCCATTTCGCAGCCAGAAGGTAATCGCGGTTGCACGGAATTTATGATTGTCTACGCGCCCTTCGATGTCTGCGAGTTCCGCGACCCGTTGGGTAATCCGAATCAAGTGAGTGTCAGGATCGGATTCCGTTGTTGCATTCGGAAATATCAAATCTTCGCTGCTTTTTCCTTCGGCTTCCTTCTGCTCCATAATTTTCTTGGTCAGCGCTTCGCTCACTGGCACCCTGCGCTGAGATTCAACCGTCTTGAGTTTGTGCTCTCTCGATTTGACTTCCTGGCCCTCCTTGGGGCGCACGATCCACAGTGAATGCTTTTCGTCGATGTCACCGTATGCGAGGTGTTGAAGTTCGCCGTCCCGCAGACCTGAGTAAAGCAATGCCTTCAGCAGCAGCCGGTCGTCGCGCTTCTCACTGTCATTCCTGGCTTTCCCACGGAACGTCCCTGAAGCCACCTTCAGCATTTTGTCAATTTCTTCTTCGGTGTAGGCTTCGGGATCGCGCTGAATCTTGGGGGGCCAGTCGCCCTTCTTGATTCCCATCTCTTTCGCTGGGTGCTTCGCCCACGCGAGGAAAATACAAACGTTCAAGAAATTGTTGTAGATCGTGCGACCGCTGAATTCTTGCTTCTTCAAATACGTCTTGAATTGCAGCAAATCTTCCCGCTTTACGTCGCTGACGTTCAGTCGTTTGCACGACGCTTGAAACAACTCCAGGCTCCGGTTGTACGCCGCCGATGTGGCTTGGGATTTGTTCGCCTCGGTCTCTGCAAGGAAGACCTCCGCCTGACTGGTCAATCGTAGTTTTTGATCTTCGTCCGATGGAGCGACCTCGACACCACGCGCGAGCGCCTGCCGGATGTGCTGTTGCTTTTCCGCTTCAGCCTTGGCTTCCAGCAGGGTTCGCGCTTGCAGACGCACCCATTGCTTGTCTCCACGCTGATCGCGAATGTAAAACGGGGGGTGCTCACAGACCTCAGATATCGCACCGCGTTGACCTGGAGCA
>Ga0207109_1045_pt1 | contig 29248 bp, 33 predicted proteins | sample Alteio_BWMinHeat_73_FD_153584 | JGI IMG/M metagenome (GOLD analysis project Ga0207109, IMG submission 153584) | Enriched cells from forest soil in Barre Woods Harvard Forest LTER site, Petersham, Massachusetts, United States -... | ecosystem: Environmental > Terrestrial > Soil > Temperate forest >... | reverse complement strand
GCGCTGCGTGTTCTGGAAAGATGTTCCACCCGCACTAAGCGTGATGTTGGTCCCGGATGGTGTCACGGTGATGCCCGTGCCCGCGACGATGCTCAGAGAGCCAGTCAGCGAGTTCAGACTAGATACTCCCGCGCCACCTCCGCTCGCTGAGCCGCGTTCCGAGAAATAATTTGTGTTGTCGGTGTAGATCGAGATGCCTGCACCCGTCGCGAGTGTCACGCTGGAAGACGCCCCATCCAGGTTGGGTCCGTTTGGGTTGAGGGTAAGAGTTCCCGCGCCGATGTTCTGAACCTGTACAGACCACTTCGTGAACGGCGGTGCAGCAGGGAGCTTGAAAGTGACGGCAGAGCCGGAGTTGCAGACAACGAGCTTGCCGCAGTCAGCAGCAACGATCGTGTACGCAGCAGTCTGCTCGTTCACGCCTCCTGCGTTGACGACGTAAGCGGAGTCATTTCCCGCGCCGTCGGTCTGCCAAGATACGTTCACGCTTCCGGCCGGAGCCGAAGGCGTAGTGTTGTTTAGATTCGAAGCCATTTATCCCCCATCCAAAGTCCCGTTGATCTTTACTTGCCACAGCAACGAACCGTCTTGGACGCCGTTGATGTAGACGAGCTTGTCCGCCGAAACACCTGACCCGTTGACGGTCATTGCGGCTGGCAGAATCGAAGGCGGAGCTACCCACGACACAGTCTGGTTAGGCCAGCTACCCGCGATCGCGATGTCTGTGCCCGCTACTAAAGAGGGCGTAGTAGTTCCCGTCCCGCCTTGGTTTATAGGCAAAGGACTGGTGAGGTGCGTAGACACAACCTCTGGTGAGGCGGCGGTGTTGCCGAGGTCGCCTGTAAGTACGATTGCGCCCTGCGTTGTGTTCGTGGCCGCAGGCAATTGCGCGGGAGCAGCGACGCCCGAAATATCGATGAATCCCGGCTGCGCGAGGGAGATAGAGCCATCGAAGTTGATCGACGTGACCCACTCGTGACTAACAGGAGCTATCGCCGCAACGCCACCAATATTAGTGAACGTTGGTAGCGGAAGGTCTCCCCACGCGCCGATAGGCTGGCCAAAGATTTTGCGAAACGCAGGCGTGCCGAAGATCGCATCCATTGGTGTGACTTCAAAAATGTAGGCGTTGCCCAGGACAATTGACCCATGATCGAAGTCGGTGTTCGCAACAACGGTGATGGTGGTAGAACCACCGACTACGCCTTGCGCAATGAACCCGTTACACTGCGCGCCGAACTTGTCGAAGATGGTGCCTGGCATGAAACCGTTGCTGTTAAATGCTTGGGCGAACATTTGAAACTTATCGCCCTGGGTGTCGGTGACGTTGAACGTTGCAGGCAAACCGTCTGATCCAGGGTTTGGAGGGTTCGCTCCTATGAAGCCCATCTGACATCCCATAATGACGAGAATGGAATTACCGGGCGTGACGTCGGCGTTAAACGAGATGCTGACAGGAGTGCCTCCGCTGATGCCACCGTTGTTGTTCTGGATGAAAGTCGGCTGCGAACCAAACACTGTGATAAAGCTTGCCCAAGCGGCGCTGCTACCTCCGTCGGCTTCGATGGTCCCGATGACTGGGGCATCGGAGATCAGCGGCATACCAAACATGGCGGTGGCAGGTGGATTCGAAGGGTCGAAGAGGTAACTCCAGCCAGCGGGCTTGTTTAGGGTGAACGCTCCTCCGTACTGCTCGGCAATCCACAGTGCCCACTCGCCACGACCAACAGATGGCTGGACGGTTGTGCTGACTGTGTCGCTGTTACCCAGAGAAGATGCGACGGTATCTACGGAACTCACCGGCGAAGGATTGATCGGAAGAGGACCAGCGAAGAAATAGTTTGCTTCCTCCGGCGTCCACGACAGATTGAAAGTCCCTTGCGCGTCAGCACGCGAACCGCGCACAGTGATTTCGGGCGGCGCATTGAGACCGATGCTGACGTTGGTTGCTACGACCTGCTCGGCAATGGTCTGGGCTGCAGAGTTGATCGAAGCGTTTGCCACTGGATTTGCAGCTGGCGGTAGAGGAGCGTGACGAGTTACTGGGAGGTTGTTCCCATACAACTGGGACAAGTCGTCCGTTGTTGTCTGGAGCTGGTTGGCTAAGGGAGCTGTGTAACTGGAAACAGAGATAGGTCCTTGCGCAGGAACAGGAGGTTGCGCAACAACTGGTCGATCGACCCGTACGAGCTTGCTCTTGTCGATTTGTCTAGCCATTGGTAGTTTGTGCGGCAATCGTTTCTAGAGCGTGGCTCTTCCCAACGATTTCAACCGGCGAGCGTGACTCTCGCGCCTGTCGCAGACGCTCCAACACTTCGGGCGTAGCGGGGCGGCTCTGCCGGCGGTATCGAGCGCCGACCAACTTGACCACCCGAGCTACCTGAGTTGCATCGTCGGGATTGAATACGAAAATAGACTCGGCATCGCCTTTCCATTTGCAGACGAATCCCGCGCTTTGCGCTTGCCGATAACGAGCACGGAGTGCCCCGGTCATGACGGTGTTTCGTGGTGTCGCGAGAAATCGAACGTGAAACTCTGTGCCTACATTTGCGATCTCGCCGAAGCGACCGAGCACGACCTCCTCGCTTGTGCGGATGCGGTATCGGCGAGCGATGCGGCGATCGTTCAGGCGTAGGCGATACTTGAGAGCAAATTCCTTGAGCGTCATGCGACCTTCCCTTTGTTGTGCTCCGTGCTGCGGCAGCGGTTGCTACAGAACTTTTGCCAACTTGTGTTTGGGCAGAACTCACGCCCGCAAGCCGGGCATGTCTTCATGCAGACGGAGCAGAGCTTCTGGAACGTGATTCGTGGAGAGAATTCGGATCGGCACTTTGCGCACGTGTGCATACGCAATGCGTTTGGAAGCTAGTTTGTGACGGGGTTAGCGAAGGGGTGGGACGTCGACGCCAATTTAAATGTGGCGCCATGCTTTGCGACGAACGATCGTTTTCACGGTGTCCGGACGCACGCCGAACAGCGACGCCAACGCTCTACGCGCAACACCACGAGCCGCTAGTTTTCGCATCACACGCACTTCGTCAGCCGTCAGCTTATGTGTGGGTACGTCTTCGCCCTTAACTTGACGACCTTTGCGGATGCAGTCGGCCACGTTGTCTTGAATTGTTCCGACGAAGAGGTGGGATGGGCGAACACAGGAACGGGTGTCGCAGTGATGGCAAACCAGCAGTCCTCGGCATCTTCCGCGAAAGAGGGCGTAGGAATATCTGTGTGCGGTGATCTTCGACCCAACTCTGCCGTAGCCATCTTTGTCGATGCTCCCAGCCCAAATCCAGCAGCCGTCGGGATTATCGTCGTCGGGGAAGTAGACGCGGTCGAGAAATGTCTCTGTGCTGTACATATAAAAGGCGCAGAAAGCCGACCAGTAGGAAGGAAGCGAGAAAGACAAATCGATTCGTTGTCAGACGGTTACTTAACCTGTGCTATACCATCTGGAGTTCGCTTTCAGATTGGAGGGACAAATGAGTTCAGGAGCGGCACAGAAACCTAAACCACGACCGGAAACGCAGACCGGACCGTCAGGCCCGAGCGGTACGAGCCGCGTTCCTCCGGGTCAGGGTTCCGCTTCCGGCCCGAGTGATGATGATTTGAAGCGACTGGCGACGATGCTCACTCGCATCCGGCGAACGTTAGATGGCCTCGTGGAAGCGGGCCACAATTTTCTTCCTGAGGTTCTTGCGAGCCAGTTCGAGCTGAACTGGCCTCAAGCCAAGGAACAGCTGTCAGAAAGGATCGATTACTTGGAGGAAGGGCATAACGAGGTTGAGCGCCAGCGATTATTGGCGGCTCTCACACAAGTCGGTCTCACTGGTCCGATGCTGACGATGAAAGAGACGTCCCTCACCTACTATCTGGATCGACTCGACGGTCAACTGTTCACCGAAACTCCTACAGCGCAAATAACAGGAGGGGCTCAGCCCGCACCAAGCTGGCATGAAAAGGTGTTCGACAAGGTGCTCATATGGGTCAAGCCTGCTGGAAAGGTTATTAACAGCATCATCGGGAGTCTGCTTAATGCGATTCCAGGTGGACTGGAAGTCTTCAAGGAGTTCAAAGAGCACTACGAAGCGGCGTGCGACATCGCAGAGGCCATTAAGGCGGGGCGAGCTGAGGAGTAGTTCAGAGTTTGCGTCCCTCGTACGACAAATCCAACTTCTCCAACGGTACTAGGCACCCGTGCTTCTCGAAGGCATCTCGCAATCCAACAGAAAACTCGCTCGCGTAGATGTATTTGGCGGCACAACTCATTAGCCGCTTATTGATTATTCGCACTGTCGCCGCCGGAGCGGTGCCAACCCCCGGTTGGAGCCCACGGTGCATCGTAAGGCAGACGCGGCTCGTGAGAGGGAACATCGCTAAGGCGTTCGGTAGGTTTGGACCTGAGCGGGGATGCACAGCCCGCGGATCATCCGCATCGCTCACTTCACATGTGACTGGGTTATCCGAAGTTATGAAATGCTGGTCTTCCGGAGAATAGATGAACTGCCAATTCATCGCCGAAAGAACCTCGCCATACCCTATGCCAACGTGAATCATAGATGAGAGGCGAAAATGATCGCTTACTTCTAGTTCGTCGCTTCTGCCCGATAACACTTCCTGCCTCGCCTGCTCCGCCAATTCTCGCGAATCAGACTGGGGATTGAACTCTGCATAGAGTTTGTAATAGGCCTCAGCATCATGCGCGACACTTTTTATTTGTTTTGCAACGGCTGGCGCAAAGATATCTTCGTCAAGCTGGCGACCTAGCGGTGTGCGCGTGTAGAGCGTACCCATGAAAATGGACAGCCGAAGACGCTCGTTGGGTGTCGGCTCTCGCTTCGTGCTGACGAGGTCCGCGATCAACGGCGCGACCGCACCTTCTAGATTGGAGAACCACGTTTCAACTTCTGTGTTCTTCTGGCCGTTCTCTTCGAATGCGTAGAAATCCTTGCGACACCCCTCGAGGCTTGGTGTGGACTTGCGTGGCTTGCGGCCTTTCTCGTAAACCCAAATCCGCTGCTTCTTTCGCTCCAAGCTAGAGAAGTTGGCGAGGTAGAAGCGCGGAACGTAGTGATGCTTCCGAGGCTGGGCCATATCGAGAGATTAAGCTAAGTCGAAGAGCTACGGTGTGTAGGGCCGATTCACCTATTTACGTACCTTGAGGGTGCTCGGTAATACTCGATCCGATCCGCCACCCTCCGGGGTCACCCACACGGTGTGGTCGAGGACATCTCAACCTCCCCTACAAGTGGCTGCTGGAGGAGAATCTCTCTTCGACAGCCGAACCGAGCCACCGGCTACTGGTAACGGCTACCGCTACCGAGAAAAGTCCATTATTTTCAGCGCGTGTCGGGAGGGCGGCGCTTAAACCCGTTGATTCTCTTACTGCGGAGGGTGACCCTCCGTAACCATGGCGCTGGATCGAGTGGTTGGAGAGAGCCACCACTATTCGGAGTGGTTCACATATTCAGGAGCCGAACACCCTTGGACTGAACCCAGCCCAGCAGTTCGAGCGCTGCTCCGACTGCGATGCTGTTCGCATACAATCACTTAGATACGATTTGCGGGCTGGACCGTGACTCGCGTCGGCCCGCCTCTGCACTTCGTGTCGCATCTGGACACACGCAACATTAGTACAGAGCTGCTTCTCCAACCCTATGGATTGGCAGCGTCCCATGCGTTCAGAAACTCTTCCAGATTTTGAAAGTTTCCAGTCGCGACACCAAGCGTGACCTTGGTGCGTGGACCGGTGCATCTCCAATTCCCATTCGGATCGATAACCATCACAGCATCCTTGAAATGATAGACGGAATTGGCATCCATCGTCTGTTCGTCGACCCAGCCGGGATGAGAGTTCATAAGGATGGATGTAAACTCGCGCATCGGATAGCTCCTCAGTTCATCCTAGCAAGATATATCCAGGAAGCGTCTTTCGATGCAGCGTACGTACCTTGATGGTATACTCGCGCGCACTGTGCTCAAAGGTCGGCAGCGTTGGAATCTTGTTGGCGAAACGATTCGAGAAATCGGCACTCTGCAGTCAGTGTTCGGACTAATGGACTGGGTATACAAAGAGAGTGTCGGCACTGGTGCTTCTTTCTGGTGGGTCTTCGGATTTGTCGCGGTTGGAGTCGCGTTCATTTGCATCGGGCTTTGGATGCAGTTCGCAGTTGGCGATCCAAACAGCAAGCATGAGTAAGGGTTCAGCTGCCGGACGCAACATACGCGCTGGTCTGGCTGTTCGGATGAGGTGCCGTTTTAGATGTCGTGCCTTCCTAATTTCTAAGTCAGGATCCCTATGAGATCCGTAAAAACGTGGTTATTGCCGATAGTCCTCGGAGCTTTGATAGACGGAGTTTCTGAGGTCTTGAAATTCGTGAGCGGAAACTTTCCTAAGCAGCTCTCGGACGGCAGGTTGATGGAAAGAATGCCGTGGGACAATCTCCTGCTACTTCTGTTCGTCGCGACTGTTATGACAGTGGTCCTTTATTTCTTGATGTCCACGCTTGTTAAGTTTGAGAGCCATAACCTTTCGATCAAAATCGCAATCTTGGTCGTGACCTTGGTATTCCTTGGGTCAACCAATCTGTGGGAGGTCTTGTTGGAGCGACGCGCGATGCGCGCAAGCTATGAAGAAGTCTCAACTCACACAACCTTCACCGAGGTGAAAAATAAATTTAATAGAAGTGGATCGTTCTCCTATCAGAACGAATATCCGTATGGTGTCCCGGACGACTTCGCATACAGTCTGCGCTACGAAGTCCCGAAGGCTTTTGGCGAGACAACCATGATGTTTTACTTTGGAAAGGATTGGAAGGTTCTGAGGAAGACTTGGCTCGATTAGGAAAATAGCAATCGAGTAGGGTATAGAAAATCGGACAGTCTGTGAACCCTTCTTGGAGACACTCGGCAACGAAATGGTGTCGGCGCTGCAGATTCATTCTGTAATTCTAAAACAGAGCAGCGGCACTAAGGAGACTATAAGTCGCAGCTTGCGGCAGACGAACCGCACAAAACGTAGATGCCGAAGAGATTACCGCTTCCATCGTACAGACCCACATTTTCTCCGCGATAGATGCGCTTCTGAATTTCTCTCATGCGAAATCGGCGACCCACGGGAGGCATGCAGCAATTTTCATAGTCAATGTGGCATGCGATCGTGAATTGCGCATTGTCCTTGAAACCGTGAATCGTTATCACCCATATGTCGGCTGGGCGAGAAGCATCTAGTATCTCCACAGTTTGGGCGTCTATCGCCGAAACAGGTCCGGTATGCGCCAGACAACAGAGCAGAACGCTGAGATACCGCCTTCGCATGACGAGGACTCCGAACTGTCGGTAAAACGGGATTATAACCTCGAACTAGCCGATCAAACCGTCTGTCACCCGACACTGTGATATATAATCTCGCTACGAGGAAGACGTGTCACGAGGCGACGTTTGGTCGGCCGCGATAACCCTAGTCATCGCGGGAGCAGCAATATTCATCAATAGCAAATGGACAGCCTGGGGAAGCATCATCTTGGGCAGCGGAGCGATCATCGTTCTGCTTCTATGGCCTGAAAAGAAGGAGCAAACGGGCAGTTCCAGCGCAACGGCGAAAGCAGAAGCGAATCCAAAGCAAGAGCAAGTCTTCAATCCAAATTTTAACCCCGTCATAACCCAGGAAGCTCCCAAGGTGGAAATCAATTTCGGTCGGGAGTCAGAACCTTATCCTCGAAGAATCCAGGAGCCAAAACTCACACCGACGTCCAACCTGCAATTCCGCTTCTGCAAGATGGCGAAGCTGGATATTGAGTACAGCGACCATGGAGCGACCGAGGGATTCTCGTTGTCACGGGAGACCGGACACTTGCACCCAAATGCGGCCATCGCGTGCATTAAGAATGTCTCCCGAGATGGACCAACGGCTGAAGTCGACCGAGTGAGGGCCACGATGACATTTAAAGACGCCAGTGGTCAGGAGGTCGGACACGGCGTATCGCGAGGGTGCTGGCTCGCGAATAAGTTGACGGATGCGAATTTCGAGGTGGAGACAACCCACTGTGCGGTTCTCATCTATTTCGACGGCGATGAGGCTGCGACTCCATACATCAAAGAAGAAATTACGGAATACGGCCTTGGCATCACAGCCGAGCCCTGCATACTGAATCCCGTTCCGAAATATATTGAGCTGATTCTAGTATCCGGAAATCAACGCGCGATGCCTCCGATGACATTCGAATTAGGGCAAAATGGCGCTGGCGATAGGTGGATCAAGTTGGTGGCAGATATGGTGTCGCCAAAAGAGTAGGGTCTGTTTCTACATCCGGGCTTCTTCGCGTTTTCCATACTCACGAACTTCCCCCACACTGCAATCGTAATCCCACGCATAACGCCATGACCGATTCATGCTCTGGTGTTGCCGTCACTGTAAATTGTCGTTTTCTCCCCCATCTTCAGCCGTATTCGATACTTGGCTATTTTCACCAAGAATCTCTGATGAATCGGACGCAGTCACGCAGAAAAACGCTTTGTGGTCGTAGAAGCGCATGAGCCAAGCCGTCCCGAATGGCTCCGGCTCAAGGAAAGACTCAAAGCTGTACCGGAACACACCGTTCCCTATCGTCACCAGACTTGAAGCGAGTCGATCAAGTCGTTGCTGCCCGTCGAGGCTGACCTTTAGGTTCTGGTCCACCATTCGAAAAGCAAAAGCGATGGGTCCGTCCATCCGGCGTTGTTCATGATGGTAGAAAAGGCCTCGGACGATACGATGCAGGACGATTTCCACTCGGCCCTTGTCGATTGTTAGGCGCGAGGGGTTCGGCTGATAGTCCCGAAGCATCCGTTGCGCGAAGCCACGACTTTGCGGCCGGGTTAGGCTGTTGATCGCGCGGACCGAGTCGGCGACTTCTTTGGGAAAATTGATCGCGTCGATCCCGGTCGTGATCGCGAGTCTGAAATACTCGTCATGGCTACCGAGTTCTCGATTGCACGGTTCGCAGCAGGGCACCGTGATTAGCGGCGGGCGAGGCTTCGAGAAAAGACAGCGAGGAGGTACGTGATCGACGGTAAGCTCGCGGAGTTCGCCGCAGTACGTGCAGTGACCGAGTTTGTTCAAAGGGCTCCTCAAGCACGAATGGGAATATCGGAGACGACTACTCGATTTTCCGCATCCATTACTCTCGCCGCCTTCAAAGCACCAACGAACGCACCGTAGATCGGCCATGGGTAAGACGTCGGGCCTACGATCAGACGGTCAAAGATTTTGGCAAAGTCCAAGTCAGCAATTTGCGGATGAACTGACGCATCTAGGGGAATTTTATAAATAACTTGCGGAACTCCCCCGATCACTTCCGTCGAGGACTCCATAAGCGGTGATGACCATCGATTCGGTGTGTATATTCCGCGCCATTCCTGCTCCTCATGGAAGCCGGGGTGTTTGAGGCAAACGACACCGGAAACAAACATCTGAAAGACGAGCCTGGCGAAGAGTCCGCGATCGAGCGTTTGTAAATATTCACGTTCCCGCTCAACGTTTCCGATGACCTCATCAATGACCCGGTAAACACCTTGTGGGTCGAGATAGGAAACCGGGCTGAATGTGAGGGCCAGCGCGAGCGGAGATGCGGAAATGTATGGAATGCTGAGAACGATTCCTACCCTTGTCGCGCTGCCACCGAAGGCACGCCACATCGAGAGACGCCCATGTGCATCTTCTGAATCTCTATGTTCAGAAACGCAGGTGATATAGGTGTTGAGTCGAATGTCGCTCCAAGAGTTGCGAAATGCTCCAATTGCCTCCTCGGCAGCGCCCTGAGCGCATACGTCGAATGCTGATATGAACCTCGCTCGCCTATTCGAGTCCTCAAAGTAACCGTTGAAGATGTCCATGCCGTGTTGCACTTCTCGGTAATCGGACATGCAGTTCGTGTTACGCATCCAAACACGTTTCGTCCGAATGATATTTAACGCGGCCTCAGCAGTTGTGTAGTGGACAAGTCGTCCATGCGTTTGACCGGCCGTGCGTTGGTAAAGGGCGAGCATCTGCCGGTTCGCTTCCGGCATGAATATGCTGCCGAGCCGTTGGGCGAGCACATGCTGTTCCTGGATTTGCTGCGGCGAGGGAGGCTGGGAATCCATGCTGAAACCGTGCAGCCATATTACCTGAATGGCGGCTTGCATACGAACCGCAGCGGCATCGCGGCTGTCTCCGACTACCCATCGTCGGGCTAATCCTTCGTCCCTGACGGTTTTTCAACCGGAGCGGCTACTACAAAGTGACAAACAGACGAGATGACAAGATGACGGAATGAGCTTTTGTTTGTCAGAGAGACAGAAAGAAGAGAATAAGTATTATATATATTTATTCTTTCTCTCTTTTCTCATCATCTTGTCATATCGTCATCTGGTCTCCTTGTCTTATGGTATCCCGCTAAACCAGACGACCAGATGATGCATTTCTGCTGCGCAGAGCCGCATCACCACTATCCCTAGTAGCCTGTGTTTCCCGCCACTCAATCTAGCCCCGTTCGCTAACCAACCTTCGGGAAAACTTTCGCGCCCATTACATTCCGGTATTAAGCAGGTGGGAGGAAGATATGGGCGCTGCTCTTCAAACTCTGGCTTCGCAACTGGCGTTAGCGGTGAAGCGCGACATTCTGAACACAACCGATTCCTACGTGGAAATCGCCCTGCGTCACAAGGTGTCGGTCACCTTTGTGAACAACCGTGCCAAGGAGTTGAAGCGAGAGACGGGATTCTCTCGGGGGCGTGGCTACAAGAGGGTGTCTTAATCATGGGTACCGCGCCGAAAGTCTACGATTCGAAGGTCGTCACGATTGATCCGGAAGCGGAATTCGAGATGCTCCAGTTATTTCGCGCTCTAACCCAGGGCGATCGGGCCTCTCACGCGAAGTTGATCTTGGAGTCTCCAAAGGTCGATTGGCTCCGTCACGGCCTCAAGCCCGCAACAGCCGCTGTGCAACACAAAGACCCCGCCCAGCGCCTTGACGCACCGGAACATCTCCTCACTATCATTTTAGACTTCGCGCGCAAGTACGAAGCCACGCCGGATTACAAAGACCTCAGGCACATCATCGCAACCTCGCAATTCGGACTGTCACTGGAAAATCTCGTAGACCAGATTTCCGAAATTGGTGGGTTGGATTTGGACATGTCAAATGTCCCGTATCTCATCGATCAAGCATTGGACTGCAAACGCCGTAGCCACTGGGCGCAGGTCATGAAAACCGCAGGGCTGAGGTGTATGGGCAAAGAGGGTCCAGAAGCGATCCCGGCGCTAGTGGCCAAATACCAGGCTCTCGATTACCGCGAAACCGAGGTCACCACCATCCAGGGCAATGTCCTGGCTACGGATCGGGTCATCAACGACGAAGACGAAGCGGTGACAGTCTCGATGATGGGCACCTCATACGCAGATATCGAGATGCTTCCGACGAATTGGCTATGGCCCGATAAGATTCCTTCTGGCGCGATCTGCTGGTGGGCGGGCAAAGGTGGGTGCGGTAAGTCCGCGAGCCTTTGCGACCTCATCGCGAGAGTTTCAAGCGGGCTGGCCTTTCCCGATGGTTCTCCCAACACGCTAGGGCCTAAGAAGGTCCTCTTCGGTAGCAGCGAGGACGACACACAACGAACCCTCAAGCCGCGTTTAGAGGCAGCCCGAGCCAACATGGCGAACATCATCCGTCTGGACGGAGTCGTTACGCGAGACGGAATCCATTCGATGTTCAGTCTCAAGGACAATCTTCCGCTCCTCATCAAGGTGTTAAAGAACAATCCTGAAATCGGACTCGTCTGTCTCGACGCGATTTCCTCGTTCTGGGGCGACGTGAATTCGAACGCAGAAACCGAGATGAAGCCTCTCATGGATGAACTCAAGCGCGTTCTGGAGCAGACGCAATGCACGTTCGTAGGAATCATTCATAACAACAAGCGGTCAGATTCGGACGCGCTCGGAAAGGTCATGGGCGCAGGATGTATCGCGAACTCGGCCCGCGCCGTATTCGGATTCGGCTTTGACCCCGAAGACGAGACGCGCAAACGACGTATGATGTCGCTCATCAAGTGCAATCTCACCGAGAGCATGGACGGTCTCTACTTCACGATCGAGAGCGCCAAGGTGGGGGACTTGACGGCCGCTAGGGTTGTCTGGGGAGAGAAGCACTCTAACACTGCGGATGATGTCATTAAGGCGGAAAACGACAAGAAGTATAACCGCAGAGAGAGCAAGATGATTGACCGCGCTCTCGCGTGGCTCCCACCGAAACTGGAAAAAGGCCCACGCCTTGCCACTGAGTTGATCGCTGAGGCAAAAAGAGAAGAGGGCATCAGCTACGACGTCCTCACTACAGCTCGCCACAAATTGGGAATCACCAGCCGCCAGGCCACCACAGGTGTGCACGAATGGACCATGGCCCCGAGGATTGAAGAACGGTTTGCGCCGGAGGATGTGATCTGATGCGGCCCGGCAAGACATAGCAACGCCGGGATGTTAAATCCACGGATTCCGTGGAAATGAAAAACGGCTTCCGGCGAACCGGAAGCCGTTCAGACTGCTTGGAACATAGCGTTTCCTCCGAGGAACTATGACTTGCAGCGATTAATGCGTTCGCGGCAATACAGCACAGCCGTGATGCGTTCGCCCGTGATTTGCGTGTTCCCGTGAAACTCGTGCGCGTCCATCATGAGCACCGAGCCGGGTTTGACGTTAAAGGCGACGCGATAGCGAGGAAGCACCAACAGGCCGCCCTTGAATCGCCCCAGTGTGGTGAGGCAGCTGAATCCCTCCCGCAAATCGCCCTTATCGGTGTGATAGGCCGTGCGGAAGTTTTTGTTGACTGTGATGGTTGTGAACGCGGTGCCGTGCAACTGCCAGTCCCGCGCCTGCCACACGACGGCGAGTTGAGCGATGTAGCGGTCCATGACCCACACCTTAAACAACTCGTCCACCTCTTGTGCGAGCTGGCGAACACCACGCAGAACTTGCGGGTTTTTGAGCGACCATGAGCTGAGGCGGCATCGCGGCGTGCGCGGCGTGGCATCGAGGCTACCCAACACATCGCCTCGTACGCCTTTGGCTTTGAGCATATCCAGCACGGACAACGGCACCTGCCGTGTTCGCGAAAGAGAGCCATCGCGTTTGCGGATGCGAGGAAGGCTGCTCCCGCGATAAACCGCTGTAGCGCGATTGCTTGGCATTCCCTCGATCGTGCTGAGGTATTTGTAAGCGCGTCGCCGTGCTCGTGGAGAAAGCACTCCCTCAACCAGGACGGCGACAACATCGCCGTCCGGTGTGAGCACCACCATGTCATCGTCCACGACTTGATCGTAATGGCTCTCGTTGGCGTAAGTGCCTTTAAGAAGTTGGGCACCAGCCGCATCGTCGTGATTAAGCTGCAAGAGTTTCATCGCTCACCTCCTCCTGCCCGCCGATGGACTCCAGCAAAGCCTTTTGAAAGATTGAGTAGACGCGAGCCGGATTCTCTTTCTTGGCGGCTTTGAAGGCGGCCTTTTGATCGGCGGAGCAGAACAGGACCGGTCCCTTGACGCGGACGTGCTCGCTCAACTCGATCACGGGCGCTGGCTTGTGGTTTGCAGGAGGCTCCGGTGAATTATCGCGTGCGACCTCGGCAGCGGCGGAGGCCACCGCGTGTTGCATCTCCGCGGCCTCGGAATCGACGACGACCTTGCCGCCCTCAAATTTACGGAATCCGTGAATTTGGCGGCTCGCCTCCTGGATGTAGTCAGCGGCTGTGGTAGTGGGGATCTTAAGCTCAGCCAGAACCTTGCCCCACTCTCCGTGCTCCACCTCTTTGCGAAGCTCAAGCAGCAGCGTACCGATCTCGATGCGCTGAGCTTTTCCCCGCAACCATGCGTCCTTCAATTTGCACTTCAATTGGTCGATCATTTCCTTTTTATCCATATAAAGCCGCCTCCCAGCGGCCATATAGATTCCATACTGTGCGTTTTCCAAAGTGGCTAGCGGACCGGAAATTATTGAAAACAGAGGCTGTTGGGCCTATGAACGCCAGACTGAGAGTCCTGGCTTGAGCAGCGCCGAACGGGTAAAATCGAGCTTATGGCGGGAATAAACAGGATTGCCGAGCAAAAAAGGACCGGGGAATTACCTGTGGTAGAGGTTCTCGATACAGACCGGCCGCCGGCAGGGTTTCGAGCGAAGGACGAAATCTATGGCTGGAACGAATACTTGGTTCGGAAATTCCTCAAGCCGGACCGTATCCGGCAGGTGGTGCACCGGGGCGAGGATCTCGAAACCAAGCGCTCTATAAAGTTTCAGGTGAAGCTCATACACGAATACAGCGAAGAACAAATAGCGACGGTCGAAGCGACCCCCGAGTTTAGAAAAGCCCAGGCTAGGGCTGCGAAAAAGGGAAGCGTCCGGGTCGAACACGACTGAGAAGAAACCGACTACAGTCTAATCGTCGCGAGGTCGCCGCCAGCGGTCGCTGGGCAGCATGTCCTCCAAATCCTCGCTATCTTGCTCCTGCTCTTCTTCATCAGCCTCAGACAGGGGCTCGCTCCATAAGACGGTGAGCGTTCTGCCATACGTTCCAAGCCCGCGCACTTCCTCGATGACGGCCGACTGATCGTCGCAATCAAACCAGACATCCATAGTGGACGCTGCGACCGCTCGTTTTGCTTGAGTCACGTTTAAAGGACTCCTGTTGAATCGCGACGTCTCGGTGCCGTGTGGAATGCCAGAGCCCTTTTTGATCGGATTCAGGTGTCGCCTCTGTTTCAGAGTTCCGGACATAAAAGAGAATTGCACTCGATTGTCTTTCGAGACCACAATAGCAACCCCATCGTCGCTGAGGTCTGCGTAGCGAATTGCGGTGGCTGTGAGAGACGTCCCACACTTACCAGCTAATGCTTCAACAGCGGTCAGACCCGGCTGGACATGCGCGCAGCCAGCCTTAAATAGGTCTCTGGGCATGAGCAGAGCAGCCGCGAATGCGTCCGCTTCGCGCTCAATCGGATCGTCCGATGAGAATCCGCTCTCCGAATTGTGTCGTCTTTGCCCATCAGCGAAGACGTGCTCCCAATGGCCTGCGAGAAAGTAATGGCCAAGTTCATGCGCGACGGTGAATCGGCAAAACCCATCGTTCGAAAAATAGTCGCCGTAGAAGATTCCGAATTTATCGTCTTTGCCAGCTAAACAGCCAGAAACGCCGGAGGATGTCGAAGGAATCTTCTCGCAGACGATGTCTTCGCACTTCGCGATAAAGAACGGATCAATGGGCAACACAGCAGTCTTCCACTTCGCCAAAACTTCTGCCGCTTGAGCTTCCTCCCGCCAAAATTCCCGACGTGCCGCCATTCCGTTGCACCTTATTTGATATGTTTCTTCGCCATCATGTCGGACATGCTCTCCAGGGTGTCGAGATCCTCGGCGGACATCTTTTCAGCATTTCGGAGCAGCTTGCTCGACAGTGCGGCCGAAGTGTTCGGCTGCTCTGACCGCCCGACCAGATAATCCGTTGTGATTTTCAAAGCGTCCGCAAGTGCCTTCAGGTTCGCGAATGAAGGAGACCTGCGTCCTGTTTCAAAGTGCGAGATTGCCGACGGAAGTAGACCTGTTTTCTCCCCCAGTTCCGTTTGACTCATCTTGCGGAGTTCTCTTGCGCTACGCAGTCGTTCGGCAAAAATATCAGGCATGGCCCCATTGACATCTATAGACGAGTTCGTCATAATATGTATGACGGATTGTAAGTCGACGCTACCGTCACAATGTAGTTTACAGGAAAAGCAAAATCAAGGAGCAAAACTCCGAAAGGGACCGCAAATGGCAGACGTCCAAGTGACTTGCATCAGGAAGCCGCATCCGATGAGCCCGCACGAACACATCACCCATCTTGGGAATCCTCCGAGGTGGGAATGGACTCGCGAACAAGTGATCGCGAGCATAGACGCAGGGACGAACACGTTTTACGTGTTAGACCCTCGCACGGGGAAGCGTTCCAACGTGGCAGTGGTTCGAACGGCAGGAAAGGCACCTTACCTTCGGACGCACGCCGACGGCGATTGGAACAACAATTTGCTGTCTTTGGATCAGTGTCCACTTGCGGCTCGCAGATAGCCGTTGAACCGAGGCGGTTTGATGGCTCAAATCGCCTTAGCTCCTAGGCCCCCTGTTGGTGACAATCTCTGATTTAACGGAGGAATGCGAGATGGCGAAACACGAACTCTATGTTGAGCGGCGAGAAAAGGAAGGGGATTACGCAATCCGGCGGCCCGGCTCAAAAAAGGCCAGCGACACGGAGGCTACGCAGGCGGATGCAATTGAACGGGCAAAAGAAATCGATCCCGAGGCGGCGATTCACGTTGAGCGGGTGCGAAATACCAACCGGGGTTCTCGGGACCATTGGCGCAAGCCGTGAGCTAGTGTTGGTCGCGGCGGTGCCCTCGGTTAGCGGTTGCGATGTTCATGGAGATACGCGACCAAGTCCGAGGGATTAATGCGCCATTCGCCGTGAACGCGGAAGCCTTTAAATGTGCCGGCACCCAACAGTTTGCGCAGATTGCCTGGGCTGGTGCGGAGGAACGTCGCGGCTTCTGCCACGGTCATCAGACCGTGCCACTCCAGCAGGATTTGAATCGCATCCACATACTCTATCTACTGGCGAAATCGGGATTCCGGCTAATTGGGTCCGAGTAACACAACGTAACGACCATATGTGGTTGTTACACAATGCAGTACATTTGTCGTTCGGCGAGGCGTATACTCCGTTCAAGTTCCGGTCGGAGGTCTACAATTCCTTCCCAAGTCTCCTCGCATGGTGCGCTGGTTTCGTCCCGATTCACATCAAGGGTGCGAGCCATCCGGGTCGCATTGATGTTTGCAATTTGCAGTGTCGCCCTGGGGTGTCCCCTAAAGCGGAGGGTGGTCTCCCCACCACAGGTTGCACCTATGCAACAAGCCCCGACGATGGACTGCAGTGCTTCACAATCAACGATTCCACCTAGTGGCGTGACTGTGTTGACGTCAAGCGCCTCTGATACAAATAACAGAGTCCTGACGTTAAGCTGGACGGCTTCGGCAGGGACGATTGAAGGCACGGGTCGTGACGTGAGCTGGGTAGCCCCCCAAAAAGAGGGCGCGTATCTCATCTACGCCAGCGCGTCCAACGAAGGAGGCACGTCGACTTGCGCGGTCACGGTCAACGTTGTGCGCCTTGTCGCAGCAACGGCAGCACCGCCTGACAACCGTGTTGCGATGACGCAACTCCCACCTCTCCCCGATTGGACTTTGGACTATCTCGTACCAGAGCAGCTAGTCATCAAGTCGTCAGAGGAAACGCTTGGGGCAATCTACGATCGTCTACGGACGGCGCTCAGTCGGGCGCAGATTTCCAACGATGAAACTGCGGTCTATGGTGTGGGTTCGGACGGATTTGCGATCGTGACCCATGTGGAACACATAGACGATCACGGTGTCCCGGCTGACCCACGCTGGAGCATTCAACCCGCACAGAGGATTCCCACGACTCTCGCTGAACTCTGGAGTGATTTGATCCATGCCACTCCGGGCCGCTACAGAGTCATCATTCTGGTTGTCACATCTAGATCGCTCAACTCCCTTAAAGCGCCAAGAACTCAAGCGACGGCGCAGGGCATGTCGACGCTTCTCCGACAAGGAGAAGATACGTTGCCCAGTGAATTGAGACAGGTCCAAGGCACTGCGGATCGTCGATGCGTCGCGGTTGTGTATGAATTCCAAAGAACGAATGACAGCGAACCAAAGGCGTTAGAGAGCAGCGACATCGGCGGTCCAACACATTTGGCAGCTGCAGGACTATGGCCTAAAGGAGATTTGCCTTGAGCGATCGAATTTCTGTTGCACAGGGACAGTGGAGACTCGCCTACATTTGGTTGGCTGGTGCGGCCATTTCGTTAGTTCTATTGTTGACTCAGACGATGGGCCAAAAATTTGGAGACCAATATGACAAAGCATGGTCATGGTTTCTAACGACGGTTGTTCCGATTCTCACGCTGATGATTGGCGCTCTCGTTTATCAGGCAAGGTCGGGTGATGATGCAACAGTGGACAGAAGGATGTTCCTCCTAAGCGCGGCCCTATCGTCGTTTTATCTCGTCCTTGTGTTCGGGGTTTTGATAAGTACTGCCTTTACCTCCGCACCGCTTGAGCGAATGACGCAAGCGCAGCTGTGGTTGTCACCAACACATGCGCTGACTTCCAGTGCCCTTGGGGCCTTTTTCGTGTCAAAGAAAGACTCATGAATGCCCAGCGCCGCGACCCGGCTACGGCCCGCAAATTCTCGCGGCTACGTTTTTGGTTTACTTTCCGAAAAATCCGGGTATGGTAACCGCTAACGGCTACGGAAAAGCGCGTTTTAACGTGTTTTAACCGTAGCCGCCCGTACAGTAGAAAATGCCTTAGCGGTTGATTTTAGTCGGCTTACCTGGCCCCCAGGGTTTAGTCCAGGCCTCCCAGCCAATCTCTTAAATTTAGTAGCTCACCGGCTCTAACTTCCAGAAAAATTTCTGCTCCAGACCACACAAATCTTCGAGCGATCCATCAGTTGTTACTCGAAGAAATGTAGACTGTGACGCTCATTCACAGTTCCTGGAGACGCGATGAAGAATGAACTTTCACGACGGTCGTTCATGACCGGCACGCTCAAGACGGCGGCTGCCGCCTCGTTGGCTCTTTCCGGCGCAGAGCAAGCGACCTCGGCGCCAGCTCCGACGCCGCAAAATCCTGCTGCCACCTCTACGTCAGCGGGGAGTCGAATCGTCGACATTCATCTGCACTACAAGCGGGAGCCGGGGTTCATCGACAATTTTCTGAAGACGACCGAGCATCTGAACATCACCGCTTGCATGCTTACGCCATTCGAGGACCGCAAAGAAGTCGCCGAAGCTGCAAAAAAGTATCCGACGCGCATCATCCCGATGGGCTCAGTTCTTCTCGACGAGCCCGATGTCACGCAACAGATCGAAGAGCTTCACGACCTCGGCTATCGAGGACTCGGCGAACTCGAATTCCCGAAGAAAACCTACGTCGATCCGTCGTACACAAAAGTTTATGAGCTCGCGAATCGCTGCAAGTGGGTCGTGCTTTTTCACACGGGCATCGTGCTACGCGCTAAATTCACCGAACCTGAAGACGTCGCGTCTTACCGCATGAGCACGCAATATATCGAAGAGATCGCTCGTCGATTTCCGCAAATCACCGTCATCGGCGCGCACTGCGGCAATCCCGACTATCAGTGGTCCGCGGAGATCGCGCGCTGGAATCCGAACGTTTTCTATGATCTCAGCGGCTCGACGCTCACAAAACTCGGCGGGCGCTTGGAGAAGTTTTCGGAGTTTTTCTGGTGGTCAGGTTCAGGCGAAGGTACGGCAACGCCAGAAAACAATCCCAGTGCCTTCAGCAAAATCGTCTTTGGCACGGACACGAATCCAGCGGGCGCAGAGCATGTCCTGTCGCAATACAACGCGATGTTCGACGCAAACCGCGTCCCGGACTCGACACGCAAGCTCGTCCTGGGCGGCACACTCTCAAAGATTTTCGGACTTCCGGCGTGAGGTAAGTCACGTAGGCGCGAGTTGATGCATCAATTCGCTGTGGGCTGGGAGGCACGATGGAGAAGGAAAAGTACGAGCGTCTCCTAGGTTTGGTGACGTCGAAGGACAAAGAAAAGAGCGAACAGCTTCTAAGTCGAGAGGCATCGCGTGGCGATCTCCGCATGTGGGGAAAGGTAACCGTTGACGCGATTGGCGCGGGCGATTGGCTGGTCGGTTCCTGGAGCGCCGACGGAGTGCCACGTTGGGTTCCGCGCATGCATTACTACGGCCGCCAGGACCGCAAGTTTTATTTCGTTTGGCCCAACATCGCTCCCGCGAAGATGGAACTCACCGTGGATCGAGAGGATAAAGGACTCGATCCCGAGCGCGCCAAATTCATCATCGAAAATATCGAGACCTGGGAGCGCGAGCTACAACCCGTCGCGCCGCGGCCATTTCCCATCTGAGCGGTTTCACACTAAATACGTTCGCTTAGCGTTCTGATTTCGCTTATGCTCTTCCGGGATTTTTAACGGGAGACCGCACTGTGAAACGCTGCTGCTTGCCAATGTTGTTGATCGCGCTTGCCGCGAGTGCATCGAATTTGTCGGCGCAGACGCCGCCACTAACGCCGGATATACCGCCAAAATTTGAGAAGCCGACCGCCGGCTACGACTACACCAAGCGTGAAGTCATGATCCCGATGCGCGATGGCGTGAAGCTCTACACGGTGATCACGATTCCGAATGGCGCCAAGAATGCGCCGATGCTGCTGACGCGCACTCCCTACGACGCCAAGCATCGCGCGATGCGCAGTGATTCTTTCCTGATGCTCAACGAATTGCCGCAAGGCGACGAAGTTTTCGTCAAAGAAGGCTACATCCGCGTATTTCAGGACGTTCGCGGGAAATATCACTCCGAAGGCGACTACGTCATGACGCGGCCGTTGCGCGGGCCGCTGAATTCGAGCGAAGTCGATCATTCGACCGACGCCTACGACACGATCGACTGGCTCGTGAAAAATGTTCCGGAATCGAACGGCAAAGTTGGAATGCTCGGCAGCTCTTATGAAGGATTCACCGTCGTCATGGCGTTGATTCATCCGCATCCGGCGCTGAAAGTGGCCGCGCCGATGAGTCCGATGGTCGATGGCTGGATGGGCGACGACTGGTTTCATTTCGGTGCGTTTCGGCAAAACAATCTCGACTACATCGCCGGTCAGACCGAAGCGCGCGGCGAAGGCGGAAAAATCACGCGCCACGGACTCGACGACTACGACAACTATTTGCGCGCGGGCTCGCTCGGCGATTTTGCAAAAGCGGCGGGAATGGATCAGCTCCCGTTCTGGAAGAAAATCTCAGAGCATCCCGCGTACGATTCGTTTTGGCAGAATCAGGCGCTCGACAATATTATGGGCGAGCAGCCGCTCATCGTACCGACGATGTGGATTCAGGGCTTGTGGGATCAGGAAGACATGTGGGGCGCGATTCATTGCTACCTCGCGGTCGAGCCGAAGGACACGAACAACGACAAAAATTATTTGGTGATGGGGCCGTGGCGCCACAGCGGCGTGAATTATGAAGGCTCGACGCTCGGCCCGCTGCGGCTCGATGGCGATACCGCGCTGCAATTCCGGCGCGATGTGCTGCGGCCGTTTTTCGATCAATATTTGCGCGATGGTGCGCCGAAGGCCGACACGCCGCCCGTCTTTATCTACAACACCGGCGAAAATCATTGGGATCGTTTGAAATCGTGGCCGCTTGCTTGCCCGACGTGCGCCGTGAAATCGAAGCCGCTCTATCTGACGGCGAATTTTGGATTGTCGTTCGATCCTCCGAGCGCGACCGATCCGAAATCGGCGGCGGGCTCGGACGAATACATTTCCGATCCGGCGCGCCCGGTCCCGTATGTTCCGCGCCCGGTCATCGCTTCGGACGGCGACACGTGGCGGCGCTGGCTGCTCATCGATCAGCGCTTCGTTGAGGGCCGCACCGACATTTTGACGTATGAATCGCCTGTGTTGAAGGAGCCAGTGCGCGCCGGCGGAGCGCCTGTCGTGAATCTCGTTGCATCCACGAGTGGCACCGACAGCGACTGGGTCGTAAAGCTGATCGATGTCTATCCCGACGAAATCGCCAGCCGGCCTGAGATGGGCGGCTACGAGCTCAACATCGCAATGGATATTTTCCGCGGGCGCTATCGCGAAAGTTTCGAGACCGCGAAGGCGATCACGCCGAACACGCCGCTGACCTACAAATTTATTTTGCCGACGGTCGATCACGTCTTCCTGCCCGGCCATCGCATTATGGTGCAGGTGCAGTCGAGCTGGTTCCCGCTCTACGACCGCAATCCGCAAACGTTTGTGCCAAATATCTTTTTCGCGAAGCCGGCGGACTATGTGAAGGCGACACAGCGCGTTTACCACGCGCAGGGAGCGGCCAGTTTTATTGACTTGCCCGTCGTCCCGGAACGCTAAACGCCCGATCGCTCGCGGAAATACTGTTTCCAATCGAGGGGCACCGAAGGCAGATCGTACAATTCCTTGAGCGACGCCCTATCCGCATCGCTAAAGGATTTCGTCAGGAAGAGTCGCAAGAAATCCGCGATCGAAATCGCACTCGCGTTCCGCACGACGGGAATCATTTCATCGCCCGCGGCGACGCTGCCTTCGCGCGTCACCGCGACGTAAAAACCGATACGCCGGCTCGCCAGAAATTTCTTCACCATATCATCCGCTTGAAAACGAATGCCGAGCTTGTAGCACGGCAGGCGCGGCTGTGTGACGACGACTTCTGCGTCGTTAATCGCGAAGCGATCGCCGAGGTGGATTTCTTGCTCCAACATGCCTTTCGTCGTGAAATTCTCTCCAAAGACGCCGAGCGGCAGATCGCGTCCCGGCAATTTCTTTTGCCAGTAAGCGTAGTGTTCCACGGGGTAGCAGTAGACGGCCTTGTGTTCGCCGCCGTGTACGGTGAGATCGGCTTGTCGATCGCCGTCGAGATTCAACGTTCGGAGACGGATGCGCTCCGAGGTCGGCGATTTAAAGATGCCGGTGGTCACGGGCTGCCCGTGCCAGAGGACCTCTCGGGGTATGCCGACATTCAGGGAGACGATTTTCATTGTAGTCGGCTTAGATGCAACCGTATTCTTCGCGATTCACGATTTTTAGTAGACGGAAACTCCGCTACTGCAAAGCCAGGGCAAGCCGGCGAAGGCCTTCGGCGAACATTTCATGGTCCACGCCCATTCCGATGCGGAAATGATCGGGCATCTCGAAAAATTTGCCTGGGACGACAGTCGTCTCGAATTTAGTTCTTAGGCGTTGCAGTAGTTCTTCGACGTTGCCGTTTAAAAGTTTCGGAAATGAAGTTGTTCCGTAGGGGCTGCGAACCGCAGCGATGCGAGACGCGTTCGCGTCCAGAAAAGTCTTGAGGTCCGCACGATCCGCTTCGACGATTCGCCGCGCGCGCTCGCGAATTTTATCGAGATTCTGCAACGCGATGACGCTGAGAATTTCGGTCGGATGCACTGGAGTCGCAGCGAAGAGATCGTTGAGCTCGTACATCGCTCGAGCCAGGTCGGGTTGCGCCAGAATCCAGCCGCAGCGAAGCCCACTCAGGCCGTAAACTTTCGTCAGGCTGCTCGTGACCACGAAATTCTTGCTCAGATGGAAAGAAGTGCGCGGCGTGTTGCCGTAAACCGCGTCAAGATAGACTTCGTCGACGACGACATGCGCGCCGACGCTCTCCGCGATGTCGCCAACCTCTCGCAAAACATCATCCGGTGTCAGAACGCTGCTCGGGTTGTGCAGATTCGTTAGAAAAACCAGCTTCGTCTTCGGCGTGACCGCTTTGCGGATTTCCTCGGGATCGATGGCGAAACGATTCTCTTCGCGACGAGGGAAGCGAACGATCTTCGCCTGCAAATATCGCGCGGTGGAAACGACCAGTTCGTAGGTCGGGCTCTCGATCAAGACTTCGTCGCCAGGATCGATCAACGCCGCCAGCCCGAGATGGTTCGCCATCGATGTTCCCGCGGCTTCGACAACGCACGAGGGATCGACGCCGTTCTTCTTTGCGATCGCGTGCTGCAGCGGCGCAAAACCGTAAGAGTTGTCGCCGTTGATTTCAAGTTGATCGATCGAGACGTTCAGCTCGCGCAGTGGGAATGAGCCGACTCCGCTCGTGGCGAGATTGAAGCGCGCTTTGCTGTGCAGCTTCGCCCACTGCATGTATTCGGAGTAGCGTTGAAGGCGTGTCATGCGCAAAGTGAAAGTATCATTGTGTTCGTCATCGCTATTCTGTGGATGCGATGCGCGGCTTGCGGCTCCAGTACAAATATACGGGAATTCCCGCGGCAAGAATGATGAAGCCGAAGACGCTGTTCGTCGGATACGTGATGATCGTGCTCGCGACGATCGCTGCGCACGTCAAGACAAAGAGCGCCGTCGTGTAGGGATGACCTGGAACACAATAGAGTTTTGCTCCCTCATCGGCGGCGGTCTTGTCGCGCCGGCGAAAAACAAAAAGGGAAGCGGCAGTCAGCGCAAAGGAAATGAAATCGATCGAGACAACATAATTGAGAATCTGCTCATAACGCCCCGATAGCGCGATAATCGTCGCGGCGATTCCTTGCACGACGATCGCAACGACCGGCGCTCCGGTTTTCGGCGAAAGCCAGCCGACACTTTTGAAAAACAAGCCGTCGCGAGCCATCGCGTAATACACGCGCGGCGCCGTCAGAATCCCTTGGCTGAGAAAGCCGAGCGTTGAGATCGCGATCCCGACGGCGATCCAGAACGCGCCGCGGTCGCCGACCGCAGCCCGCATGACAGCGGTTGCGGGCGTTCGCGTGTCGGCGAGCCCCGCGGGACCTAGCACACGCAAGCAAACGAAATTCACGGAGAGATAGAGTGCGACTACGCCGAGCACGCCGGCGATCAATCCGCGCGAGAGCTCGCGGCGTGGGTCGCGCATCTCGCCGGCAACGAACGTCGCCGTCTGCCAGCCGCCGTACGCGAACGCGATCGGAATCATCGCGGCGCCGATTGCTCCAATGAGCGACAGCGAAGCGGGACGGTCGAGCAGTGGCTGAATATGGATGTGTCCGCCACCCAGAGCGAGGCCAAGTACAACCATCGCGACGATCGCGGCCGACTTCAACAACATCAGCAAACTCTGCACATTGCTGCCGGCGCGCGCGCCAAAGCAATTGATCGCAGTGAGTCCGAGCAATATGATCGCGGCGATCGCGCCGTCGCTCGTCGTGACGCCGCTGATCTCGCGAAAATATTTCCCGAACGTCACCGCGACTGCGGCCATGCCGCCCGTCTGCGTCACGAGCAGCAGCACCCAGCCATACAGAAACGCGACTGAGGGATGGTAAGCCTCGCGCAAATAAAGATATTGCCCTCCCGCTTGCGGCAATCGCGTCGCGAGCTCTGCCCAGATGAATCCGCCGAGCAGCGCGAGCACGCCGCCAAGAACCCACACGCCGAGAATCAAAAACGGCGTGTGAACATGCAGCGCGACGACGTATGGATTGATGAAAATGCCCGAGCCGACGATCCCGCCCATGACGATCATAGTGGCGTCGAACGTGTTCAGGCTTCGCGGTGGGTTTGGCGTGGCCAAGGGCGCGAGGATAGCAGAAGACGCGTACGTTCGAGCCTCAAAGTTTCCCGCAAAAGTTGGTCGCGAAAGTCAGGTCGCCGAAAGTTAGGAGGCTAAGCGCAAACAACATAAAATTGTTCGTGGAGGATGAAAGCTTTTGGCACCGATTATCAGCGCGCGAGGTTTGGCGAAACGTTTCGGCGTGGCGCCGCTGTTTCGCAATATATCGTTCACAGTTTCAGAGGGTGAGCGCATCGGCATCATCGGCCCGAACGGCTCGGGAAAATCGACGCTGCTCGCGATTTTGCAAGGAGGCGTCGCGCCCGACAGCGGCGACGTCGCGATTCGCAAAGGCATTCGGCTCGGTAGCGTGCTGCAAATTTCGGATTTCACCGAGGGCGATACGGTTCGTTCGGTCGTGACGCGCGCGCTGGACGCTGCGCGCGTGCCCGAAAGCGATCGCGCCGCGCGCACCGCTGAAATTTTAGGACGCGCGGGCTTCGCCGAAATTATCGACGCCGACGCATCGCGGCTCTCCGGCGGATGGCGCAAACGCCTCGCGATCGTCGAAGCGCTCGTGCAGGCGCCCGACATTTTGCTCCTCGACGAGCCGACGAATCACCTCGACCTCGCGGGCATTCAGTGGCTCGAAGGCGTGCTGCAAAACGGTTCGTTCGCGTGCGTCGTTGTGAGCCACGATCGCTACTTCCTCGAAAACGTTGCGAACGAAGTCGTCGAACTCAACCCCGCGTACGAAGACGGCTCTCTCCGCGTCTCCGGCAACTACAGCACGTTTCTCGAGAAAAAAGAGGAATATCTGCACGCGCAGCGCAATCGCCAGGAAGCGCTTGAAAACCGCGTGCATACCGAAATCGACTGGCTCCGCCGCGGTCCGAAAGCCCGCACGACAAAATCAAAAGCGCGCATCGACAAAGCGCACGAAATGATCCGTGATCTCGCCGAAATGAACACGCGCACGAAGAGCACGAGCGCAACGATCGATTTTTCGTCATCCGATCGCAAAACCAAGCAGCTCATCACGCTCGACGGCGTCAGCTATTCGTTCGGCGACCGCGCACTGTTCGATAATCTGCATTTCATCGTAACCTCCGGAATGCGCGTCGGCCTCGTCGGTCCAAACGGTAGCGGCAAAACGACGCTGCTTCGATTGCTCCGCGGCGACATCAAGGCCGCTGCTGGAGTGATGCGCCAAGCCGACAATCTGCGCATCGTCTACTTCGATCAGAATCGCGAGCTCGATCCCGACGTCACGTTGCGGCGCGCGCTCGCGCCCGACAGCGATTCCGTGATTTACCGCGATCAAGTCATTCACGTCGGCGGATGGGCAGCGCGATTTTTGTTCACCGCCGAGCAGCTGAATCAGAAAGTCGGCCGATTGTCGGGCGGAGAGCGCGCTCGCGTTTTGATCGCGCAATTGATGCTGCAGCCGGCGGATGTATTACTCCTCGACGAGCCGACGAACGATCTCGACATCCCAACACTCGAAATTCTCGAAGAAAGCCTGTTGGAATACACCGGCGCGCTCGTGCTCGTCACGCACGACCGCTACATGCTCGATCGCGTCTCTACCGTCGTGCTCGGACTCGATGGCGCAGGCGGCGCGGAACGATTCGCGGATTATTCGCAGTGGGAAGAATGGACGCGCGAGCGGAAAACAGCGAGCCGAAAGCAGGAATCCGTCGCGACGATAAGAGTTGGCCACGACGGAAATAAAGCCTCCGGGGCAACAGAGCCTGGTGCTGCACGAATCGCGACCGCGAAGAAAAGATTGTCTTACAAGGAAAACCGGGAATTGGAAGCCATCGAAGAGCGCGTCGCTGAGGCCGAAGCCGAACTCCAATCAAAGCACGATGCGCTACTCGACCCAGCGATCATGAGCGATGGCGCGCGGCTCCACGCAGTCTCGCTCGAACTGGAAGCGGCGCAAAAGCGAATCGACGATCTGTACGCGCGCTGGGTCGAGCTCGAAGAAAAGCTGAAATAGCCAATTTTGTCCAGCGCAGCCGCAAACATTCGCTGCGCGTTGCTTCCGTCGACTCTCCCTACCGGCATCATCCTCTGAAATTTGTAATGTCAATTTTTCATCTTCCGTGAACCGCGGGCACGGCTCGTGCATCGTATCGTAGTGGAGGCACGACCATGGAAAAACTCGCAATCTGGGCCTATCTGGAAGCAAAGCCAGGCAAAGAGAAAGAAGTCGAAGAGTTTCTGAAGTCTGCGCAACCGCTTGCCGAGAAAGAATCCGGAACAATCGCGTGGTACGCCGTCAAAATCGACGCGTCGCATTACGGCATTTTCGACACGTTTGCCGATGAAGCCGGGCGCAACGCCCATATCAGCGGTGACATCGCAAAAGCACTCTTCGCCAAGGCGAAGGATCTATTCGCGAAAGATCCGCAAATTCACAAGCCAGAGATTCTAGCGTCGAAAGGTTCAGGCGGCGCAAAAGGCGCAACAGGAAGGTAAATCTCCGAAAACGAGCCGCGAGGTGCGTCGATCGGCGCGCCTCGCATGAATCCTTCAGCTAAGCCGACACGCTCGCTCACTCCGGCATCAACTGCCGCACCAGCTCCGGCGCATCAATCCGCCAATCATCCGCCAAAATAAACGCCTTCCGCAGAATCATCTCCGTCCGCGGATCGATGTCGATCGGAATCCCGCTCAAATCCAGCGGCACCGCGTCCACAATGCTTTGCGGAATCTTCAGCCATCGCGTGATGCTCTCGGTCTGAATCATCGCGCCGCCCCAGCCCAACTGAATCCGATACGTCCCCAGCTGCCCGCGCACCTCGAGCCACGCCTTCTCGATCTTGCAGCGATCCGCAATCGGTGTCGCCGGCAACACGCGCGACAAAACCTCAGCTCGCAACGCCGTCGTCGCCGAAAAATCATTGACATCGAATCGCTCGCTAAACACGCCAGTCCCGCGATGCCCCTGATCCGACCACGTTGAATCGTCGCCCACCGCCGCGACCGTCGTAAACAAATCCACATCGCGCATCACTTCCGAATACACAATCGCCGGCACATCATCGACCGGGATTTCTCGCAAATCGCGATAAAATCTCACCTGATCCGACCCGATGAAAACGTTCACGCCCGCTCCAGCCTGTTCCGCAAGCGACGATCGCCGCACCGAATGATCGCGATCCGGCGGCAGATCGACATAAAACTCCACATTCATATTCCAATGCTCGAGCTTCTTCGTCGGCACATTGACGCCGTCGAATCCGACGCCCATCAGCTGATAGCTCCAGCCGCGCGAACGCGCCAGATTCGCAAACTGATGTTGCCGCAACAAAATCCCAGCGAAGCGATTGGAATAAAGCCGCGTCTTCCGCTCGTCATCCGTCACCTGGTAAAACTCGCGAAACGCCTGCCGAAACGGCTGCCGCAATCCCGCCGTAAAAATCCGCGCGCGCCAGCGTTGCACCTCCGCCGCGCTGTAAGACAGCGGATGCCACAACCGCACTTTTTCCGCGCGCACCAGATCCACGAGCTTGTTCGACGAATCGCGCAGCTCGCCGTCCGACCACAGCCCCGACCGTTCCCATCCCTGGCTGTTGCTGAAAACCCAAACGAGCTTTCGCCCCAAAAAACCCAGCAGCGGATGATCGATGTAATACCGCCGCCAATGCGTCAGCGGAATACGCCGCGTGCCAAGAAACGAAGCCTCCAGCCGCGCACGCTGCACGGCATACGACCCTTCCAGATCTTTCACCAGCGCCGCGATCGCGCGCACTTTTTTCGGCGCAGCCTTCCGCGCATGTGCCGGCGCCGCCTTGATCCGCTTTCCTTCCGCGTTCTCCCACAACACGACGACGCGCCCATCCTCGATCAATCGCACCGTCGCCTTGCAATCCCCGACCTTCACTTCCAGCGCGCCATTCACATCCAGCGGATACTGCGGAATCGACACATCTTCCAGCTCATCGACCGTCATACCCGCGCGTTCCGCGACCATACTCAGCGATTTTTCGATCAGCCGCCGCGCCACCGAATACTTCACCTTTGTGCGCAGCTTCGTCAGTTGCGTGATCGCTTCCTTGTTCTCCATCGTGCCGAGC
>Ga0207109_1043_pt2 | contig 29266 bp, 30 predicted proteins | sample Alteio_BWMinHeat_73_FD_153584 | JGI IMG/M metagenome (GOLD analysis project Ga0207109, IMG submission 153584) | Enriched cells from forest soil in Barre Woods Harvard Forest LTER site, Petersham, Massachusetts, United States -... | ecosystem: Environmental > Terrestrial > Soil > Temperate forest >... | reverse complement strand
TTTATGATTGGTTAGACACGATCATCAAATTCGGTTGGAGAGTTGGCGACCCTTGGTGGCTCGATGTTCTAAAGGTGGCCGCCTCCTTCGCCGCCGCTGCCGTGTCGTGGTATGTAATTGAACGGCCGATGACGCGGCTAAAAGGCGCGCTCAGGTACCGGCGAGTCTCGGGTCTGCAGGCCCCGCAAGTCGAGCAGTCAGCGCGGGACTCTGTGTCTCACATTCCCCAGGCGGTCTAAGAAATGAAACCAGCTATTCGCATCGATGCGCTCGGGAAGAAATACCGCGTCACTCAAGGCGCGCCGCGGGGCGGCTATCGTACGCTACGCGAAAGCTTGGTGGATGTGGCGGCCGCACCGTTTCGCCGTTTGCGAAGCGCGCGCGAGGGGGCAGACCAGGCAGCGGACTTTTGGGCTCTACAGGACGTGTCGTTCGACGTTCAACCTGGAGACGTCGTCGGCATTATCGGCCGCAATGGTGCGGGCAAAAGCACATTGCTGAAGATCCTCAGCCGAATCACGAAGCCAACGACTGGTCGCGTGGAAATCAACGGCCGGGTTGGAAGTTTGTTGGAAGTGGGTACTGGATTTCACCCAGAGTTGACGGGTCGAGAAAACGTGTACCTTAACGGCAGCATTCTCGGGATGAGCCATCGGGAGATCGACCGGAAGTTCGACGAAATCGTGGCGTTCGCGGAGGTTGATCGATTCCTCGAAACGCCGGTCAAGCGATATTCAAGCGGCATGTATGTTCGACTGGCGTTCGCCGTCGCCGCTCACTTGGAACCTGAGATCTTAATTGTTGATGAGGTCCTTGCGGTCGGCGACGCCGCATTTCAGAAGAAGTGCCTAGGAAGGATGAAGACCATCGGTTCGGAAGGCCGTACTGTTCTCTTCGTCAGCCACAACATGTCCGCGGTATTGGGCCTGTGCAGGAGCGCGATGCGAATTGACGCAGGGCGCGTCGCGGATATCGGCGAAACCAACACGGTAGTCGAAGCATTCACGAGGACGTTGGGATCAAGTTCGCAGGGCTTCGTGGATCTTACGAACCATCCTTCGCGGCAACACGGCTGTCAACCGTTACTGAAGGGCATTCAATTTGTCGACAAGGAAGGTATCGAGACCAGTTGTTTCGCATGTGGCGAACGCGTTCGAATCATCTTCGATTTCGACCCGCCGCCAGGTGGAATGGAGCGGCCTGAATTCGGGATCGGCTTTGACGACTGCTACGGCCAGCGCGTCTTCAGCGTGGCCACGTACTTGTCCTGTGGTGAACTCGCTCCAATTCGGGAGCGGACCAATGTTTGTTGCGATCTTGCGGAACTTCCACTTGCACCCGGCCAGTACACTCTAAGCTTAAGTGCGGGGACTTTTGGAAACACGTTGATTGATGCACTACACAGTGCGGTAACGGTTGAAGTCGTCGCGGGCGACTATTACGGAAACGGCCGCCTCCCGGTTAGCGGCTTGGGCCAAGTTCTTATGAAATCAAACTGGAGCCGTTTGTAATGGTCAAAATGTTTCTTAAGTCCATCGCGTACCGCGCGGCTCCCGGCGCTGCGCGACAACTGGATGAATACCTCTGGGTGATCAAGCACGGTAAGCAACTTGCGAGGGATCTTCCGAGCCTCACTCTCGAAGACAAAGTGCGCAGGCTTACGGCGGTCAATCCAATCCGCTCCAATCAGAAGTTCTCGGAAATTCTCGGCCTTCTGAAGATATTGGAGCAAGACCCACCACGGAGTTTTTGTGAAATTGGGGATGCTATGGGCGGGACTCTGGCACTGTTTAGCCAAGTTGCCGCGGCCGGAGCTAATGCCATCACCATCGATCTCGAATTTACGAGAGCCCAGAAAAAAGCCTATTCAATTCTCCGTGGTAACACGTCCTCCATTGCGTGCATAGAAGGCGATTCGCACAGTGTGGCTACTCTGAAGCGCGTGAGGGCGATACTTAGTGAAAATAAACTCGATTTTCTGTTCATTGACGGCGACCACTCATACGACGGCGTTAAGAAGGACTTTGAGATGTATTCGCCGCTTGTCCGGCCAGGTGGGATCATCGCGTTTCACGATATTCACCCAGATTACAAGACCTGCAAGGGAACTCCTACAGCTTGCGATGTGGGCGAAGTTCCGCGATATTGGGACGAACTCAAGCGCAGTGTACCCATAGTTGCCGAGCTGGTCGAGGATGCTTCCCAAGATGGATACGGGATTGGCGTGGTCCGAGCCGGGGGTAACTAGGTGTACGCTGTGCCTTTGAGCCCTTCTGTCAGCGTCATAATTCCGACTTATAACGCTGCGTCGTTCATCGGCGCCGCGCTGGAGTCAATCTTTGCACAGACACGATTGCCGAACGAAGTGATTGTCGTCGATGATTGCTCGACTGACGGCACGGTCCCCTTGGTGCGCCAGATTGCTGCGAATTCGCCAGTACCTATATTAGTCACGCAGCTAGTTTCAAATAGTGGAGGCCCCGCCAAACCGCTCGCGGCTGGCTTCGGGATGGCAAAGAGCGACTTCATTGCCGTTCTGGATCAGGACGACGTGTACTTGCCGAACAAACTCGCGGATGAGGTAGCTACGTTAAATGGGACGCCACAGGCGATTCTCGCGTTCGGAGCTTGGTCGACGGTCGCAGATCCAAAAAACAATGAGAAACGGAAGCGCGTTGCCGAATACGTCGGCCCTCTCAGCGCGGATTCGAACTCCACAATCATCGATGGCGGCCGAATGTTGTCGCTCTTGATGCGGCACGGCAACTTTGTCATTGGTTGGCCCGGTTTCGTTTTTCGGAGAAGTGCGCTGACTTCTGGTTGTGGCATTGATGAATCCCTTCGTATTGCTGCCGACTTCGACTTCTTGTGCCAACTAGCAATCCGTGGCTCGGCGATATACTTGGATGGCGTTCATTATTTGCGACGTGAACATGCGAATAATATGTGTCGCCAAGAAATCGATATGCACATGGAAGTGGCTCGAGTCCGCGCTCGTTATCTGCGGCACCCTGCTTGCCAACCTTGCGTGGCAAAGGCGTCGGGAGTCATTGCCGATTTCACTGACACGGTTTATTTGGCTCGGGAGGCCGGCCGCTATGGGTGCGCATGGAGTTGTCTGTTTACGGCAGGTCGAACCTGCGGCTGGCCTCGCCGTCTCGGTCCAATTGCGACCAAGTTATTTTTGCATCAAATGCTTCGAATTTGTTCGTTCGGTCGATGGCCGCGACTCGTCGGACATCTTGATCGGGGGTGCTGATTTTGTCGGCAAATAAGTCGCTGAGTGAAGATGCTTGAGAAGACAGTGAGCCCGAAATGTCGAACTCGCTAGACGAAAATCGGAATCCTCCAGTGTCCGTCTTGATGCCGGCATTTAATTGTGCGCGCTACTTGACCGCCGCGATGGAAAGCATTCTTTCGCAAACATTTCGCGAGTTTGAATTCGTCGTTGTTGACGATGGTTCGACTGATGGATCTTCTGAGATCTTGGACGCCTTCGCAAAACTCGACAAACGAGTTCGAGTTCTTCATCAACAAAACACCGGGTATGTTATCGCGTTACAGAATGGACTGCGACTCTGCACGGGCGAATTCATCGCGCGCATGGACGCCGACGATATTGCGATGCCGGAACGAATTGAAAAGCAATTCGAACACTTCCAGCGCAATCCGGGAACAGCATTAGTTGGATGCGAGTTTTATGACATTGACGAGAATGGTGCGATTTTGAGCCAGGGAGAATACCCATACGTAACAAACCGCGTCATCCGCTGGCTTCTTTTGCTGTGCAATCCGATGCTGCACCCTGGCGCTATGTTTCGGAGAACGGACATCTTGGCTCTCGGCGGTTATCGGCAGGAATTCTATAGCGCGGAGGATTATGAACTTTGGACGCGGCTTTGCACGCGCGGAACTTTGTCCAACATTCCGATGAAACTCATGAAAAAGCGATTTCATGCAGGTTCCGTATCCGTCCAGATGCAAGAAAAACAGGCCAAAATGACGGCAGAGATTTCGTTGCAGTACACCAAAGCCGAGTTTCCGCAGCTTGATGCGGAAGCGATTTCTGCTCTAAGCAAGTTTCTTACCGACGGAAAGCCTCCGAAATTCGGCGTTTCTCGTTTGGCATATGCATTTGAAGCGATGGCCAAGTTGCTATCGGACGAAGACGATCATCAGAATCCAGAGGCTATCCATGCTTTGGGTGCTATGCGGGCGCGGTTTGGATGGTCTTTCCAGGCGTTAGCTCGTCGAAGCTGGTGCCGACCACTTGCGTTCGTGTCGTATATGCGGGCGGGCCGCCGCTTTGATCCTGCGAATCAGTCGGCTTCAGCAGTCATTGCGCGCAAGTTGCGGCGAGGACGGAAGGCAAAGGTGGAGTCCGGCTCGCCACAAGAAGTGTCAAGTTGATTTCGAATTCCCTGCTAAACTTTACGATTGTTTATTGCCCCACGCGAGTCGAGATCCGGCAAAATCGGGACATGAATCGATGCTGATTCAGACAAGTCGAATTCTCCCAGAAGGCGTTACGCGGCAAGCGGTTGGACGCGATTTCAACCAGTCCGTGGCGGTAATACAAAGTAAAAATCGCCCTGCCGGACCGGCCAAAAGTCAGCCAAAACCTGACAAAGTCAGACACGCGATCGTGGGCTGGTTATGAGTCAGCCACTCCGAATCGTCGTGGCCTCCAGCGGTCTGGGACATGTCGCTCGCGGCATTGAGGCGTGGGCCAGCGATCTCGGCGCCGCACTTGCGGATCGCGGGTTGCCGGTGACGCTTTGCAAAGGCGGCGGGGATGTCGAACGGCCGTTCGAACGCGTCATCCCGTGTTGGGAACGCGATAGTGGCAAGACCAAGGGACTGCTCCGCTGGCTTCCGCGACGATTCTTCTGGCGGCTTCACCTCAGTTCGCCGTACGACATCGAGCAAATGACGTTTGCTCGCCGCTTGATTCGCTTTCTGCGCCGCGAACGGGCCGACATACTGCACGTGCAGGATCCGCTTGTCGCCTTGCTGGTTCAGCGTGCACGGCAATTTGGACTAGTCCGGACTCGCACGATCCTTGCCCATGGGACCGAGGAGCCGCTGTCATTCTTGCGTCGGATTGAATATCTTCAACACCTGGCCCCCTGGCACATGGAACAAGCTCGCGAGGCAGGGGTCTGGAAGCCCACCTGGACCGCGATTCCGAATTTCATCGACGTCGGTCTGTTTGCGCCCGGACCATCCGAAGCACTGCGGACTGAGTTGAACGTCCCGAAGGATGCGCTTGTTGTCCTTTCGGCCGCGGCGATCAAGCGGCATCACAAGCGCGTGGATTACGTGGTCCGGGAATTCAGACAGCTGCGCGAAAGGGCGCCGGATTTTCCTGTCTGGCTGGTGCTGGCCGGCGGCTGGGAGAAAGAGACGGATGAGATAATCGCCGAAGGGAAGCGTCTTCTCGGGGATCGGGTGCGGTTCCTGGTTCGGTTCCCGCGTCAACGGATGCCGGACCTGTATCGGGCGGCGAACGTATTCTGCTTAGGCAGCTTGCTGGAGATGATGCCGATTGCCTTGTTGGAAGCGATCGCAAGCGGTTTGCCCTGCATCGTCAACCGCCAGCCCGTGATGCAATGGATGATTGGACCCGGTGGCGAGGCGATCGACATGTCCGCGCCGGGGGCGCTGGCCGCGGCGCTGGAACGGCTGTTGCGGGCGCAGGCGGAGCGGGAGCGGTTGGGTGGGCTGGGACGCGAACACTGCCTGCAGCATTTCTCGCGCGACGCGGTGGTCGATCAGATACTGGCGTACTACGATGTCGTATCCGGCCGGTTGCCGGAGCCGATCGGTGCAGCAGGGGCGACGCCGTGAGAGTGAGTGCGGTGATTCCGACGTACAACTGCGGCCACATGGTGGTCGATGCGGTACGGAGCGCGCTCGCCCAGACTTATCTGCCCATCGAAGTGATCGTCATCGACGACGGTTCGACCGACGACACGCGCGACCGTCTTGCCGAGTTCGGCTCGTCGGTTCGCTACATCTACCAGACAAACCGGGGGGTATCCGCCGCTCGCAATCGCGGCGTGCGCGAGTCCAGCGGCGATGCGATCGCGTTTCTAGATTCGGACGACGTCTGGCATCCGCGCAAGCTTGAGCGACAGGTGGAGTGCTTGAATGCACATCCGGAACTCGGCCTAGTGGGGACGATGATCGTCGACTGGCCAAACGAACCATTCCCGGAGAACGTAGGAGACGACAGCCCGGCGCCGACGGTCATTCATTTTGACAATCTGCTGGTTCGAAACCGGATGGATACTTCGTCCATCCTGGTGCGAAAGTCCGTACTCGAGAAAGTCGGTGAATTTGATTGTTCGATGCAGGGACCGGAGGACTACGACCTTTGGCTTCGCATCGCGCAGATGACAGCGATCGCGAATTTGCCGCGGCAATTGACCGGGTATCGCATGATTGCCGGAAGTGTCGGTAAAAACGCGATTCGCATGGAAGCCGGCATGCGGGCGATTCTTCAAAAGGTCGAAACGAACGGTGTTTTTCGCGGTCGGCCGGTGTTTCGTCGGAAAGTGTGGGGCTATTTTCACTTTTCGTGTGGACTGATGCACGGAAAAGGCGGGAATTACCCGGCCGCAATGAGGCACATGATTGCGTCTCTCGCGTCTTATCCGGCGCCGTACGTTCGCAACGACATCCGAACGCCGTTCATCCGGTATCGCATCTTCTTGCGCAGCTTTCTGAAGTGGGCTGGGCGGCGTTCGTCCGGGGCGAATGCAAATTCGCGTTCGCCGATCAGTCGCAATGCAAACGAGATGCGAGCTTGAACCTTGCTCAAAGATGGCCTGAGAGAGCGGCCATCCTTATAAAGACTGCTGAACTCGTGCACGAAGCACTATTTGAACGCTTTCGATCAGATGACGCTAAATGAATCCGTACCGGTTCGTTGCATTCTCCGACCACTGGTCCGCGCGCTGTATTCGACGGTGCCGTCGGTCAATTAGGACATTTTCGCTGCCGGCGCCAAAGATTATCGTGAAGCCGCTTCTTGCGGTGTACTTGGCGGCGCGCTTCGTGCTGTTCTTCTTTCTTCGAGTATTCATCGCGGAGCCGATTTTCAAAGCGTATTGCACAAGTTATGGCAAAGGTCTTCGGACCGACAAGTACATTCACTGGGTGGCCGGGCGCGGGCGCATAATCATCGGCGATTACGTCTTGATTGATGGCAAATGCGACTTTACCTTCGCCGCCCGCTTCTCCGAAACCCCGACGCTCGAAATCGGCGACTACACCGGCCTCAACCATAATGTCTGGATCGGCGTGGGCAAACTGGTTTCCATCGGCAAGCGCGTTCGGATTGCCTCGGATGTCGTGATCTTCGATTCGAGCGGGCATCCGGTAGACCCCAAGACGCGTGCCGAAGGCGCCCCGCCCGACGCCGAAGACGTGCGGCCCGTTCGGATCGAAGACAACGTGTGGATCGGGCGGCGGAGTATGATTTTCCCGGGTGTCACGGTTGGCCAGGGGAGCATTGTTTCGGCGGGGTCGGTCGTGATGTCCGACGTCGCTCCGTACACGATCGTCGCCGGCAATCCAGCCCGGCGCATCGGCTCACTGGCTCCGACCGACCAGGCTGGCACCAGCACCCGATCTTGATGAGCGCTTGCTGCGAGGTTCAAGCTCATGATCAAGCGGATCGCGTCGTCGCTGCGGAAGCTGCGCCGGACCGCCGGGAACGCGATGATCGACCTGCGCTTCGGCGGATTCGTCGGCGGGTATCAGCCGAATCCGATCCCTGGAGCCAACGGGACGGGCGCCACCGATTACGCTCTGATGCCTCAGATCTTCGACGGACGGATCAAGCCGGACGATGTCCTAGTCGATGTCGGCTGCGGCTACGGGCGCGTGATCAACTGGTGGCTTTATCGCGGCCACCAGAACAAGATCTTTGGGCTCGAGATCTTGCCCGAAGTTGCCCAACATTTGCGACGCCGGCTGCGAAAATACTCCCAGGTGACCATCCTGACCGGCGACGCGATCGCCAATCTTCCACCGGAGGGGACGTTGTTTTTTCTGTTCAATCCGTTCGGTCTGGCCGAGATACTGGAACGGTTTCTTGATCGTGCCTGGGAAATATACCGCGTGCAGCCCGGCCTGCGGATCCTGTATTTCGCACCTGTCCTCTTGGACGTCGCCAGGAGCGACCCGCGCTGGCAAACGGAACTGATCCCGCTGGCTCTGCCCGCGGTCGGATTCTTCGAGGAACGCCATCGGCATCTCGCGATCATCACTCCTCGGTCCGCGGTGAGTCCGAGTTTGACCTAGACTCTAGTGACGGCAACGCCGCAACAATGCGCCCCTGAGAAAGAACATGGCACCGACGGGAACCGACGATATCGCTGCGAAGATCAGGCAGTTCATCACCGAGGCCTATTTGTTTCGCGACACCGCCGCGAGCATCTCCGATACCGACTCCCTGTTTGAAACGGGAGTTGTGGATTCGTTCGGAGTTCTGAATCTCATCACGTTTCTGGAAGAGAAGTTTGCCGTCCAGGTTACGGACGAAGAAGTGATCCCGGAAAACTTTGCTTCCGTCGCGGCAATGACGGCTTTTGTCAGACGCAAGTTATCCGACTAGTGGGGCACGGACCTGTGAGAATCGAAGATTTACTGGTGCGATCCGCCGAACGATTTCCGGCGAAGACCTTTCTCGTCGAAGGGAACCGGCGCATTTCGTTTGTGGAACTTGACCGGCTCTCGAATCAGTATGGGCGTTTTCTTGCGAGCCAGAGCGTCCGCCGCGGCGATCGAGTCGTGATCTTCCTAGACAACGGCATCGACGCGGTGGCGGCATTGTTTGGCACGCTTCGGATCGGTGCGATATTCAGCCTGGTCAACCCGCTTACCAAGGGACCAAAGCTCAAGTTCATCATTGACAGTTTGGGCGCTTTGATCGTCATGACTCAGGTGAAACACCGGCCACTGGCTGAGTTCGCCATCGCCGGGAATCAATCCGGTTGCCGCGTCTTCGTCGTTGACGAACAAGGTGACCAGATCAGCGGATCGTTTTCCGCAATGCCAGGTCAATTCCCGGGTGATGGCCTGCCGCCCGGAGGAATCGACCAAGACCTGGCCTATGTCGCTTTTACCTCGGGATCGACCGGAGTTCCCAAAGGGGTCATGATGACCCACCAGAGCTCGGTGGCCGGCGCGACCGCGATTTCGCAATACCTCGAAAACACTGAGAGCGACATTGTCCTCAGCGTCATTCCGATGGCGTTTGACTATGGCCTGTATCAGATCATCATTGCGGCGCTTGTAGGCGCGACGGTCGTCCTGGAGAAATCGTTCGCATTTCCACAGGTGGTGCTGCAGAAACTAGCGGCCGAAAAGGCGACTGGATTGCCGTTGGTACCGACGACGATTTCGCTTCTTCTTCAACAACGGTCGATCAAACCGAATCAATTCCCGCACGTGCGCTACATCACCAACACCGCAGCTCCGTTGCCGCCGGCTCACTCGGCGCGCTTGCAGGAATTGTTTCCCGGGACGCGAATTTTTTCGAATTACGGTCTGACTGAAACAATTCGAAGCACCTATCTCCTGCCGGAACGGCTCAAGGACAAGCCAACGTCGGTCGGGAAGGCGGCTCCGAACGGTGAAGCGTTTGTCGTCGATGAGGCCGGCAATCGCGTGGGGCCAGGCATCGTCGGTGAATTGGTGCTCCGTGGCAGCAGCTTGTTCAAGGGATATTGGAATAATCCCGAAGCCACGGAAGCGGTTCTAAAGCCGGGTGTCAATCCTTGGGAAAAAGCGTTTCACACAGGAGACTTGTTTTACGCGGATGACGAAGGAGATCTGTTCTTCGTGGGACGCAAAGATGACATGATCAAGTCCCGCGGTGAAAAAGTCAGTCCCAAGGAAGTCGAAAACACGTTGTATGGCCTCCCGGGCATTCAGGAAGCGGCCGTCATTGGAATCCCAGACCCGATATTGGGACAGGCGATCAAAGCGGTTGTCGTGGCGGCACCGGACGCCAATCTTACGGCGCGCGACATCAAGGCTCATTGCCTGAAATTCCTTGAAGATTACATGGTGCCGCAGATTGTCGAATTTGCGGCCGAGATCCCGAAGACGGAATCAGGAAAGATCAAGCGGAGAGAGTTGCGTTCCGAGGCGAGCACGACCGGAGCCGGCGGATAGTTACGCACAAGAAACCCACCACGCGGACACACCGAATGCCGGAGCAACCGGTTGGTAAGTCGGCATTCTCTCGCTGGGCGTTGCGCCTGGCGTGGGGCTACCTCGGCTGTGTCCTGTGCTACTGGCTTTTGTTACGCCAAGGCGACGATTGGTGGCCGGCTACCTTTGCGATGTATGTTCCGCGCTGGCCATTTGCGATTCCCTTGATTGGTCTAATCCCGGTTGCAATTCGTTGGCCCGGCCGAGCACTGCTACCGGTCGGCATCGCATCTTTGATTTTCACTTGGCCAATCCTCGGTGCGGTGGTCAACCTGCCAAGTTTTTCGTCTAAGCAGCGCGCGGGCCAAGCCCTCAAATTTGTGTCGCTAAACGCCGACGGCAATAACTTTTCTCGCGATGCACTGCAGTCGCTAGTCGCAACCGAAGCGCCTGACGTGGTCGTAATCCAGGAGGGAGTTGCAGATCTCGCAGATCCCGAGTTTTGGGGGCCGGGCTGGCAAACCAGCACAGGGCCCGTGGGTTTGGTCGTTGCGAGCCAATTCGCGATTCAGCCCGTTGATGTTTTCAAGCTAAGTTCGATTGGAGGCACAGGCGCGGCGGCGAGTTTTTGGTTGGAATCACCACTGGGAAAGATCTTTCTGGTCGACGTCCACCTGGACACGCCGCGTGGCGGACTGGAAGCGATATTTGATCGAAATATCGAAGGATTGCGCGAGAATATTTCGCGCCGCGAGCTCGGATCGGGTTTGGTGACCGGCTGGCTTATCCGGGCAAAGCCGCCGATTTCGACGGTGATCGCCGGAGATTTTAACATGACGCCCGATAGCGTTCTTTACCGTCGCTATTGGTCTCGCTACAATGATGCCTTCGGTGAAGCCGGTTTCGGCTGGGGATTCACCAAGCACACCAGTTGGCACGGCGTCCGCATTGACCACGTACTTTATGGGGACGCCTTTAGCTGCACGGATTGCCGCGTTGGACCAGATGTCGGCTCGGACCATCGGCCGGTGATCGCCGTGTTGCGCCCAGCAATTTTATCGGCAGACTAGGACAAGAGAGCCCATCGCCAGCATCACAAGCCATGTCCCATAAGGCGAGGTCGGCGCCTGAATTAGCCGACCCACCAAATCTGTGGATTCCAGGTACAGTTCGGTGAAGCTGGCCGGCATTCCGTACTGAAGGTAAAGGACTCCCACAATCCACACTACGCATGCTGAAAAGGCATGGCGGGCCTTGCCCCGTTGGGCTAGAAGGTAGCATTCAGTATTTTTCGCATATTTCTCCGTTGCAGCGTCGCGGGTGGCCACTGAGAAATGTGCGAAAACACTGTACGCTACCGGCGATTGGCGCTTAGCGGCGAAGCCCATCAGCAGTGTCGTGAAATGCCAATGCCGAGCTTAGCCGTTGACACAATTGACGACCACCTTGGCCAATAATTAGCGACCGGCGCAAGCGCCGACGGAAACGAGAGGCGCACTCGATATGACGGATTCGATCAAGTGAGAAGCATCAGAAAGGCATGACTCGTGACAAACCATTTGACCTACTTCGCGAAATCAAATGGGAAGAGCGAAGGCAGCCTTGAGTCGCAAACGAAGTGCGACACTATTGGCTCTGGATATAGCCTTGGGATCATCTTCGAGCCTCCTTTGTCGGACGCCAATTGCTCTGCTCCGACCTCGTCTTTGGAGTTCCTTCGTGACGCTAGCCAAGCCACCCTCTGAGGTCCGCTTCCAGACTACAACAGGGGATGGTTCGCAGGGTTTTTCTGGTCCCGCCCAGTGCCTCACTTTGGCTCCGACGTCAACATTCCGATGTGAGCCGCAGATAACGAAGCACGTTTTGCGGCTGACGCATTGCATCCACCTGTCGCTGGAATTGACTGATTCGATCGATTGACTTCCTCTCCTGGCCATTAACCGCTGGCCACGATGATTTCAATCATGTATTGTCCTAACGGTCTTGCTTCGCTTGTTGCGATGCAGAATAGCGGGCCTCGGCGGCACCCTGCATTAGCACGCGATCGAGCACCTCGCGAATGCTCTGAAGTTGTCCGCCAAGACTGACGAAATCCGACGGCATGCCGGCGACGTCGTTTTGCCGAAGCCCGACGACGTTGTCATAGCTAATGCCCAGGCCGGTGATCCTGCAGCGATCGAGGACCCACGCCGCCGCAAGCGCTGGATAATACGGAACTGGAATGAACCAGGCGCGCGCGCCGAGCATGTCGCGGAGTGCAACGAGAAGCTCGCGCATCGTAGTTGGCTCGGGCTGTTGCAGGTTCCATTGGCGGCCTTCGCGCCAGTCCATGGTCGCCGCGGCGAGCTGCTGCGACACGAAGTCAATGTCGTTGAAGTAGACGCGGTTCCTGCCACTGCCGATCAGCGGCACGAATGCCGCCTTTTTAACAATGCGGATCATCCGGCCGAAGAGCCCTCCGTCGCCGATCACCAGCCCCAGCCGAACGACGGTTGCCCCGCGTTCCAGGAACCACTGCTCTAGGCGATACTTGACCTGTCCGTAAGCGGCGCGGGCGTCGGGCCGGGCGGAGATCGAGCTGACGAAGACTTGCCGGGCAACGCCGGCCTGGTAGGCCTCCTCGGCCCATTGCCGCACGCCCTGCTCGCTGGCCAAGCTGCCGTGCGGTGAAACGTCGTGGGCGCAGTGCACGGCGGCATCGATCTGCTCGTCGCGGAGGATTTCCCTGAGCGGCTCGCCGAAGGCCCGGCGGAAGGAGCGATTGCACAGTCCGGGGGCGACCTCCCGGCGGCTGACACCGACGACGGTTGCGCCCAAACGCCGTAGCCGGCCTGCCGCCTGGCCTCCAACTAACCCCGCGGCGCCCGTGACAAGCACTTGTGTCATGTTTCGTTCCCCTGGCGGTCAGCCAAGTGATGGGCGACCCGCATAGCATTGGCCATCATCAAGAAGGAGCAGTTCTTGGCTGGCAGGCGCGGCAGGGCGGCGCCGTCGACCACGTACACGTTCGGCTCGCCGCGAAGCTGGCAGAACCGATCGCATTTGTAGGGACCGCCATCGTCGCTCATCGGCAATGTCGCGGCGTAGTGGATTCCCTGTTGTCCGGGCGTAGGCATGACCAAAAGCGCGCGGTGGGTCAGCGCGCCGAGTCGGCGCAGCAACCCGATAACCCGTCCGCAGACCTCATGGTCGACGGAGGGGCGAGCCGTCTCGATGCGGAGTGTCCCGTCCGCGTCGAGTGACATCTCCGCGGCTTGTTCCAACCCTGCCGGAAAGAAAAGCTGTAGGACCAGCATGGCCGGCACCAAGTGGCGGATCATGCGTAGATTGTCGCGGGCTGCCAGCGGAAGGGCCGCGAAGAACTCGCTCTTTGACGGGGAGGTGATCTCCAGAATGCTCGCCTGCAGCGGCGAATCGTATTCAGCGGCCTTGTAGACAATGTTTAACTGCGTCAGACCAAAGCAGTCGGTCTCCAAGACCGAGCCGATGTACCAAGGCAGAACCAGCGGGAACTGCACTGCGCGGTTGTCCAAAAGCGCGAGCCGAGTGCGGCAGTCTCCGCGGGAGGCCAGGGCCAGCCTTCCGCTCTCGATCGCCCCCGCCGCAAGGATCAGTACGCGGGTCGAAAGCGAGAGGGAGGATCCGGCCGCCAAGTCGGTCGCGTGGACAACAATCCGTTCGCTTTCTCGCGACCAGGAGTCGACGAGCAGCCCCTTACGGTACACGACCCGTTTTTGTTCGATTAGCCGATTGAGCGTCCAACGGGGAGTATAGACAAAGGGAAGGTTCGGCTCCCAGAACTCGCGGTTCGAGTAATCGCATGCCGCGCGATCGCCCAAAGGCCGCGAAAGGACACCCAGACGCGGACGGCCGAGGAAAAAACCCGCGGCGTTGAACGCGAAGCGGCGTCGGCAATAGGCATTCAGGAGCGACCGGGACTTCCTGGAAAGCCGCAGGGGCGGCTGGAGTCCCTCGGTGCTGCCAAAAAACGTCGCCAGATCGTCCGACTCGCCCGAAATGCCGATCTCCACTGTGAGTCGGTCGAAGTGCCGGTCGAGGTCGGTGGCGCGGATTGGAAATCCGTTCAGGTCATGATCCGCGGCCCGGTACAAGCCTGCTCCCCAGGCGTTCGCCAGTCCACCTGCCGAGAAGCTCCGCACGGGGGCAAAATCGCGCTGGCGCAGCGGCCGCAGGCGATCGGCGTCGCGCGTGACGAACTGGATTCGCGGGGCGGAAAGCTTTGCCGGGACGGGCGGAGCGCGACGCGACTTGGCTCGCACGCGCTCGTAGCCTTGCCCGATCATCACATCGAACAGGTCATTCTGCCGAAGATTATCGTAGAAGTTGCCCCGGATCGCCGTGTCCTGCGGGGCATCGATGCCGACGTCGACGATCGTCGGAGTGATTCCGCGGTCGACAAACCCGAGGGCAGCGGCGACGCCGGCAGCACCGCTACCTACAATGGTTATTTCGTCTGGCATCGAATCCGCGGAGAAGGAAAGAGCCTTTTGCCAGTTTCCATGCCGACCGGAACACTCCAGCCGTCATGGAAAGAAGCCCGCCGACTGGCGAGTTCTCGCGGTTGATCAGGATAGAGACGTGTGACGGCAGGGTTTCAGCCAGCATGAACATCAACGCCACCTGCGCTCCGAGCACCGGCAACCGTTTGCGACGCCGGCAAACAAGTTCCAGGGCCTCTATATCGCTAATCGACGCGACTGCCTCCTGGAATTCAACGTGGTCCGATTCGGAATAGTCCTCCGACAAAATCCGCCAAGCGGCGGCGAAGCGGGCGGAAAGTTTCTCCGGAATAGGACCGGGGAATATCACGTTGTAAACTCGTTGCGAGACGTTGGACGGGGCGGTCGTTGTTTCAGAAGACGCCACGCGGTTATCGCCTTTCGATTCACCGACAACGCGGAAGACAATCAGGTGCGCGAGTTAGGCGATGAACAAATCCCCAACGATCATCGACAGAAAAAGACTTTCTCGCAATCAAATGGTCAAAGTTTGTCCTTTTCGATCCTGTATTGCAAGCCACTGAAACACGACGCCAAGACCGCATGAATGCGATTTGGGCCGGCTCCACGCTCTCATGCCTACGAAAACCGCTTTCTTCTAGCGGAATTTGCGGTTTCTCTACTATCCTATATTCAGCCACAACTGTCCATATTCTATGATGGTTTACGATATCGACCAACCAATATGAAGTCATGAACCGAGCTTTACTTTTCTGTCGCCCAGCGCCTCAGATTGTTCCGCCGGATGACGTACAGTAAGTTTCGCCTGATTTGAAGCGGCAGCCTCTTTGGCAGCCTAAGTTTGAGTGCTTAATTTCACTTGGGTTACCAACGAGAGGACGGCCATGACTACTCTAGCGGACGAACGGCGCGACGGCTTGAAGTTGATTGAGATCGAAGGGGGCTGTGGCAGCGTCATGTCGATGGCGTCGTGCGCGACACCGTCGACGAGACCTTGAATGCCCTTTTGGAAGCAGTAGCCGACAAACTGTGCAGCGCCAAGTAGCACGAACATGCGCTGGAGTGACAGGATTATCGCGCCGGCCACCACAATCGGCAATTCCATGCCACGGCCGGGCAAATTGGTCAGACGTAGAAGCGTCGCCTTGCGGTCGCGCCGGCCGGCGGTTCGCTCCCACGTGTTTGAGGAAGACACCACTACCCAACTTTGATTTGCGACCAAGAGACGGTCCACCTCCTTGTGTGCGAGGGGAAGACGATTTCTGCATCAGGAATGTCAAGCTCCAGGGCGGTCCACCCCCAACGTGCGTGGGGAAGACGAGCCATCAGCCATGCGCGAGCGTAGCCCAATCGTGACATGCCAATGGGATCGTCTCGCCGACGCGCTGCCCCAGATCCTCGAACAATTTGCCCAGCCGCGCCGTCAGTGTCTGGTCTGGAGACTCATCGCCCAGTTCCTGTTCTACCCAAACTTCCATGTCGGTTCCCAAAATCCAATACCGTGCCGAACACTCAAGATCCAGAGAGTAATCGGCAAACCGGCCCTCGAATCTGGGAACTTGTGGGTAAGAGAAAGTTTAACCGGACGGTTACCATAATCGGTGTATGACCGGCCCTAGGGCCGCGATGAGCGCGGTGTTAGGTGCGAAGTGTTGCAGAATCAGGTGAGCAGCGCATGATAATTCCTGTGCAGGGCGCCTCGCCAGAGCTATCCGGTCGACCTTGGAGGTCCGTGGTATTGGTATGTTTTGTAGTAGCGATGGAACTGCTCCTCCACCTTGATGACATCCAATCGCCTCAAACCATCCGACTGCTCGACCGAGCCACCGACGAACTTCGTCTTTCGTAATTGCGACTGGGACGCTAACGCCATTGCGTCATTCGTCACCGAACTCGGCGCGACGATGTACGAACCATTTGATGAACCGGACAGATCGGCTGCCAAGGTCGCGCGGATCCGTGGTCACGGTCTAAAGCTCTTTATGGGTATTGAACTCTGCGAACGGCTCAAAACCTGCTTTACGGCCGCACACATTCGTCCGAGCAACGCCGGCGCGGAAAAAACGCTTGTAGTTTACCCAGCGCGCTCTACCGAGTTCGTCAGAGCTCTTTTGTCGTGCTGGACACTGGCCTAGGCAAATTGGACCCTGTCAAAATCTGATCCGACGCCGGCGTTACAGGAATCTCGCGCTTCATGAAAAGATAAACGACATGCCCTGCAAATCCAAGGATCCATTGCACGAGCCGCGTCCCAAGACTGCCGAGCACCCCACCTTCACCCGGGTATCCGAAGCCCCAGTAGAAGGCGCTGTAGAGCCATTCAGCGCCGCCGATACCGCCTGGAGTTGGAATGAAGGCTTGAAACACCGTTCCGGCCGGCACAAGTACGAAGTGCTCGACAAGACCAGGTATTCGAGCCGTTCCACCGACAGGTTGAAAGGCTAGGCTGGCCAGGAAAAAGGCTATCACGTTTAGAATTTGCGAAACGAGCGTAAGCGATAAGGCCGCGAGAATTGCGAGCCAGCGCCGGCGATAGAGAAATACGGCACGCCACATTTCGGCAAGGATCTTACCGACTTTGGGAATGTGATGCAATCGCCGGGCAAAAATATGCGAGCGGTGTTCGGGCAGTACTCCGAGAAGGAGCCAAGCGATCAATGCGAATACCGTGATGCAGTCGGCAAGGCGAATGACTTGGCGCATGAGGATGCGAGATCGTTGCGGTGCATCGCTCGCTGGATCATTGCCAACTTTAATTGCCTCGGAGGCATTGTCAACGAAGTTTTCGGCGGTCGCGGTAGCCGTCTCCGGAAATGCGCGCTGTTTGAAGACGGAATCGTCGAAGTACCAATAAATGGTACCGATGATTGCCGTGATGGCGACCAGCCCCAACATCCCGATCGCCCGGTCCATCAAAACTGTCGATACAGCGATCGTCCGCCGCCGTTGTTCGCGAGCGATGAAAGTAGCCTTTACGAGATCGCCGCCAACCGCGCCGGGCAGAAACGTATTGAAAAAATAGCCAACCAATCCCAGCCGAAAGGCGTTGCGCAAAGTGAACGGCAAGTCTTGAGCGCGAACTAGCAAATACCATCGAACAAATGAGACCGCCGCGCCGGCTCCGCAACAAAGAGCCGAGAACAGGAATAGCTCCCAGCGAATCGGGGCGGAAAGGGCCGCCTTCAGACCGATCCCCCCGTGCTGATCTGGATCCCAATGGCGATAGACCACGAACGAGAGGAGTCCCAGGCCAATGCCATATTTCACGGCCGTTGCCAACCAATTCCTGCGCACCTCGCGTCCTTTCAGGTCGGACAATTGCATAGCACATAGATGAAGGGCATTTTGCCGACTAAGGGGAGTTCTGGCCAGTAGAACGAAGAAACGATTGCAGGCCACGGCCACATTGCACAGAAGAAATCCAAGTTTCTGTTCTCTCTCGCGCTCGATGCCCAGGTCGGCGCTATTCTGTTGCATTTCCCGCATTCAATCGCATGTTCCGAACATTATGCAACGATTAGCCATCTCGGGAGTGGTGTCCTACGAGTGATTCGAAGACGTTTGGGACACGATTCCGATTTCAGCCAGCCTGAGCGACTTGGGCCGGTTGGTACCGAAAGTAGCGTTTTTGCCTTGAATCGATGCGGTTTTTACAAGCGGGCTTGTTCGTCGGAACAAAACGAATTATCTGGCGCGAATTTCGCGGACCAGGAATGGCTTGTTTCGATGGTTGCGCTCTCATGACGTCGAAGGCGCTTTCGCGCTTCGTGCCGTATCGCACGGCGTCAGCGACTTATCAATTTGCATGGAAGACTTTTGCTCGGAATGACTCTTCATTCCTTTCAATCGACTTTTGAAAACACGTTGCCAAGCTCGCGGTTTGAGGAATCGGGTGTCGACGGGAAGGTCGCTGCCTCACTTTACGATAGCGACTGGTCTCGATATAAAGACAATCTTCGGTCGTCCCGGCTTCGGCGGGGCAGCAGCGAGCATACCTGTTGGCACGGCGTTCCCATTGACCAAAAACTTCACGGCGACGCCCTTAGCTGCAAGGAATGCCGCGTTGGAAAAGATGTCGGCTTGGACCATCGGCGGGTGATCGCCATGTTGCGCCCAGCAACAGGAACGGCCGACCAATGAACGCTTTGCGCATTGGTTCGTACAATCTTCAAATTCGACGGATTGTTTCGTCGTTCAATGGACTGATCGCGCCTTCGGCCTGAAGACGAGGATGTCGAACGATTGCAGTTTAGCATGCGTAAGAACGGAACCGTGATTTCTTGAGCCGTGTTGGGAGCATCAGACCAGCTAGGCTTGGCAGCCGACGTCGCTGAGACGTTCGGCCCAAATGAGGCTTGCAAATGAGCGCAATAACCGCAGTTACGCAATGTCCCTCTGTCAATCTCGCGGAAGGCGCAGTCGACGCTTCTGATGTCGGGATCGAACTTTCCATCGTGATGCCATGTCTGAACGAGGCCGAGACACTCGAGGCGTGCATTCGCATGGCGCAGGAATTCCTCGCGGCGAATCAAATTGCCGGCGAAGTCGTCGTTGGCGATAACGGCTCGACCGATGGGTCTCAGGAGATCGCGCGCCGGTGTGGTGCCCGCGTCGTGGATGTCCCGATCCGCGGCTACGGCGCCGCATTGTATCACGCGACGCTTTCGGCTCGCGGTAAGTACATCATCATGGGCGATTCGGATGGCAGCCACGACTTTTCGAATCTGATGCCGTTCGTCGATAAGCTACGGCATGGATTCGACTTGGTTATGGGAAATCGCTTTCGCGGCGGCATCAAGCCCGGCGCGATGTCATGGAAAAATCGACACATTGGTAATCCGGTCCTCACTGGCATCGGACGACTCTTTTTCCGTTGCCCGTCGTCTGATTTTCATTGCGGTCTGCGCGGCTATTCCGCGTCGGCATTCCGAAAAATGGATCTGCAGACGACCGGCATGGAATACGCTTCTGAAATGGTTATCAAGGCAACTTTACTGCATTTGCGCATTGCGGAAGTTCCCACCACGATGAGCAAGGACGGACGATCTCGCCCGCCGCATCTGCGACCCTGGCGAGACGGGTGGCGGCATCTGCGATTTATGTTGCTGTATTCGCCGAAATGGCTTTTCTTTTATCCCGGCGTGACAGTTATGTTGCTTGGTCTCTGCGCCCTAGTTTGGCTAGCTCCCCAACCTCGGGCGATCGGAAACATCGGACTGGACATTCACGCGGTTCTGTACGTTGCGATCACCGTATTGTTAGGATTTCAGGCAGCCGTGTTTGGCGTGCTGGCCAACGCATTCGCAGTAATGCAAGGGCTGATGCCGAAAAGTCGATTTATTAAGCGAATTTACAGGATCGCAAGCCTCGAATGGGGCATCCTTATTGGCGGATCGCTTGTAGTCGCGGGGTTACTTGGTAGCGGAGGCGCGGCCATTTGGGTATTGAAGGAACGATCAATAGGTGAACTTGATCCGCGCCAGACTCTACGGTTGGCTATACCGTCGGTACTCGGCGTTCTGCTCGGATTTCAAATAATCCTATCGAGTTTTTTCTTGGACGTTATGCGGCTAAACATACGCTCCACCACAGGCCGCACCTGATGTTGACCGCGTAGAAATCAAATGTGGAGACGCCGGTGCTGAGGTCGATGCTACTTTATTCCGCCGAATTGCTCGCCTTGGCGGCGATCTGTTTCGCATTGCTCCGGGTGCAAATCCCGCGCGTGTTGCAGTGGGCAGTAGTTGTTTACGGAGTCGGTGCTTACTTGGCCGTGACCGTACTCGATTTTCCGGTGAGCGACCAGTTGGGATCCGTGGACTTAGCTCATTTCTGGTCGGCGGGACGAGCATTGTGGGAAGGACTGAGCCCGTATGCGAACTCTGATACATTGAACCCGCCAACGGCTGCGCCTTTTCTTCTATTCTTCGGTGCCGTGAACCTGCCAGTCGCAGCAATGATATGGATTCCGCTCAACGCCGTAGGCGGACTTCTTCTCGTTCCTCTCGCCCAGTGGGTCCTGTCGGTGCTCGCCCCAGGCGAATGGAAACTCCCCGCCCCGTTAGTAGGATTGTTCGCGGTCGACGTTGCACTGTCATACGCCAACCGCAGCGGCATGATTGGAGGCCAGTTCTCTTGCTTGGTCGCGCTCGCTCTTATGGGGGCAGTTGTCTCCCAGGCACGCCGCCGGCAGGTGTCAGCAGGGGTCTTTCTGGCAATCGCCACAGTCAAAACGGGCTTGATGGTCCCGTTCCTATTGCTGTTCCACCGCAGGACGGACCTGCGCGCCGTAGCCACACTTTCCGTCTGCTGCCTCGCCCTTTGTTTTTTTGCCTGGCCGCCGACACGGATCCCGCATCTTTGTCGCGAGTGCCTGAATAAGATCGCCGCGTTCTCCGAGCGCGGAGCGGAGAACGACTACTCTTACGAGAACCGCCACAAGGCCTACGTTGATATCCTCGGCTTTGACCACCTGATGTACCGCATGGGAATGCGAGACCGTATGGCGATTCGAATCGGACAGTACGCCGCTCTGCTCGTATTAGGGGCCTGGGTCGCTCGCCAGGTGCTTGGACCGAATCCTCTTTCCCCGGCCGCCGGCTGTTCCCTCGTCGCAATTTATTCGACAGTTTTTCTATACCACCGACTCTGCGACACGATCATCTTGTCGCTGCCTCTAATGTATGCCGTGGGTAGCGCCCTTGCCGAAACAGGCAAAGCGCGGATCGCCTTTACGCTCTGCACGGCGGCGATCCTGGGAATCCTTTCTCTTCGGTATAGGATGCTGGCAAATCTGACGGATCTTTACGCGGACTCTACCAGTGTGGAGGGACGATTGATCCAGGCTCTGGTCCTGCCGTATGGCACCTGGCTGGTTATGCTGGCCATGGGCTTTCTCGCCTTGGCCGAGTCGTGGCGGCGGGCAGGCAAAAAAACAAAGGGCGAGGCAGCAGACGGAAAGTGTGGCTACGTACAAATCGTACTCGCTGCCATCCTTGTTGTGGGCCTTGTCTCGCGCGTCGGTTTAGCCGTTGTGCATGGAATTTCATCGAATCCAGAGCAAATGAGCGATGAAGGAGAAATTGACACGTATGCGTGGAACCTAGCCCAAGGCAATGGGTATCGAGGCATGAGTCCTGACATGCCAGACCGGAATCACCTGACGGCATATCGACCACCAGGAGCATCTCTACTTGCAGCCGGTATTTATCGCCTATTTGGACATCGGTATGACGCAGTTCGCCTGGTACATTGCCTGCTTGGGGTCGGCTCTATCTGGTTAACTTTTAGAGTTGGCAGACGATTGTTTGGGGCCGCCATCGGCCTGACGGCTGCGGCGATACTAGCGCTCTATCCAATGGCCGTTCTTCAGTCGACGGAGTTAATGTCCGAACCGCTCGGGGTTTTCCTTTTCTTAGCGTTCATAGACCAAACTCTGCAGTTTGCGTATGCCCCAACTTGGCGACGGTCGGTTTTTGCTGGCCTTATGTTGGGAGCGGCGCTTCTCACGCGCGCCAACTATGCACCGATGCTGCCGCTGCTTGTATTCTGGCTTATTTGGCAATTCCGGTCGGACTGGAGGCGAGTACTTTGCGGAATGGCAATTCCGATTGCGGCGGTACTGTGCCTCGCTCCTTGGACTATGCGAAATTATCAGATATTCAGCGAATTTGTTCCGCTTTCAACCAGTGGCGGGTCGGCCCTGCTTCAAGGTAATAATTCGATTGTTGTTACTGATCCTAAATTGTTTGGATACAGCGTATGGGACACTCGAATCCCTGAATTCCGAGACTCACTACAAAATGCGGGGAATGAAGTCGAGCGGGATCGTCGGGCAAGAACGTTTGCCATCCAATGGCTCAAGGACAACTCGGATAAATGGAGATTCCTCCTCTGGCACAAATTCCTTCGATCGTGGACGCCGTTCCTAGTCGATAATCCTTCAACGACACACCGTTGGCTCTATCTACTGTCATGGGGCCCGATTCTCGTGTTGTTCGTCGTGGCGCTTGGACCGACTCTCGCGATCAGCTTGCGATTCCGGCACACGGTATTGCTCCTGCATTTGGCTATTCTGCATTACGTTGCGAATTCGCTTATCTTTTTTGCAAACATACGATACCGAGCGCCCATCGACCCGTTGTGCATCATATTCGCCGCGACAATTATTGCGCGGATTCTATATGTCGTCGGGTGGAAACGCGTCGGCACGCCTTTTGCGACTGGGAATAGCAGTGCTAGCTCAGTGAAAAATTTGGTAACTCCTGTTTCAAATGAGGTCTTGAAGGTCCACTAAAATGAACATCGATGAATTGAAACTGCAATACGAAGCCCAAGGGTTCCTGCATCTGCCCAGTGCCATTTCACCGCAGGTGGTGGCGCGCACAAAACAGGCATTTGACGCTGCTGCTGCGACATATGACGCTCAGTGGCGCAAGGATATCGCGGATGGACTCGCGGACGCGCGCTTCTGCGACATTCCTGATATCCTCGATCGAGACGAGGTATTCGTGGACCTGGTCGATCTGGCGTCGCTCGTGCCGCTGCTTCTTGCGCTCGTGGGCCCGGACGTCCAGTTGAACCATACGCACGCTCGCCTGTTTCCGCCCGGGAAGACATTCACGGCCAAATGGCACAGCGACCTCGCGGATGTCATCGGAATCGACCTCGCTCACAGCACGAGTTTCTTCCTGAAGATTCATTACTTCTTCGAGGATCTCCGGCCGGACCAAGGCTGTCTGGCGTTCATTCCTGGGAGCCATCGCTTTCCGCCGGACATTCCTCGTCCCGTGATCGAGGATCCACTCAATTCGCCGCTGGTCGTCCGGATCGTGCCGAAAGCCGGCGACGTGGTGGTATTCAATACGCATCTGCTGCACATGGCGTTGGACAACGATAGTCCGCTAGTGCGAAAATCGTTGATTTACGCCTACACGCACTTCTGGGTAAAGCATTATGCCAACGCGGTCCCTTCGGACCTTCAGAAATATGCGACCACGGCGCTTCGTCGTCAGCTGTTCGGCGTCGAGCAGGAAGGGATCGCATTTTTTGACCAACGATATGATGGAAACGTAAACGGTGTCGTAAAGACCTCATTCCGATCGGCAAGCAAACGCTTGCTGAATCGAATTCTGAAAACGAGTTCAATAACGCGAAAGAACAAATGACCGTGGATGACAGCGGCGAATCGATTGGTCCGGCTTGTTGAAACAGATGGCGACCGAGTCGATTGCGGATTGCGGACCGGCCGGATTGACGACGGAACTCTGGACGAATGCCAACTTTACCAGCCGATGCACCTGACGCTATCAAGACTGCGCTGGATAGCGGCGGTCCGCTTCATGTCGTTCACGGCGTGCTCTCGCTGGAAGTGGGCGGGCTCGAACGGATCGTGCTCGATCTGATCCGAGTCGGGCGGCGAGCCGGTCATCGGATTTCGGTCGTCTGCATTGAACAGCCAGGGAAGCTCGCCGACGAGGCCAGTCGTTTGGGAGCGGACGTGCACAGCTTGGACAAGCCCCCAGGCCGCATTCCGGAGACCGTTGACAAAGCGGCGACATTGCTATCTGGTTTCAATCCGGATGTGCTCCACACACATCAGGTAGGCGCGCTTTGGTACCTGGGCCAAGCGGCTTGCGCCGGGCGCCGAATTGCCGTGCTTCACACGGAACATGGCAACCATATTGCGCAGGCACCAGACTGGGCGCGCCGGATGAAAATGCGGATCACTATAAATCGGGCTGCCCGCCTTGCCAGTCTGTTCTGTTGCGTCTCAGAAGACATTGCCCGGACAGTGAGCCGCTTGGGCACTGTCCCCCGCGCTAAGACTAAGGTTGTGGTCAACGGGATTGCAACTGAGACCTTTGCCGGACGAGCCGATGCACAGACCGTGCGGCATGAAATAGGGATTCCACAGACAGCCAAAGTAATCGGCACCGTCGGCCGCTTGACCGAGGTCAAGCGCCAAAAGCTGTTGTTGCGTGCATTCGCCCAGTTGCAGAGTCAATTCCGGGAACTTCATCTGCTACTAGTCGGGGATGGGCCTGAGCGAGCGCGATTGGAAAAGCAGGCGACGGCGCTGGCAATTGTGGACCGAGTGCACTTTGCCGGTTATCAACCGAATCCCGAGCGGTGCTGACGAGCCGTTCAGAGGGCATGCCGGTCTCGGTGCTCGAAGCATGGGCAGCCGGTTTGCCCGTCGTATCCTCGGCAGTCGGAGGGATTCCGAAATTGGTGACAGAGGGAAAGACGGGAGTACTATTTCCCAACGGAGATTTGGAAGCGCTTGCGAAGGCGATTCAATCGATCCTCGCCGATCCGGAATTCGCGGCAAGGCTAGGAAGAAGTGGTCGGACCGCCGTGGTCGAGCGATACTCGCTGGAGCGCATGGCGACGGAGTACGAGCATCTTTACCGAATGCTGATCGCGGCAGATCGTGAGCGGACATGATGCGCATACTTTTCATGACGAACTTGTACCCAAGCCCCGTCGATCCGTACCGAGCACCTTTCAACAAGCAATTGGTTAAGCACCTAGCGTCGATGCACCCTATCTGCGTAATTGCTCCGATTCCTTGGACCGATGAACTCAAGCAGCGCCTGCGCCGTGATACTCGACTCCCACATGACCGCCGCATCAAGCTCGATGGCGTCGACATCGTTCACCCGCGCTTTTACTTTCCGCCGCGGTTGCTGCGCTCGTGGTACGGACATTTTTTCCAAGCGTCGGTAGCCCGGACATTTCAGCGAGCGGCGGCGGAGTTTCGGCCGGACGTCGTGCATGCCCCATGGGCTTACCCGGACGCCTGGGCTGCCGTTCGGCTTGGGCATGCGGCCGGACTGCCGGTAGTGGTCAAGGTGCTCGGTTCGGATGTTCGCGCGCTGGATATGTATCCTCAGCGTCGTGCGGGCACGATAGAAGCGTTGCGAAATGCAGATGGCGTGGTTGCGGTCAGTCAGGAATTGGCCACCAGAATTGCCGACCTTGGCGTTGCCGCGGAGAAGATTCGCGTCATCTATGATGGAGTCAATCCAGAATTATTCTCTCCAGGGTCAAGAACGGAGGCTCGCATTCGCCTTAGGTTGCCTCCAGACGGCCTTCGATTTCTGTTTGTCGGCAACCTCGTGCCGGTAAAAGGCGTCGATGTCTTGCTTGACGCGTGCGATTTGCTGCACCGAGGCGGACTGCGATTTGCACTCGATCTCATTGGCAAGGGACCGCTGCGCAGCCATCTGGAGGCGAAGGCACGAGCTTGCAATCTGGCGGACGTCGTCCGCTTCGTTGGACCGGTGCCTCAGCAGGACCTGCCGGATTGGTATCGCGCGGCCGATCTCTTGGCGCTGCCGAGCCGCTCCGAGGGAGTGCCTAACGTTTTACTCGAGGCTTCGGCCTGCCTCACGCCCTGGGTCGCGACGAACGTCGGAGGCAACCCCGAGATCGCCCACCTAGGAACGAGCCGACTAGTATCGCCCGACAACCCACGAGAACTCGCCACCGCGATGCGAGAGCAATCGAGCGATCCGCCTTCTGCTGCGACGCCATCTGTTGTGCGAAACCGGCATGAAACGGCCATGGAGACGATCGCGTTTTTGGAGCATGTCGTCGCCGGCCGCCGTCTATCGGCGCATGACGAGGCTGCTGTTGCCGGCTCGAAGTTTTCGACCTGAGGCAGGAGGATGTCCATTGTGGCTGGCTTGACGACTCTCAACACGACTCATGATGCCGGGAAACATGCGCTGCTTCGTGGTCGGGACATTCTGTGCTTCAGCCATGATTGGACCGGCGATCCCCTGTCCAAGACGCACCTGATGCGGCTCCTGGCTCGGGAGAACCGAATTCTGTGGGTCAATTCGATCGGATACCGGACTCCGGGCGTCAACAAGGCGGATATCGGCCGGGCGTGGAAAAAACTGCGGGCTGCGCGACAATCTTTGAAAGAGGTCGAGCGGAACATCTTCACGCTCAATCCGATCGCCATACCCGCCTATGGGCTGCGACTCGCCCGAACCATCAACCGGTTGTGGTTGAGCCGGCAGGTCCGAAAGGCCATGAGAACCCTAGGCTTCCGCGCACCGATCAACTGGATATTCAATCCCGCCGCCAGCGTGATTGCCGGGACCCTCGGTGAGAGCGTTTTGCTGTACCATTGTGTGGACGAGTACTCGGCTTTTTCCGGGGTTAACGGAGGTGCGATTGCGGATCTCGAAGACAAACTCATGCGCAAAGCCGATGCAGTCATCGTGTCCGCGGAGCGCCTGCTCCACTCCAAGAGCCGCGTCAACCCCAGGACAGTGTTGGTCCGCCATGGAGTCGATTTCTCGCATTTTCGTAAGGCACTGGATCCAGAGACTTTGGTCCCGGCGGAAGTGGCCAATTTGCCAAGACCAGTGATCGGCTTCTTTGGCTTGATCGCCGATTGGGTCGACGTCGAACTCATGGCCGAAGTCGCCAAGCGCTTTCCGACGGGCTCGCTCGTCGTGCTCGGTAAGGCGACAACCGACATCTCCGTCCTCAAACAGCTTCCAAACGCTCATGTGCTTGGACGCAAGGCCTATCAGGACCTGCCGGGTTATTGTAAAGGTTTCGACGTGGCTCTGAACCCATTTCGCATCAACGAATTGACGTTGAATGCCAACCCACTCAAGGTGCGCGAGTACTTGGCAGCGGGCCTGCCGGTCGTTTCAACCGACATTCCCGAAGTGGCGGTCCTTGGCCTGTGCCGCATCGGGCGGGACCGGGAGCAATTCATCCGCGAAGTAGAATTGGCCCTCGCGCGGCCTGGACCGCAGCGCGAAATCAGCGAGGCGATCCAGCCTGAAAGCTGGGAGGCTCGCCTGGAGGAAATCGAGCATTACCTCGCCGAGGTGATCGATCGCAGCCGCGTTGATGCGCTCAGCAGGTGATGCCATGAAACTCGTGCTGGTCGCCGGCGCTCGCCCCAACTTCATGAAGATCGCGCCGCTGATGTGGGAATTGGCGCGCCGGCCTGACGCGACCAGCTTCCTGGTTCACACGGGCCAGCACTACGACGAGAAGATGTCCAAACTCTTCTTCGATCAACTCAAAATCCCGAAGCCCAATGTGGATCTCGAAGTTGGATCGGGCTCGCACGCTATCCAGACAGCAGAAGTGATGAGGCGTTTCGAGCCGGTCCTCCTTGCGCAGCACCCCGATGCTGTTGTCGTTGTCGGCGACGTGAACTCAACGATCGCATGTGCACTCACCGCGGTGAAGATCGGCATTCCCGTAGCCCACGTCGAGGCAGGCCTGCGCAGTTTCGACTGGACCATGCCCGAGGAGATCAACCGCGTCCTGACCGATGCCATCAGTCGCTGGCTCTTTGTCAGCGAGCCGAGTGGCCTCGAAAACCTGCGCCGCGAGGGCGTTGCGGCCGGCCGAATCTATCATGTGGGAAACGTGATGATCGATACGCTGATCGCTTGTCGCAATCAATTCGAGCAAGCCGGAATGCTGCGCGAATTCGGCAATGAACGAGGAAGCTACGCTGTCCTCACCATGCACCGACCGGCAAACGTGGACGATCCGATCATATTGCGAGCCGTGCTCGGCGCGCTCGAGATCATCCAGCGCGAGATTCCAGTGGTCTTTCCAGTCCATCCGCGAACGCGAAAGGCACTCATGGGCGAACGGCTCGACCTGCCAAACTTGCGTCTGACCGATCCGCTCGGGTATCTCGAATTCATGAACCTCGTCGCACAGGCTCGATTCGTGATGACCGATTCGGGAGGAATCCAGGAAGAGACGACGTTTCTTGGCGTACCATGCCTGACACTGCGAAACAACACCGAACGGCCCGCAACCGTCGAGACCGGCACCAACGTACTCGTCGGGCTTGATCCTGAGAAAATTGTCAACCAGGCCCGGCTCGCAATGAAGGACCGACCCGCCGAGCGCCGTATCCCCGAATTCTGGGATGGCATGGCATCTCGTCGCATTCTGGATATTCTCCTGGACGGAGACTCGATGGGCGGGGTCATCGGCGCTGGATAGTTTTGATCAACCATGGTTTGGCACATATTGTTGTCAGTGAATGACCCCATCAAGAGAGATCTTCAAGATGGCCGCCGCAATTGCCCAAAGTGCGCTGTCCTCCGAACTCCGGCAGAAAATCATCGAGCGGCGGGCTCGCATCGGCATTATCGGCCTGGGCTATGTCGGTCTGCCCTTGGCCCGCGCCTTCTCGACTCGCGGCTTCTCAGTCCTTGGTTTCGATATCGACTCGGCCAAGGTCGATAAACTCCGGCGAGCTGAGAGCTATATCGGTCATATCAGCAAGGACGTGATCCGCGAGATGCAAGTCAATCACTTCGAGGCCACCACCGCGTTCAAGCGTCTTGGCGAGGTTGACGCAGTCATCATCTGTGTGCCCACTCCATTGACGGAAACGCGTGATCCCGACTTGACCTATGTACTCAACTCTGCCCGCTCGATTGCTGCCACGCTTCGTCATGGACAGCTCGTCGTCCTCGAAAGCACGACTTATCCCGGCACGACGCGCGACGACGTCTGCCCCATTTTGGAAGCCAGCGGCCTGAAGGTCGGCGCGGATTTCTTCCTGGCTTTCAGCCCTGAGCGCGAGGACCCTGGCAATCCGA
>Ga0207109_1044_pt1 | contig 29588 bp, 31 predicted proteins | sample Alteio_BWMinHeat_73_FD_153584 | JGI IMG/M metagenome (GOLD analysis project Ga0207109, IMG submission 153584) | Enriched cells from forest soil in Barre Woods Harvard Forest LTER site, Petersham, Massachusetts, United States -... | ecosystem: Environmental > Terrestrial > Soil > Temperate forest >... | reverse complement strand
AGATGCTTTACAACAATTACCCCAGGTACAAGGAACGCCTGGCGATATTCATGTTTCTAATGATTTGACGCGTTTATTAAATGCCACGGATAAACTCGCACAACAACGCAAAGATCAGTATATTTCCAGTGAATTGTTTATTTTAGCCGCTGTCGATGACAGCGGGGTGCTGGGAAGGTTATTGAAAAAAACAGGCGCTGATAAAAAAACTATTGAGCAGGCTATTAATAATATTCGCGGCGGCGAAAAAGTCACGGATCAAAACGCCGAAGAACAACGCGGTGCTTTAGAAAAATATACGATTGATCTGACAGCACGTGCCGCAAAAGGTAAATTGGATCCGGTAATTGGGCGTGATGATGAAATTCGCCGGGCTATTCAAGTTCTCCAACGCCGCACTAAAAATAATCCTGTATTAATCGGCGATCCAGGCGTGGGGAAAACCGCTATCGTCGAAGGATTGGCGCAACGTATCGTAAACGGCGAAGTGCCGGAAGGTTTAAAAAATAAACGCGTATTAGCCTTGGATATGGGAGCCTTAATTGCAGGCGCTAAATACCGCGGAGAATTTGAAGAGCGTTTGAAAACCGTCTTAAAAGATCTCGCCAAACAAGAAGGCCGGGTTATTTTGTTTATCGACGAGTTACACACGATGGTCGGGGCTGGCAAAGCTGAAGGCGCCATGGACGCGGGCAATATGTTAAAACCGGCATTAGCACGGGGTGAACTGCATTGTGTCGGTGCGACGACGTTGGACGAGTATAGACAATATATTGAAAAAGACGCGGCGCTGGAACGCCGGTTCCAAAAAGTACTGGTCGACGAACCTAGCGTAGAAGATACTATCGCTATTTTACGGGGTCTAAAAGAACGTTACGAAATTCATCACGGTGTAGAAATCACGGATCCCGCTATTGTTGCTGCCGCGACGCTTTCGCACCGGTATATTACAGATCGTAATTTGCCCGATAAGGCGATTGATCTTATTGACGAATCCGCCAGCCGTATTCGCATGGAAATCGATTCTAAGCCGGAAGAACTGGATCGTTTAGAGCGGCGCTTGATTCAATTGAAAATCGAACGTGAAGCATTAAAAAAAGAAAACGATGTCGCTTCCAAGAAACGTCTTACGGATCTGGAAAGCCAAATACAACACTTAGAAAAAGAATATTCCGATCTGGAAGAAGTCTGGAAAGCTGAAAAAGCCGCTTTGCAAGGCACGCAGCATATTAAAAGCGAATTGGAAAAAGCGCGTATGGATATGGATATCGCGCGTCGTGCCGGTGATCTAGGGCGCATGTCGGAGTTACAATACGGTCGTATTCCTGAATTGGAAAAACAGTTACAAGGCGCGATTACCGCCGAGAAATCTGAAAAGCATTTACTGCGCAATCGCGTTACGGAAGAAGAAATTGCTGAAGTCGTTTCAAAGTGGACGCATATTCCTGTGAGTAAGATGCTGGAAGGTGAACGTGAAAAATTATTACGTATGGAAGAGGTACTCCATAAAAACTTAATTGGCCAAGATGAAGCAGTCAGTGCGGTGGCGAATGCGATTCGCCGTTCGCGTGCGGGACTGGCGGATCCTAACCGGCCTATTGGATCGTTTTTATTTTTAGGTCCCACGGGCGTGGGCAAGACTGAATTGTGTAAAGCATTGGCTATATTTTTATTTGATACTTCGGACGCAATAGTACGAATGGATATGTCGGAATTTATGGAAAAACATTCCGTCGCGCGTTTAATCGGCGCACCGCCAGGTTATGTGGGTTACGAAGAAGGTGGTTATTTAACAGAAATTGTACGGCGCAAACCTTATTCTGTTATTTTATTGGATGAGATCGAAAAAGCACATCACGATGTATTTAATATTTTATTGCAGGTATTAGACGACGGGCGTTTAACCGACGGTCATGGCCGTACGGTGGATTTTCGCAACGCGGTTATTGTTATGACGTCTAATTTAGGTTCACAAATCATTCAAGAATTATCAGGTGATGAAGATTACGACACCATGAAAGCGACGGTTATGGAAATCGTTCAGCAGCAGTTCCGTCCAGAGTTTATCAACCGTATTGATGAAGCAGTTGTTTTTCATCCGTTAGGCAAAAAACAAATTCGTGCGATCGCTGGTATCCAAATCGAACGTTTGCAAGCACGTTTGCGCGAGAAAAATCTGCAGTTGATTTTAACAGATAAAGCGCTGGATCATTTAGCCACAGTTGGCTACGATCCGGTTTACGGCGCGCGTCCTCTTAAACGGGCTATTCAGCAGTACCTGGAAAATCCGTTGGCCGGCAATCTCTTGAACGGCCGGTTTATGCCAGGTGATAGTATTCAAGTGGACTATGACGGCGAAAAATTAATTTTTAAAAAATAATTAGGTTTTTTGCAAAAGACAACGATTGAATTCTAGGAATACAGTCAACTCTTTTTCAATGATGGATCGCACAACGTCCAGGTCCAATACAGTATAATGGTGCACCGCGATATTGCGAAATCCTACCATCATTTGTAATTTATTGCTTAAGTCGCTGGAAATTATTTGAGCATTTTCCAGTAATACGAATATATCGCGGCTGCTTTGCGGCACGCCTAGTGAGTGCAGACGAACGATGTGTGCGGCCATATCAATCGTTGCTTCGCAAGCTTTTTGAATGTTAAGTAAAATAGCGTCCTGTTTAGTATAGTTGGTTTTGAGTTCTTGCTCGAAACCCCTATATTCTTCTTGAATGCGTTTTAAGCAACGCTCGATAATAGCAGCTTTATTTAATAACACGTCATTCATGAAATATTCTCCCGCGTTTTTTTATATCGTTTAGGATTTCTCGTCGTTCTTCGTTCAAACGTATATAACTGGAATAAACTACCATCTCGAAGAGCTGGCAAGTATATTTGTCCGCACAAAAAATTAATTGACCCGTACTTACGATTTGAAAGCGTAATACCGTAGAAGCTTGATATAAATCGATAAGATCAACATCTCGACGCAGGAGTTGTGCGATTTTTTCTTGAAGACCAAATCGCTCTACTGTTGCTAGTTTTTTGTCGCTCAGTATTGCCAGATCAACATCGCTTTCGGCGCGTTCGAACGCAGAACCCGTCGTGCCAAAAACGTAAACGGCCAAGACCTCAGGCAATGAGTGTAGAATAAATGGTATGACTTCATTCATGCGGCGAATATTGTTATAATATAAAAATAAAAAAATAGATATTACGAGTATTATATAGTATATAACCTTCCCTTATGTTCAACGATTATTTTTATACGCGTCTACAATATCTCTTGCCGCAACATCTGCTGTCTCGTCTGGCGGGCATCGTAAGCAGTTGCCGAATTTCTGTGATTAAAAATTGGCTGATTGACGAATTCATTCGCCGCTACAAAGTCGACCTAAGCGCCGCGGTTGAATCCGATCCGCATCAATACGTGGATTTTAATAGCTTTTTCACGCGTGCGTTGAAACCGGAAGCACGACCGATTGTTCAGGATAAAGATGCTGTTGTGTGTCCCGTCGATGGCAGTATCAGCCAGTTAGGTAATATTCAGGTGGATTATCTGCCGCAAGCTAAAAGATTTACTTATGATTTACTTCAATTATTGGGTGGTTCGGAAGAGCGCGCCGCGCCGTTTTTAAATGGCTCTTTCATTACTTTATATTTAGCGCCTAAAGATTACCATCGGGTGCACATGCCGTTAACAGGTCAGTTACAGGAAATGATTTATATCCCGGGACGATTGTTTTCTGTGAATTCCGTTACAGCAAACGGCGTGCCCAATTTATTCGCGCGTAATGAACGGGTGGTCAGTTTGTTTTCCACGGAGGCAGGTCCTATGGCGGTTATTCTGATAGGCGCCATGCTGGTCGCCAGCATTAGTACAGTATGGTCGGGAATGGTGACGCCGCTCACGGGTCAAAAAGTTCATGTATGGAAATACGGTGAACAGATTATTAAATTAGAACGTGGTAACGAACTGGGTCATTTTCAATTGGGTTCTACGGTAATCATATTATTTGGTTATAATAAAGTTCAATGGACAACGGAAATTCAGACGGGGCAAGCTGTACAATTAGGCCAGAGATTAGGAATGATTTGTGATTATGATTAGATTTAACAGGAGAAAGCAATGCTGAGAGTTTTAATACGATATGCGTGGTTATTTTTATTATTTCCCATGCTTGTGTCGGCGCAGGACAACCCGCCTCTTTTTCAAATCAATAAAGATTATGAAATAATCCCTGTTACTACGACTGTCGTTGTGCCGCCTAAAAACAAAATTCAGGTAGAGGAATTTTTTAGTTATGGTTGTCCAGCCTGTTATCATTTTGAACCGGCGTTGGAAACCTGGTTAAAAAATAAGCCCGCGGATGTGACGTTTGCACGCATTCCCGTCGTTTTTGAAACCAACTGGGATACGTTGGCGCGTGTTTATTATACCGCTAAAGATTTAGGCATAGCAGAAAAAATCAGTCACGATGTTTTTGACGCAGTACAGAAACAAGGACAGGATTTAGCGAATAAAACTACGTTAGAACAATTTTTTGCGGCGCATGGCATTAATCAAAAAGATTTTAACAGCGCTTTTAATTTCTCGCCGGGCATAGATGCCCAATTAATGCGCGGTGACAATTTAATGCGAGCCTATAATATTTATCAAGTACCTACGATTGTAGTGAACGGTATTTATAAAACCAATCCTTCGCTGGCGCACGGAGATAATACCCGCCTATTACAAATCGTAGATTATTTAATAAACTTAGAGCGATTAAAACAATCAGGAATGAAAAAATAAATGTTGATTGCCGACAATCTTGTTGTTGTTGAAGATCTTTCTTTTTGCCGCGGTGATCGCATTGTATTTAATACTATAAGTCTGGTTATTCCCCGAGGAAAAATCACGGCGATCATGGGTCCCAGCGGTACAGGTAAAACAACGCTGTTACGCCTAATCGGTGGACAGTTAAAGCCGGACACGGGCAGTGTGCGGATAAATGATTCTATGATTTCCGCTCTGACGCGCAAAGAACTTTACCACATGCGTCGTAATATGGGTATGTTATTTCAAAACAGCGCGCTTTTTACTAATCTTTCGGTATTTGAAAACGTCGCGTTTCCTCTGCGGGAGCATACTAAACTACCCGAGGAATTGATTCGCGACGTGGTGTTAATAAAACTGCAGGCTGTAGGTTTGCGGGGCGCCCGAGATTTATTACCCGCTGAACTGTCCGGTGGTATGGCGCGACGTGTTGCGCTGGCGCGCGCGATCGCGATGGATCCCGAGCTTATTATGTACGATGAGCCTTTTACTGGTTTAGATCCTATTGCGCTGGGCGTTATCGTCAAATTAATTCGCGAATTAAACGATGCTTTAGGTATGACTACTATTTTAGTTTCACATGATGTACAGGAAGTCACACGTATCGCGGATTATATTTATTTAATTGCGGATGGGAAAATTATTGGCCAAGGTGATCCCCAGCAATTACAAGCTGATCTGACACCCCAGGTACAACAGTTTATTCAAGGACTACCCGATGGTGTGGTGCCGTTTCATTATCCTGCTGTGGATTATGCTGAAGATTTATTTAGCTCACCACAGAACCCAGTTTAAAAATAGGTAAATACATGGCTATGACTAAGCCACCGATTATTACACCCAAAATCAGCATAATAACAGGCTCCAGCAAATTATTGAGATTGTCCACAGCGCTGTCTACTTCTTCTTCAAAGAGCGAAGCAAGTTTATTTAACATATTATCCAGCGTGCCGGATTCTTCTCCCACGGCAATCATTTGAATGACTAATAGAGGAAAAAGTTGAGTGCGCTGCAAAGCTTGTTGCAAGCTCTGTCCCGTTATGATTTTTTCCCGGGCCTGTAATATGGCATGTGTATAAATCTGATTTCCTGCTGCGCCTGCTACAGTTTCCAAGGCTTCTGTTAAAGGTAAGCCCGCAGTAAAAGTCGTAGCCAGCGTGCGGGTAAAACGTGCGATAATGGCTTTTACTAAAATGCGCCCGATGATTGGAATCTTAAGTATATAATAATCAACATTTTTTGAGAGGTGCACGGAATGTTTTATTGCGTAGCGCATACTGCCGATTACTACGCACAGAAAGCCTGCGGTAAACCAACCGTAACGCTTTAAAAAATCGGAAAGATTAATGATGAAACGTGTGGGAGCGGGTAATTCGGCGCCGAATCCTGCAAATAAATTATTAAATTGCGGTACCACAAAAACCAGCATAGCTACCGTAACGAGAATAGCTGTTAAAATCACGGCGGCGGGATAAAATAAAGCCTTCTGTATTTTTCTTTTTAAAGCGTCCGCTTTTTCTTTATAAGCAGCGACATGATCGAACATGCGATCCAAGGTACCGGATCGTTCGCCGATAGCGATGAGATGATAATAAAGTCCATTAAAATAGGGCGGATGACGTCGCAGAGTTTCTGCTACGGCGCTGCCTTTTTCAATGCTAGTTTTTAAGGAATAAATTAAATTCTGCATTGATAATTTATTTTGGCTTCGTTTAAGAAACTCCAGTGCTTGAACCAGTGGAATGCCAGCCGTGAGTAAAGTAGCGATCTGACGGCTAAAACGCGTAATATCTTGTTTATTAATTTTTTTTGAGAAAAACCAGTCAACATAGTTTCTTCGTATTTTTATCGCCAAAAATCCCCGGCGTCGTAATTCCATTTTAAGCAGTGCCGCCGTAAGCGCCGTCTGTTTACCTTGTATCGATTCGCCTTGAGCGTTTTTGCCCTGCCAGTGATAAATACGTTGTTTGGAAATTTTTGTTGTCATATATAAAAAAATAAAATAATAATATTAATCCTGCATATTAATTTTTTTAATCTTTCGTTATCCGATTGATTTCCGTCAGGCTGGTGATGCCTTTTTTAACTTTATTAAGACCGTTAAGACGTAAATTCTGCATGCCCGCCGCGCGCGCTTGTGCGGTGATTTCTACTACACTTCCGCCGCGCATAATAATCACGCCCAGAGTTTCTGTTAACAGTAAAACTTCAAAAAGCCCTACTCGTCCTTTATAACCCTGGGTGCATTTTTCACAGCCTGCGGGCGCGTAAATTTTTAGATCGTTTATTTCTTCCGGTAAAAAACCTTCGCACAATAATTCTTTTTCGGGTATCACGATTAATTTTTTACAATCGTCGCATAAACGCCGCGCCAGGCGCTGAGCCATTATTAAAGAAACAGAAGCCGCGATGTCATAAGCAGGAATTCCCATGTTTATCAGGCGCGAAAGTGTTTCCGGCGCGCTGTTTGTGTGTAAAGTAGATAAAACCAAGTGTCCAGTTTGCGCCGCTTTAACAGCAATCTCCGCCGTTTCCAGATCGCGTATTTCACCTACCATGATAATGTCCGGATCTTGACGTAAAAAAGCGCGTAACACGGTTGCAAACGACAGTCCGGCTTTGGGATTAATATTGACTTGATTAACGCCCGTCAGGTGGATTTCCACGGGATCTTCGACTGTAGAAATATTGACTGAATCAGTATTTAGTTCATTTAGCGTCGCATAAAGCGTCAGTGTTTTTCCGCTGCCGGTAGGGCCAGTGACCAGGATCATGCCGTGAGGATGGGTGATGGCGCGACGAAATAATTTTTCTTGCGAAGGTTCTAAACCCAGTGTTTCAATCGTAAACGCTGTATTTTCAGGGTCCAAAATGCGCACGACGACTTTTTCGCCGTGAACGGTGGGGCAAGTGCTGACGCGAAAATCAACCGTGCGTTTGTTGGGCGGCGATAGTTTAAATCGTCCGTCTTGTGGTAATCGTCGTTCCGCAATATCTATTTGCGCCATTATTTTTAAACGCGCGGTGATGCGATTAGCCAAATTGACCGCAGGCCTTGCGATTTCATAAAGCAGGCCGTCTAGACGTGTACGTATACGATAATAATCTTCATAAGGTTCAAAATGAACATCGGATGCGCCTTTATGAAGGGCATCCAGGAGAATTTTGTGAACATAACGTACGATAGGCGCGTCTTCTGAGATATTGATTTCTGATTTTATATTTTCTTTCTCAACACTTATTGCGAGTTCATTGAGTTCGTTTGCTGTAAGATCAGCTAAAGCAGCAGTTTGTTGTGTGTTTATAATATGCTCAATAAGAGGGATAAGCTTATTTTGCTCTACTATTATGCAGTGTATAGTTAAGCCGGTATGAAATTTAATTTCATCCAAGCCGCTTTGCTGAACCGGATCGGCCGTCGCAATAAAAAGATGTTTACCTTTGCGCAGCAAAGGCAATAACCGATATTGTTGAATAAGCTTGTAAGTGATTAGTTCCAGCGGTAAATATTTTTTATCGAAAGCGTCGAGATCCAATAAAGACAAGCCGAAATTTTGGGCGAGAGTTAATGGATTGTCGTCTAAGATCATATATTCCCGGAGCTATTGAATAATTAATTTAGTAATTAATGCGCGAGGGCATTATATAACAATAGGTTGAATTGTCGAGAAATGCGTATTTCCCTTTATTTTTTTCTGGCCTGTATGCTTTTTTTGCAAGCCGGGTGTTCTTTACAGCAGCCCACGAATGGGGAGGCCGATCTGGCCCATACAGTTGATTTTTATGCGCCGTCCGCGCAGGCGGGGTTAAAGCCTTACTTTCGCCGCGCAGCCATGCTTTATCCACCCGAGCAAATAGCTTTGTTAATATTTAAGCGCGAAAAGAAATTGGAATTATGGGCTAACAACGGTGATGCGTGGGTTTTTATTAAAACTTATCCTGTGTTGGCTGTAAGCGGAGGGCCCGGACCCAAATTGCGGGAAGGAGACAAGCAGGTACCTGAAGGGATTTATAAAATAATAGAGTTAAATCCTCACAGTCATTTTCATCTTTCACTCGAACTCGATTATCCGAATGCGTTTGATCGCCAACGGGCTATCGACGATCACCGTTATCATTTGGGCGAAGATATTTTTATTCATGGCGACGCAGTTTCAATCGGCTGTATCGCCGTCGGTAACAAAGCCATTGAAGAATTATTTGTTCTGGTTTATAAAACAGGTGTTAAACAAATTTTAGTAATTATTGCGCCCAATGATCTGAGACATGCATTACCCGTAACAGGGAAGAACAGACAACCGCGTTGGTTACCCTTGCTGTATCTGGATATCCGACAGACATTAATACAATTTCAAAGGTAATGATAATGAAACCGCTTTCTGTGCAAAAAATGAACTTCATCGCTTTTCTCGTTTGCTTTGCTTTGCTTCTATTCGCGTTGTATTTAGAAATACATATGAAACTTGAGCCTTGTCCTTTATGTATTTTGCAACGCGTATTAATTATGTTATTAGGCGTATTATTTTTAATAGGTGCGTTATTGGATTTCCAATACACAAGCCGGCGTGTTTATTATTTTATTATTTTTTTAGTGGCTTTTTTAGGAGTAATTATCGCGGCACGGCATGTCTGGCTGGAGCTTTCTCCTCCCGTCGAAGCTGCCGCCTGCGGCGCAGGAATAACTTATTTATTTCAAATGTTGCCGATGACCGAAGCGTTGAAATTAGTATTTTTAGGGACGGGCGAATGCGCTAAAATTAGCTGGCGTTTTCTAGGATTGAGTATTCCCGCATGGACACTGCTGTGGTTTATAATTTTTGCCTTATTTTCTTTTTGGCAGGGATTTAAAAAAAACGATTATTAGACTCCCAACTGTCCGCTGGTAATCCGGGTCAGAGAATTCCCCTCGAAATTAAAAATAATTTGGGGCTGATAAGGGCCTTTATTATAAATCCATTGTGTGATTGTTTTAGTAGTCGTAACGTTTTGTTGCTGTGTGCTGATGAAATTAGGTTGGCCGCAGGTCAGTAAAACTTTATTCATCGGATCGCCTGTGTTAATCACACCGTTAATAGCGCAGTAACCAGCGCTTACCAGCATGCCGCTGCGATTGATCTGAGTAATTTTTTGATCGCTGTCAAAATTAATGCTGAGAGTAGGTAGAGAAAATACAAGGCCTTTGAGCGTAAATAATCCGAGCGTGTAAATCCATTGCGTAACCGCGACCGGCATGATTATGGATTGTTGTTGCGTAGTAATGCTCGTGGGTTGACCGCAGGCGGTGCGTACTCTGTCCGTTGTGTCGCCTGTTTTGACGACTTGAAAAGTGTTAGCGCAATAATAAGTAGAAAAATCCGCTGCGAAAACTTGTTTAAAAAACAGTAAGATAAAAACAATAAAATAACATAAGCGCACTTTAGGTTCCTGTGCTCATAGCCAGCGCCATGCCAATGGTCATAAGCGGTTGTACGATGACAATCGCCAGTAATTTTAAAATAATCAATACAGGGATAGGCGAAATATCCAGTCCGCCAATCAAAGGAATAACACGGCGCACCGGGCGCATGAGGGGTTCCGTTAAACGAAACAACACTTCGATCAAAGGACTGTGAACCAGCGGATTCAGCCAGCTTAAAACAGCCAGAGCAATAATGGCATAAAAGAATATATTAATTAATTGATTTAATAATTCAGCAAAAGACAATACGACTAATCCTGGAAAACGGGGGACCGCATCTGCCTGTAACCAGACCAATAGGGCTATTTTAATAATTTCCAATGCTAGCAATAAAACAATCGCGGCGAGATCTATCCCATGCAGCATCGGAATAATACGCCGTAAAGGTCTCAACGGCGGCGTGGTTATTTTAGCGATTGCGGCAAAAATCGGATTATGAAAATCGGCGTCTACCCATTGCAGTACGATGCGAATCATAAGAATAAAAATGTACAGATCAAAAATAGACTGGACCAAAAATAAACCTGCATTATTGAAAGGGCTAATCATATTAGGCTCCGAATAGTTCTGCTAATTCTGCTGTGCGTTTTTTTGCGGCATTTAATATTTCGCCAAAAAGCTTATCGGGATTGCTTGTTTCTAAAACTTGTAGCGCGCATTCGGTGCTGCCACCTGGCGAAGTGACTTGTTTGCGTAATTCGCTTAGGGTTTTTTGACTTTCCAAGGCCATGCGTGCAGCGCCTAACGTTGTTTGCAAGGTCAATAAATGGGCTGTTTCAGCACTTAAACCGGATATTTCTGCAGATTTCTCCAGAGCTTCCATGATGCGAAAAAAATAAGCAGGACCACAACCGGATAAAGCAGTTACTATATCTAATTGTTCTTCATCAGACAGCCAGACGGTTATACCTACCGCACGCAAAACAGATTCTGCTAGATTTTTTTGTTCTGGTGAAACATTGGAGTTAGCGCATAAACCCGTTGCGCCACTTTTTACCAGAGCAGGTGTATTTGGCATACACCGTACAATAGCGGTTTTTTCACCCAGCCAGCGACGCAGATCTTTTTCGCGTACGCCTGCGGCGATAGAGAGGACTAACGCTTGTTGTTTCTGAACAATCGGTGCTATTTCTAGGGCGACGGTTTTTAATAGTGAAGGTTTGACTGCGAGGACAATAACATCGGCTGCGCGCGCGCCTTCTTGATTGCTTTGCGTCGTATGAATACCGAATTCAGTGTGTAAATTTTGTAAAGCGTCGAGGCCAGGATTGGTTGCCCATAAATATTTAGCTGAATAACCGTCTGTAATAAGACCGCCAATCAAGCTATAAGTCATATTGCCGGCACCGATAAATGTAATAATCGATTTTTGCATAAACTACAGTTTAGGGATGTTTTGAAAAATGGCAAGTAGAGATGTGCTTTAAGCGAATAGATACTTCAAATCTGCCAGCGTAAGATTTGAACTCTGCTGGTTTTGATCGGAAAAGATACCGTCGAGCAGCACTTTTTTGCGTTGCTGCAGCGCAATGATTTTCTCTTCGACGGTTCCTACAGCGATGAATTTATAGACAAAAACATTTTTGGTTTGACCCAGCCGGTGCGTGCGATCAGTGGCTTGTTGTTCGACAGCGGGATTCCACCACGGATCGTAATGAATTACTGTGTCGGCTGCCGTTAAATTTAAACCAACGCCGCCGGCTTTGAGACTGATTAAAAATAATGGTACTTTTTCGGCTTGAAATGTTTTGATAGGCGTATGACGATCGACCGTGCTGCCTGTCAGCTTGACATAAGGAATTCCGCGTTTTTGTACCGCTTTTTCGATAAGCGCCAGCATCTCAGTGAATTGTGAAAACAGTAAAATGCGGCGGCCGTCATCACGAAGTTTATCCATCAACTCTAATAGGGAATCCAATTTGGCCGACGGATAAGTCCTGGTTTTTATATGTTTAATTTTCAATAACGCGGGATCGCAACAAATCTGCCGAAGTTTTAGCAGAGCATCCAGAATAGTAATGTGACTGCGGTTTAAGCCGTTTTTTTCGACCGCCGCCGCTACTTTTTGCTGCATCTGCAAACGTACCGTTTCGTAGAGATCACGCTGCGCGTCTTCTAATTCTACGTGGTGGATAATTTCGGTTTTAGGCGGCAATTCCGTTGCGACCATCGTTTTGGTTCGGCGTAACAGAAAAGGCGCCGTACGTGTGCGCAGCTGGGCAAAACGCTCTTTATTCTGGTGCTTCTCTATGGGTGTGCGGTAAAAACGTTTAAAAGCGCGTTCATTACCTAAGAGTCCCGGCATTAAGAAATGAAAAAGCGACCACAATTCGCCCAAATGATTTTCTAATGGCGTCCCCGTCATACATAAACGATGTTTAGCTTTTATTTGCTGCACGATCGCAGACGCCTGTGTTTTATTGTTTTTGACCATCTGTGCTTCGTCAAGGATCAGCAAGTGATAATCATGCGCTAAAAGCGTTTCTCTGTCGCGAAATAACAAGGGATAAGTCGTCAGAATCACGTCATAAGCCTGTATGGCGTCGAAAGTTTCTTTCCGTTGTTTACCTTGAGAAATCAATACTTTCAGATCGGGTGTGAATTGCTGGGCTTCGCTGTGCCAATTGTACATAAGACTGGTGGGTGCGATAACCAGACACGGCGCGGTTAAACGACCTTGTGTTTTTTCCACGGCGATATGCGCCAGCATCTGCACTGTTTTACCCAGGCCCATCTCATCCGCCAGAATACCGGCTAGTTCATATTCGCGCAGAAATTGTAACCAGTTCAATCCTTCTTGTTGATAATCACGCAAAGTACCGTGAAACAATTGAGGCGCATTGATTTTTTGTATTCCTTGGAAATTTCTCAGGCGTTCCGCCAAACCTCGTAAGCGCTCACCGCCTAACCAGCGCAACTCGTTTGCAGCAAAGGCTTTTTCTAATTCAGCCAAACACATCAGTTGCGTGTTGCTGAGTTGTAGTTGCTGATTTTCGGTTAACGCGCCCTCTTGCAATTCCAGCAAGATATCCATGATATGTTTAATGCGGCTGAATGGAACGGGTAATAAGCGCTTATCGAGCAGGCGCACATGAAACATCGCTTGCGGGTTGTCTGTAAATTCTTGTAAGCGTTGCGGATGCTCCGTAAATTCCGCCATAATATTTTGCAGGATCGGCAATAAATTTAGTTTCTCGCCGTTGATAAAAACACCTAATTCCAGGTTAAACCAATCACTGCGATCTTCTTCGACGATTTGCGAATACCATTCTGTTTCTTCATTGGCTACTATATTAAACGGATAATTTTCTGAAAATTCAACCTGAAAACCCTGTTGCCGTAATTCAGGCAACACCGTCATGGAAAAATTCATCGGATCTTCAATCAAAAAATAATTGAGAAAGGGTTGCACGGATCGATAAATCGCCAGATCGGAATAGACATTTACGGTCGACAGTTGATGCGCGGTTAACATATTCACGGCGGCTTGTTCAGCTGTTTGATGTCGGTGGACAGCAAAAAGTTTTTCATCTTTTTTACGGTAGAGAATTTTTTCGGGTTCATCCCAGGACACTTGAAAAGTACCGTAGCGAAAATAAAGTTTGCCTAGAGTACACTCGATCGGTTCCTGCTCACGACGGTAAAATTCGTTTCTTGATAAAGATTCCGCTGATAAATATAAACAATAGACCGGTTTTTCCTGTGTGAGTTCCTGCGCTTGGTTTTGGGTTAGCGGTACCGGTAACTGCCAGTCTGATTGTTTTTTCTTGATAACTTTCGCTATTTGACCGGCCTGGATAATATTCAGCGGCGGCATGCAGTAAAGCGATTTTAATATGGCTGGTGAAACGGCAGTTTGCAGGCGCCCTATTTTTTGTGTGCTTGTCTGGATATACCAGGGATTCATCATAAAAAATAATTCTACTGGTTGGTGATCTTGGTGATCGACATGTAATTGTAATTGCTGCTGGCCGTTTTTGTCGCTGGTCCACGTATACTCCAGCGTTTTGGATTCGCCTAATTGCAGGGGCTTCGCTGTTACTGTTTGATAATAACAGCGACCGCTTGCGACTATTTTTTCTAAGATCGTTTCCGCATATTCTGTTTTTGATGCTTCTCTGCGTTGATCGATAAGTTTGAAGAATGCAATGATCGGCAAATCTTCCGGGGTCAGGCATCGTGCATCAACCTCACTGTGAAAACGAAAAGTTTGTGGTTGACCAAATCCGCCTGCTTTTAATTTTCGCGCCAGCGAAAGAGTAATTTCATCTTGTATATAAGTGCCGGCACGACGTTGAGTTTTAATCATGTATAACAGCGTATGATTTGCCGCGGATTTTTGTTGAGCGACTGGAAAATACGTCGTTGGCTGTTGAGCATCCATTGCGATTTTTTCTAAGAGTGATTGTACTGAGCGTGTGTTTTCCTGCGTTATTAAAGGGATGATGCGCGCCACGCCTGACGAATTTTTTTTCGCCGCCAGCTGATCGTTTTCTATATCTTCGGCGAGCAATTCCAGCATCAGGGCAGCGATGTGCTTGCAATGCTCGCCCATTGGGCAATCACAAATCGCTTCAAACGCATTATCATCAAACAAGAAAAAATCGACATCGTAAGGAATGCGGCCGCTGCCGTATGCTTTGGCATTATAAAGTACGTGATCGTCTTCTTCAGTGATAGATACGTCCTGTATGCGCGATTCTTTGTAGTATTTTTCTCCGCGCCGCAACGTGGTTTTGTCGAACTTACTCAACGCTTTTCGCAGTACTTTGTTCAGAGAAAATGCTTTATTCATTAATAATCCAATTAGAATTAATAATAATTATATATGCGAGGGTGGCTTTATTGCAAAAGCTTTGTATAAACGTTCAATCAGCATGTCGATATACACTTTTTTTCGGGCAGTATTTTGTTTAAAAACTGCATGATCATCCAGCATCAGGCTTGTTACGCTGCCGGCAATCCATATCATAAGAAATTCTGGATTTACATCGGAATCGAGTTGACCATTTTTCTGTAAAAAACGGAAGGGCACCAACCATTGCGTAGGTGCCGTTGCGTGTCCTCCCATAAGTTGGGCCTGTTTGGGTTCGAGTCTTTGCCAGCTTAGTAATCGAATTAATTCGGGATGTTGGGTAAATATATCGAATTGTTGATAAATTATTTTAGTTAAAAACGCGCGTAAATTCCGGGGATGTGTTTCTACGGGCGAAATGACGGCATCGGCGATGATGCTTGCTTTTACTTGTTGCCATAATTTTTTTTTATTGCCGAAATGATGCGAAATTAAACTTTGATTGACCTCGGCCTGTTTCGCCAGTTGACTCATGGAAGTCCCTGCAAATCCATGCTGAATAAAAAGTCGACGGGCTGTCTGTAAAATAAGGCCTCGAGTTTTATCGGCGCTGGGGCGTAGTTGTTTATTAATAGCCATATTAAAATAATACAAAAATATAATTGATCGATCAATCAATTATGTGATATAGTCTACGCCATTCTAAATTTTTAGTATAAAAAACTATTTGGGGATTTTGCTCATGGTAGATAACAGACAATTACGGCTTACGACAGTGGCTTTATTTTTTGTATTATTAATCGATGGCATTAGCCAAGGATTAATTTTTCCTATTCTCACTAATACGCTGGTTTCAGTACACGCGCATGAATTTGTAGCGCATCTTTCCATGGGAGAACGTAATGTATTATATGGAATATGTTTAGGGGTGTTTTTTCTTTGCTGGTTTTTAGGCGCGCCCATTCTGGGTAGTTTGTCAGACAGCATCGGGCGTAGAAAAGCGTTGCTTATTTGTTTATCGGGCGCCGCCCTGGGATTTATATTAACCGCCTTGGCTTTTTTATTGCACAGTCTTGCTCTATTAATTTTAGGGCGGGTGATCAGTGGATTTACGACGGGCAGTCAACCGATAGCGCAAGCCACTATTATTGATTTATGTGATCCTGCCAAGAGAGCCCGCTATATGGCCTTGATTATTCTCGCTGTTTCAGTGGGTTTTGTGTTAGGTCCCGTTATGGGTGGTTTTTTATCAGACCCCAATATCGTCAGTTGGTTTAGTAATGAAACGCCGCTTTATATCGCTACATTATTAACCCTATTAAATATGTTGTTATTGTATAGTTCTTTTCGTGAGAGCATAACGGCAAAACACATAGCTAAGATTAATTTATCCAGTGCGGTACGTGTGTTTATTTCCGCTTTTGCGCATCCTACTGTAAAAATTTTAACTGTTTTGTTTCTGATCTTGCAACTGGGATGGATGATGTATCAGGTTTACGCGTCTTCTTATCTAGCGCAGCGCTATGGACTTTCTATTACTGAAAATGCTTTTTTCATGATTATGGTAGGCATAGGTGCGTCACTGGGTTTTGTATTATGCAGTGTTTGCGAAAAACGTTTTCAGGCACGAACAATAATAAGTACAGGTTACGGAATATTAGGTATTTGTGTATTACTTACTTTGCTTATTCCTGGGCCTGTATTCGCCTGGATTATTGCTATTCCTGCCTGCGCAAGTTTAGCATTAGGGTATACCTTTATCATGAAATTGTATGCGGCACAGGTCGGCGCAGATAAACAAGGTTGGGCGATGGGCATCGCGGGCGGCGTAGCCGCGTTGGTTTCCGGAATAGCGGCGGTCGTTTCGGGAGTGCTTGCGGCGATTAATTTAAATATCCCGTTGATTATTTCAGTGTGTTTATTATTTATAGGTTGTTTTCTAATGATTAAATGGCGTGCTCGTTATACACAAGCGTGATATATTTTTATTGATCTATATGATCTATTGAACTGGTGAACCGGGCTTGCTTAAGTTTTTACTATATGCCATATTTCTGCTAGAAACTGTCAAAAAATGACAGTATTAGGTGAAAACATATGGCGACTCTACTCGAACTTACATTGCGCAGTCATCCCTTCGCGTATATCACCGATAACGAACTGGAAGCACTGATCGGCGGTACGCCGGATAGCCGACATTCAATGGTGAAACGCGCACTGGCAAAAGGCGACTTAATGCGAATCAAGCGCGGACTTTATTGTTTGGGCGCATGGTTGCATCCACAAAAACCTCATCCTTTTGAGCTAGCACAAAAAATTTACAGTCCTTCGTATATTAGCCTGGAATCCGCTCTTTCTTATCATCAGTTGATTCCCGAGGCGGTACATACTATTACTTGTGTTACACCTAAACGCGCTCAAACGTTTACTACCCCCTTGGGAGAATTTAAGTATTTCACTTTGCCTCAGTTTAACTTCTTTATGGGTGTAGAGCGCCGCGAAGAAAATACCCGGTGTTTTTTTATGGCTACCCCTTGGAAAGCGATTACTGATTATGTGTATTGTTATAAAAAAGAGTGGCAAGGAATTAATCCGCTGATTAAAAGTTTACGGATCGAAGTTGAGGATCTACCAAAACCTAACGCGCAATTATTTGCGGAGCTGGGTAATTATTATAAAAGCCGGCGAATTATTAATTTTTTAAAAGAACTATTAAGAGATTTAAATCATTTATCTTTTGCCGAAGATCGTGCTGCCGATTCTTAGCAGGGTTGATCCTTCCGCGATTGCCGCGGTGAAGTCCTGCGACATGCCCATGGATAAAGTGTTTAAATTAAATTTTTGTTGATTTAATTTTTCTAATAATAAGCGTAATTTTTTAAAAACTTCGCGTTGCTGCTCAAAAGTCTCATAGGGTTTTGGAATGAGCATGAGACCGCGTAATTTTAAATGAGAAAGTTGCGTAACGGCGTGAGCGGTTTCTATTAATTTCTCGGGAGAGAGCCCTGATTTTTGCGGTTCCCCATCAATATTTATTTGTAAGCAAATATTAAGAGGAGGTAGGTTTTCAGGTCTTTGTTTATTTAAACGTTCGGCAATATTAATACAATCAATACTGTGCACCCATTGAAAATTCTCAGCAATAATACGTGTTTTATTGGATTGAATCACGCCGATGAAATGCCATTCCAATTTTTGATCGGCTAAAGCGGTTATTTTAGGCAATGCTTCCTGTAAATAATTTTCACCGAATTTTTTTTGTCCGCCATCAATAGCCTGTTGAATATGTTCGATAGTTTGTTGTTTGGTAATGGCTAATAATTCTACAGAGCCGGGTAATCGGCGGTAACGTTGTTCTGCCGCGCGGATTTGAGTTTGTAGGATTATTAAATTATTTGTTATGAGAGTCATGAGAACGCACTATCTCTATTCGTCGGGTATGCATCTGACTTAAACTACTGCGATGCCCTACACTGAGAATAGTGACATTGGGTAAAAAACTTTGAAGTTTTTCATATATTTTTCTCTCATTGTTTTCATCCAAAGCGCTGCTTGCCTCGTCTAGAAAAATCCAGTCGGGTTTTTGTAGAAGCACACGGGCGAACGCAATAAGCTGTTGTTCGCCCAGAGACAATTCTTGCGACCAGTTGCGAACCGTGTCCAATTCCGCATGGAATTTTTCCAGGCCGCAATACGTTAAAACCTCTAGTAATTTCTCAGTATCGTTATCCGGTTTGTCGATGGGATACCACAAGGCTTCACGTAGAGTACCTAAGGGCAGATAAGGTTTTTGTGGTAAAAATAAAGTTTTTTGATTGTTAGGCATTTGAATGACACCGCTGCCGTAAGGCCAGATGCCAGCCAGCGCACGCAGTAAAGTACTTTTTCCGGTACCCGAAGCGCCGGTTAATAAGACGCGTTCTTTGGGCTGGACAAGCAATTGAATGTTTTCTAATAAGACACTACCGTCAGGTAAAAGTAAATTAAGATTATTTACTTTTAAATAATTATCGTCCTGTGAAATTATTTGAATTTTCGTGGTGGTTGCGATGTCTTGCGCTTCTTTCATTGATCCGCTGAATTCTATTAAACGAAAAACCACGGAACGCCAGGCGGCGAGCGTCGTAAATAAACTGATAAATATGGATAAAGATTCTACTACGTTGTTTAGCGCGCTGCCTATTTGTACCACGCCGCCAATCTGAATTTTTTTAGCAAAGAATAACGGTACGGCAATCAAGATGCCAAATACGTAAGTTACGGAAGCATAACCGTTTTGAAAAAAAGACAAGCGCTTTTGCACTTTGATTATATTGACGAAATTGTCGAAGACATTTTTAAATATTCGCGTAAATTTATTGCCTTCCGCTGTTTCGCCGTTATACATAGCCACTTGTTCGCTTACTTCGCGCAAGCGCGCCATACCAAAACGAAAATCCGCGTTATAGCGTTGCTGTAAATAATTGAGATTAGATAATCGCCGGCCGATTTTAGCGTTAAGCCAGGTACCTAAACAGGCGTACAACAATCCCGCCCATAATAAATAACCGGGAATAGTAATAGTGTGTCGACCTCCCAACGGAATGGTTAAGTTGCCGGATAAATTCCATAAAATCAAACTAAAAGCGAACAACATAAGCAGGGAACTCAGGAGACTGGAAAATAAACTCAACGCAGTACTAGGAAACGCCTCCAGATCTTCGCTGATACGCTGGTCGGGATTGTCGACCGTCTTATTTAATACCTGCATGCGGTAGTGCGTATGTTTGGCCAGCCATTCGTTCAGATATTGCTGCGTCAACCAGCGGCGCCAGCGAATGACTAATATACCGTTGAAATAAACGTTATAACCAAACACTAAAATAGCCGCGATCAATAAAATTATATATTTACCGATTAACTGCAATAGCAGAGATTTATTAAAATTTTGCAGTGCGTTGAAAATATCTCTTTGTAGAAAATTAAAAATAACGCTAATCCGTATTTGCACGACAATGCAAAAAATGATGAGACCCAGCAATAAAAACGCGGATCCTTTTTCTTTTGAAACCCAGTAAGGCTTTAATAATCGCCATACGTCGCGAAAAAATTGTCGATCGAATTTTAAGTTTTGCATGTGCAATGTAGGTGGCGGATAAAAATATTTAATAATAACACGCTAATTCAGCACTTGCCCTGCTTATTCACTTGGTGCACAATCTTATTTTATTAGCTATTGGATTTTGAGTCGCGGACATTATACAGGTGTTAGAACAATTACAAACATTGGGTCGTGTTGGGTTGAGGTTTTGTACCGATCTGGGACGTTCGGCTGTGTTTCTAGGGCGTGTCTTAACACGCGCGCCGCGTTTTACTAAGAGCTTTCCATTATTAATTCAACAGCTCTATTCCGTAGGCGTCTTGTCCTGGTTGATTATTTTATTATCTGCTTTATTTATTGGCCTGGTGGTAGGTTTACAGGGTTACAATACACTGGATAAATTTGGCGCAAGCCAGCAACTGGGTCAATTGGTCGCACTCAGCGTGGTACGGGAACTAGGCCCCGTGGTCACCGCCTTGTTATTTGCTGGCCGCGCCGGATCGGCGCTGACTGCAGAGATCGGCTTGATGAAAGCCACAGAACAACTCGACAGCATGGAAATGATGGGCGTGGATCCTTTATGGCGCATTATTTGGCCACGTTTCTGGGCGGGGTTTATCGCGATGCCGATACTGGCGCTGATCTTTAGCGCATTGGCTATCTTTGGCGGATATCTTATCGGCGTCGAATGGTTGGGCGTGGATGCCGGTGCGTTCTGGGGCAATATGCAGTCGTCCGTTGATTTTTATGACGATGTTTTAAACGGCGTTCTCAAAAGTATTGTATTTGGTTTTGTGGTGACCTGGATCGCCGTATTCCAAGGTTACGATACAGTACCTACCGCTGAAGGTATCGGCCGTGCGACGACGCGTACTGTGGTATATTCTTCGCTCGCGGTGTTGGGCCTGGATTTTGTATTGACAGCGATAATGATGGGAGGCTGGTAGAAGTGCGTGAACGAACAGTAGAAAGCATCGTGGGCGTTTTTATGCTCGCGGGAATTTTAGCTTTGTTGTTATTGGCTTTAAAAGTTAGCGGATTGAGCGCTTCTCTGAGTGGTAAGAATTATTCAATAACGGCGGATTTTGATAATGTTGGCAGTCTTAAACCGCGTGCACCTGTTACGATAGCTGGCGTGCACGTTGGTCAGGTGGCGAGTATTCATTTGGATCCGACGACGTTCAGGGCTGTGATTACGATGCAAATTGATTCTGATGAAAATAAACTACCTAACGATAGCTCTGCCAGTATTTTTACGCAGGGTTTATTAGGCGCGAATTATATTAGTCTGACGCCGGGGTTTAATCAGGTATTTCTTAAAAACGGCGATCAGATTCAAAATACACGCCCGGCGTTGATTTTAGAAAATTTAATCGGCCAGCTTTTATTCAGTATAAAAAGCTCCAGTGGTTCAGACAAGAATTCAACAAGTAATTAGTTCTAAACAAAAGGAAATCTCCATGAGAAAATTAAAAAGTTTATTATTTTTATTGACAGTATTTTGTATCACGGCTTTTGCGCAGCCTTCTCCGATTGATATGTTGCAAGATACTTCTAACCAGATGATAAAAGCGCTGCAGCAAAATAAAACGGCGTTGAAAAATAATCCGGAAGTGGTTTATACCATTACAAAACGTATTTTATTGCCGCGTGTCGATACCGTCGGCATGGCGCGTTCTGTATTGGGACGTAACGTCTGGATGAACGCTACGCAGGCTCAACGTCAACAATTTACTCAACAATTTGTCACCTTGTTGGTGCGGACTTATTCCGCAGCGTTTGCCGCTTATACAGATGAAAATGTACAATTTTCTCCAATTCGGGGCGATACCGCTGATCAAACTTTTATACAGGTAGACAGCCAGATTATTCGTCATAACGGCGCACCGCCTGTGACAGTGACGTATCGGTTATTATCCAGCAATGGAGAATGGAAAGTATATGATTTCAGCGTCGACGGTGTCAGTATGATCGAAAGTTTCCGTTCGCAATTCGCAGAAGAGCTTAGCCGAGGCAATCTGGATACCTTGATTCAGCAGTTAGTGAAACACAATAGTGAACGGCAACACTTTGGTTCATGATGGGTGAATTACGTTTTCAAACGACTGACAGCGGTTGCTTGAGGTTAACAGGCACTTTGAATTATGCCGCCGTCACGCCGGTATTTTGGCGGCAAAGCAAGAATTTATTAAGTAATGCACCTTCTCCTCTTCATATCGATCTGCAAGGCATTACGCATAGCGACAGTACGGGCGTGGCTTTATTACTGGCTTGGTTGCGTTTAGCGTATAAGCAAAATAAAAAAATTAGTTTTGTGAATTTGCCGGATCAAATGCGGGCTATTATTCACGTCAGCGAGTTGGAAAAACTATTTTATGAATCCTAAAGAAATTGAAAAACAAATTAAAAAAAATTTACCGGATTGTATCGTTACAGTGGAAGGCGAAGACGGCAGACATTTTTCAGCAACCGTGATCAGCGCAGAATTTATCGGTAAAACTAAAGTGCAGCAGCAACAATTGATTTATAAAATCTTAGCGGCGGAAATCCGCAGCGGCGATATTCACGCGTTGTCGTTAAAAACTCTTTTGCCGGAAAACGCACAAAATCATGGATAAGCTTATTATTAACGGCGGCTATTCGCTAAACGGTGAAATTCGGGTGGCAGGTGCAAAGAATGCTGCACTGCCTATTTTAATAGCATCGCTGTTGGCCGATGAACCCGTGACAGTCCACAATGTGCCGCATCTGCATGATGTAACGACTACATTGGAATTATTAGGCACTATGGGAGCGCAATTTACCGTAGGCGAACGCATGAGCATTGAAATCGATACACGCAACATCACGCATTATCGTGCACCGTATGAACTGGTACGTACGATGCGCGCTTCTATTTTAGTATTAGGTCCTCTGCTCGCGCGTTATGGCGAGGCTGTGGTTTCATTGCCGGGCGGTTGCGCGATTGGCACCCGCCCTGTGAATTTACATATTGCCGGCATGCAAGCGTTGGGTGCTGATATTATTCTGGAAAATGGTTATATCAAAGCAAAAGTAAAAAATCGTCTACGTGGCGCACATATTGTGCTGGATACAGTAACTGTTACTTGTACAGAAAATATTATGATGGCGGCGGCATTGGCCGAGGGCACAACGGTTATTAAAAACGCCGCGCGGGAACCAGAAGTAGAGGATTTAGCTGGTTTCTTGAACACCTTAGGGGCACGCGTTACTGGGGCTGGCACGGACACGATCGTGATCGAAGGCGTGGAACGATTAGGAGGCGGACACTATCGCGTGTTGCCCGATCGTATTGAAGCGGGTACCTATTTGACGGCGGCGGCTTGTACGCGGGGGCGAATACGCCTTAAAAATATTCAACCGGAAATTCTGGAAGCCCTATTATTAAAATTAACAGAAGCAGGTGCAATGATTACCACCGGCGAACAATGGGTGGAATTAGATATGCGAGGCAAACGCGCGCGCGCGGTTGATATACGCACTGCACCCTACCCTGCGTTTCCTACGGACATGCAAGCGCAATTTATGGCGTTAAATATTACCGCAAAGGGGACGGGCGCTATTACAGAAACCGTATTTGAAAATCGTTTTATGCACGTACTGGAGATGCAACGCATGGGCGCTGATATTAAATTGGAAGGTAATACGGCGATTTGTACAGGCGTAGAAAAATTAACCGGCGCTCCTGTTATGGCCACGGACTTGCGTGCTTCTGCCAGTCTAGTGCTAGCGGGGTTGATGGCTGAAGGCGAGACTATCGTCGATCGCATTTATCATATTGATCGCGGTTATGACTGTATTGAGGAAAAACTCACGCAATTGGGCGCCAAGATTCAACGAGTCTCGGGGTAGAATTATAAAAAGTATCAACCTGAATTCGCCCTGAGTTTTATCCACTAGGATTTTCTTTTGTACCTGTATTTCATAAATACCCCCGTAAATTTTATGCAGATATTTATGGCTATTCTCAGATTAACATCGATTTATTGATATTTATAAATTTACTTGATAAACTAAATTTATTAATGGGTATTAATAGGACTAAATCATGAGAAATGTTTTTGAAAATCCATTTAGACCGGGAGCAGGGCACAAACCGCCTTATCTTGCTGGCAGAACATTAGAACAAGATGAAGTAAGAGCTTTTCTTAAACAAAAAAATATTTTTGCAATTTTATTCTTTGATCGCTTGGGAACTTTTTAATAAACTTGTTGAGAAGGGAAAGTTCAAATTCGGGGCGTCAAGAAAACGACTTCGTGTAAGTATATTAAATCGCTCAGGTAGCCTTTGAAATTTTTACGCAGCCTTTTATAAAATCTCCATTTTTAGCAAAAATTAGCTCTTTGTTTTTTGTTGGGGAAAACAAGAAGTCTTTGTCTGTTTCCGGTATTTCTTTAGTAGGTCTTATATTTTTACCACGGCTATACATATCACTGTGAAAATAATCAAATTTCATTTTTCTTAACGTATCCGCGAGATAATAATAATTAAGTTTTATATTGCCTACTGCTGCTAATTTGGATATTAAAAAGTCTTTTATACCAATCAACGAAATAATCTCTTGAATATTTGTGTCCATTTTCCTTAAATTTGGAGTTGATGACAAAAGCATAGGGTGTTGCATGGAGTAATAGACCGGTATGTTCTCTTGTAAACTGAAATTATACGGTCTCATGATGGTTGGTATGTGATCTAAACCATAGGTGTCAACATAAATCTCTTGGATTTCAGTAAGCGGGCCAACATAATCATTTGTAGATGGCCTGCTGCCAGACAATGCTCCCACAAAAACATAAATCAAGTGCTTAAGTGTATCTATTGTGTAGGGGTCTGGCCTTATTCCTTCTTCTTGAATAGCAGAAGCCATGTTTTCCCATACAACATTCAAAATAACCTGTTCTCGTCCGAATCCTGAATGATCCAGGCATTTAGTATTAAGGTAGTTTTTGAAATTTCTCCAGGCTGGACTTTCGTCATCAACCATTTTGTCCCATTTTCCACCAAGAAAGATAATTTCCGTTTCCCATTTTGTTTTTAAACTTCCACTTGCATATAAACTTTTAAAAATATGATGATGCTTAAAAATATTTTTAGGTTGGTAGCAAGTCAAGGCATAATTTTTCATTATTTTTTTGTGATATCGAGCCTCAGATATTTTAGGCACCATATAAACCGATCTTGCTCCTGCTGTGACACTAAAACCATTCGTTAAACCAAAATATTCAAAAATACCCAGTTCAATGCCTTTGTCTGGGCCAGATAGGTAGACGCTAAAAACCTTATCTGGGTACTCCTTCAATATTTCGAGAGTATTTTCTGTGATGATTCCAAATGGAATGTTTCTATATGCAAGCTCCGTTTTAATTTTTTCGGGTATGTCTGAGAATGTAATAGGCGTGGTTGAAAACGATTTATCCGGTACAAATAAAACGTCATTGTCCAAGATGGTTGTACCATAGGGATATCGCATCTTGATGAACTTAAATTTTTTATCCGGCGATATATCATCAATTATCTTAAAGAGTACTTTATCACTTTTATGTATAAAATCTCTGGCTGATTGCCAGTCAAGAACCTGAATGTGCTCACCAATATTTTCAATCATAGTAATCTCACGATGGTTGTTTTACTACTATATTTTAGCAATAAAATTACTCAATTAAAATAAGTGCTTTAAATAAGCAGGAAATCTCATAAGTTAAACAATTGAAGCTACAAGCTGTCTTGCTTAAAATGGCATTACTTTGTCATTGGTAGCTCATCCCTATCAAAAGTGTTTTAAGGCGAAGAGGATTTTTAAGGCAAATATTGTTTAACCAAGAAGGTAAGGAGTAAAGCAAATGACTTACGATCAATTCATCAACGTGTTAAGACAACACCAAACCGTTCATATCAAAGCAATCGCATTCCCCGAAAGCTGCGCACCACAGATGGGAGAAATGCTTATGGGAAACTCACGCACAGTATTGGTGGTTGACGATGATGCTATTGTTCGCCACGTCTACAGTCGAATGCTAAGACAGGAAGGTTATGAGACCATAGAGGCTAGCAACGGTGCTGAAGCGGTTAACTTATGTCAGCAGCAAGCGTTTGCCGCGGTTTTGATGGACGTTAACATGCCCGTCATGGATGGTCTTAAAGCCACAAAGGAAATCCGCCGGCAGGCAGCGGCTTCTTTACACATGCCCATCATCGGTGTAACCGGCTATGCCAGCACGGAACGGGCAAAGTGTTTAGCCCAAGGCATGGATGAAGTGCTGGATAAACCGGTAAGTCCAGAGACGTTATTTACTACGTTGCAGCAAGCTATACAGACAACCTAATCCATTATCATGGCATTTCAATAAATTCTAATAAAGATTCAGGCAGAAAGTAAAAAAAACAGAACGTGAGGTTCTGAAAAAGGGGGGTCGGTCGGCGAATGATTATATTGGCTGACCGACACGAATACTGCCTGAGGCATAGCTTTTAACAAAGCTTCCTCAAACGCACTCACTACGCAAACCAATAGGGAGAATCCATAATTTATGTTGCACATTACGCGGCGTGTCGGAGAATCTATTATCATTGACGGTGATACTAAAAACAGCGTGCTCATTACCATAAATAGTTTTTTAGGTAATCAAATTAAACTGGGGATTAACGCCCCTAAAAATATTCCGGTTTACCGGGAAGAAGTTTACCGTCGTATGCAGGCGGAGAAAAAACGCTTACAGCCTCCTGTCTGCTCAGACGACGATTTAAATATCTGCCAGCTTTTAAAGAATTTATCGCGGCACCTCAGTGAACTCGAATCATTAACGACGCTTGATAAAGATGCACTTTGTCATGTCCATCACGCCCAAGATATGGCGCGCGCTGTATCGGCGTTATTTACTCTGACTTATATTAATAAAATAAAAGGAACATCATGAAAAACACTGGCCCTGTCAAACACGCTATCCATTACCAACTGTATGCACAAAATCGTAATGGCTCTTTAATTATTAAAAACATTCGGGAAAATAATTACTTTATTCGTGATCCCAACGAAGTAATACATGATCCCGATATATTCTCCTTTCTTTCCAGGGAAGACGCTGAATTTGTCAAAATATTATCGGAGCTTTAAGCGCTTCAAATTTTTTGAGATAAGATTTGGTGTTTCCTTCTGAAGCGAATAAAATTTGCGGGATTTTGTTTGGCAAGAAAATCTACCAGAAGGAAACAAATACATGATGGCATTTACACTTAATCTGTCAAGAAAAATTGGTAATGAATTGCAACGTGAATTGGATAAATCACAACAGAACGGGAATTTAATTTTCGGCCAAATATAGAAAGTTGCACGGATTCGTAGCGTAGTGTTTGCTGTATTCATAGAATACCATGTTTAATTTTATCAAGAGTATATACTATTTCTATGTCTTTTTTGGCAACAGTACTGAAATCTTGCACGTTCCAAGCTGCGGATAATGCAGTCAAACAAAATGCCCACGCTTTAATTTTTTGCGCATCAAAGGGTAGCTCTTCAATAAGTATATTTAATCGCGTTGTAATAACAACATCAAGCGACCGATCATTAGGAAAACAATCTATAGGATTGTACAGCATTGCAGCGGATTCAGCAGCGGGATCGCCGATGTAACCATGGGGATCGATTACTTTCCAACAATTGTTATGACGGATAATATTATCGTGATGCAAGTCACCGTGAAGCAGCACGTCTTGCGAATGATCAATTGTTAAATCGTGAAATAAAGATTGTGCTTTTGATAAAACACGAGAATCCATATGTCCTTTCAGAAAAATCAAATCAGACACTAATGCACTAAGATGTTTGAACCCGACGATTTTTTTTTGAACGGCTTGTAAAGCTAAAATAGTATGACAGATTATTCGAGTTGCTTTTTCGTCATCTCCTGCCTGTACTAATGTTTTTAGAGGATTTCCTGGTTGGAGATATTCCATTAGGAATGCACTCTTTTTTTTATCTATGTTATAAATTTCAGGTGTATTTTTTACAAAGTGCTTTAACCAACGTACTTCGGAAACAAAAAGTTTTCGATCAGGAATAATTTTGATAATCGCTAATTCACTGTTTGAATTCAATTTAACCAAACCAACAAAATTATAAGTCAAATCAGGGAGTTGCTTTATAAAACGAAAATTCCATAGGTGGGCCAGTTCTTCTAAATATGCCGGCAATTGTTTCAGCCAGGCTTTACCCGATGCTTTATGAATCGCTTGAATATTATTAATAAAAATTACTTGTAGTTCCATGGATTATTATATCATGTTTGACTTTTTAGATTATTTAATGTTTTCTTAGCGTATGTTTACGTCTGAGCAAAAAAAGATTATCGCGTTATCCAGCCTGGGCGGTGGACTGGAGTTTTATGATTTTATTATTTTTGTCTTTTTCGCTAAAATAATCGGCGATTTGTTTTTTCCGACCACGAATGCCGTCGCATCGTTAATGGGCGCTTTGGCGGTATTTGCCATCGGTTATTTATCGCGTCCTCTGGGAGGATTTATCTTCGGTCATCTGGGGGATAGATTTGGACGAAAAAAAACATTTGTGATTAGTGTTTTCTTGATGGCGATTCCTACTTTTTTGATTGGGTTACTCCCGACGTATCACCAGGCAGGACTTATTGCTCCTATATTTTTGATTATATTGCGCTTATTACAAGGCTTATCGGTAGGCGGTGAAATTCCCGGCGCTATTGTTTTTGTGATTGAAACCGTCATAGAACGTTATCGGGGTTTTGCCACTGGCTTGATTTTCTTCGGCGTCAACAACGGCCTGCTGGCGGGATCGTTGTTTAGTAGTTTAATTCAGAATATTTTAACCCATCAGCAGGTATTGAGCTGGGGCTGGCGTTTGCCTTTTTTACTGGGTGGATTGTTAGGATTCCTAAGTTATTATTTACGCAAACGTTTGCGTGAAACGCCGGCGTTTGAGCAATTATTGCTTCGCAAGCAACAAACCCGCTGGCCGCTTAAACACGTATTCATGGTTTATCCCTGGAAAGTTTTCCAGGGAGCGTTAATAACCGCCATGCAAGCGGTGTTGATAGGATTGATGTTTTTATTTCTGCCGACGTATTTGTCGAGTTTCTTTCATTTTTCTTTGAGTGCGTTATTAACCCTTAATACAATTAATATTTTAATATTTAATTTTCCTGTATTAATAACCAGTTATTTGTCTGATCGGATAGGAAGAAAAAAAATTATTAGTATCGGCTTAATATTCTTCACATGTTTTCCTTATGGGTTGTTTTCTTTGTTTCATTATCAGAAAATGACTTTAGTCGTGATTGTAACAACCGTTTGTGGTTTATTGGCCTCCTGCGTAACCGGTTGTTTTTCTTGTATGATGGCGGAATTATTTCCAACTCCCGTGCGTTATAGCGGAACGGCAATTTGTTA
>Ga0207109_1041_pt1 | contig 29732 bp, 21 predicted proteins | sample Alteio_BWMinHeat_73_FD_153584 | JGI IMG/M metagenome (GOLD analysis project Ga0207109, IMG submission 153584) | Enriched cells from forest soil in Barre Woods Harvard Forest LTER site, Petersham, Massachusetts, United States -... | ecosystem: Environmental > Terrestrial > Soil > Temperate forest >... | reverse complement strand
CGGTTTGGGAGGAAGTCGAATCCGCGCTGGCGCAATGGCACCACGCCGAGTCGGCATTGGTGATGACGAGCGGATACGTCGCCAACGAAGGCGTGCTGGCGACGGCGATCGAGCCGGGCGACTGGGTCGCGTCGGATGAATTCAATCACGCCTCCATCATCGATGGGCTGCGGCTGTGCCGCGCCGAGCGCTTCGTCTATCGTCATCGCGACCTGGGCCATCTCGAAGAGGGACTGCGAGCCGCAGCTCGCGAACGACGAACGGGCCGAGAGTTATTCATCGTGACGGAGTCGTTATTTGGCATGGAGGGCGACCAAGCGCAGCTTGCCGAACTCTCGGCGTTGGCTCTGCGGCATGGAGCGCATCTGATCGTCGATGAAGCGCACGCCACCGGGTGTTATGGGCTCGGCGGTTCGGGACTCGTGGACGATATCGGATTGCGATCGCGCGTGTTGGCGACGGTTCATACGGGCGGCAAGGCCCTCGGCGTGATGGGCGCTTATATCTGCTGCTCGAAGCGACTGCGCGAGGTTCTGATCAATCGATGCCGGCATTTGATTTTCACGACGGCGCTGCCGCCGCTACTTGGCTCGTGGTGGCTAAGCGCCATATCGCGGGCACTGGGCGATGCCGAGGGGCGCGAACGGTTGCATGGCAATGCGGCGTTCTTTCGCGAGCGGCTATCGAGTCGTGGGCTGGATGCGTCGGGTAGCGGGTACATCGTGCCGGTAATCCTGGGCGATGACAAGCGAGCGGTGTACGTCGCGTCGCGATTGCAGGAACGGGGCTGGGATATTCGCGCGATACGACCGCCGACGGTGCCGGCCGGCACGGCCCGTCTGCGCATTTCGATCCATGCCGATCACGACCGCGATACGCTGGCCTCGCTTGCCCAAGCCATCGCCGAATTGGTGTCCGAGCGATGAGAGATCTGGTAATCCTGGGCACAGACACCGACGCGGGGAAAACGACGTTTGCTCTGCTTTGGCTTGCGGCATTCGGTGATCATTTCTCGTATTGGAAGCCGCTGGAGAGCGGCGAGTCCGATAGCCAAAAGATTCAACGATTTTTGCCCGGCGCTCGCGTCCATACAGTTTTGTGCCATTATGACGAGCCCGTCGCTCCAATGCTCGCCGCTCGCCATCTGGGCCAAACGGTTCCAAGTGCCGAAGCGATCGCGGCCGCGCGCCCGACACCAACCATCGGCCGCCTGGTCATCGAGACTTTCGGCAGTCCCTTCTCGCCGTTGAACGAAACCGAGAGTCAGACCGAGTTGATTCGCCGCTATGAGGCTTCGACGATGTTGGTCGGTTCATCGGCGGTGGGGGCGATCGGTAGGACACTGCAATGCCTGAACGCATTGCGACTCGAATCCATTACACCGGTGGCAGTGGTGCTTATTGGTCACGCCGACGAATTTGCCGAAGAACAAATCGCGCGGTATTCCGGAATTCCGGTCGTTTCTTTGACGCCTCCGACAGCTTGGGACGAGACTGGAATTCGCGCCGCTGCGCACGAACAGCTTCGAGCGCTGCGCCGCCTATTCGAAATTCACGAAAGTCGATCCGACGTCGCGCGCCGCGAAGACGCTGGCGATCTCGCGGCCAACGATCGTCGATTGGTTTGGCATCCTTATACGTCCTTGCGAGATTCGGATCCGCCGTTACCCGTCGTTTCTGCCAAAGACGAGTTCATTTTTCTTTCCGACGGCCGATCGCTGATCGATGGCATCTCGTCGTGGTGGACGATTCTGCACGGCCATCGACAGCCAACGCTTATCGCAGCGTTGAAGCAAGCCGCCGACGAGATCGACCATGTCCATTTCGCGGGCGTAACGCATCCGTGGGCGGTCGAACTGGCCGAGTTCTTGCTTGCAACTGCGCCTTGGCAGGGCGGGCGCGTCTTTTACTCCGACAACGGAAGCACGGCTGTCGAAGTCGCGCTCAAAATGGCATTTCAATTTTGGCAGCATCGCGACGAGCCGCAGCGCAAACTCTTCATCGGCTTCGAAAACGGCTACCACGGCGATACGTTCGGTGCGATGTCGGTCGGCCGCGATCCGCTCTTCTTCGGCCGATTTGAACCGCTCTTGTTCCGAGCCGAAATCATTCCGCTCGACGCCAATCGACTCGCCGAAACGCTCGCGCGTCATCGCGACGAGATTGCCGCGGTAATTATCGAACCGCTCGTGCAAGGCGCGGGCGGCATGCGCATGCACTCGCCCCAGCAGTTGCGCGCAATCTTCGAAGCGACGCGCGAACACGACGTGTTATTCATTGCCGACGAGGTCATGACCGGCGCTCGGACAGGTCCGCGCTGGGCATTTCAATCGGCGGACATAGCACCCGATTTGATCTGTGCGTCGAAGACTCTGACGGGCGGCATGTTGCCGCTCGCCGCGACGCTCGCTTCGCCGCGCATTGTAGCGGCCTGGGTGACGGACGACCGACGCCGCACGTTTTTCCACGGCCACTCGTTCACCGCTCATCCGTTGGCCTGTGCTGTCGCCGTCGCCAATTGCCGGCTGCTGCCATCGGGCATCGATCCGCGCGCTGCACGTCTGGAATCATTCTGGCATTCGTCGTTTGATTCGCTGCGCGAGCACCCAACGGTGCGCGACGTCCGAATTCGCGGCAGCATCGCGGCGATTGAATTAATTGCCGACGGCGGCTACCTCGCGGAGATTGGCCGCAAAACGCGCCAGCGATTTCTCGATTCGGGCGTCTTGTTGCGACCACTCGGCAATGTGCTCTATGCAATGCCGCCGCTCAATACCGCCGATGAATCACTTGATCGAATTTCAAAAGCGATGATTGATGCAGCAAATTCATTTGGAGTGCGGTGATTTACCACCGCATTCCAGATTTCTCAACGTGGGCAATGCTAGCGGTTCGCCTACCATATTTTTGGTGGGTCAAGGTCTGAACCTCGCACCGCCTACGCACTCAATGCAACGTAAATAGCGGCAACGCACGGCGAACGGTGACCCAGAAAAAAGGGGCTCCCATGCCCGAGCCAGTTTCGACAATGGGCGGCGCCGATGGCGTGAGTGATTCGTCCATATCGAACATCGCCGCGCTCACCGTCGCGGTCAACACGCCTAAGGGCCGTTACGACATCCTCGAGGAGATCGCACGCGGCGGCATGGGCGTCATTTACCGGGCGTTTGATACGATTCTCCAGCGCGAAGTCGCAGTCAAGGCGCTTCAGGACGGCTTCGACCCATCCTCCGGAGCCGGCCGCCGGTTCATCGCCGAGGGCCGTATCACCGGTCAGCTTCAACATCCCGGCATCCCCGCGGTCCACGACCTTGGCACGCTCCCCGACGGCAAGCCGTTCTTGGCCATGAAGCTCATCAAGGGTCAAACGCTCGACGCGCTGCTTAAAGATCGAACCTCCGGCTCTCCCAACCTCGTCGCTGTCTTCGAGCAGATCTGCCACGCGGTTGGCTACGCGCACGCCCACGGAGTTATCCATCGCGACCTGAAACCGTCCAACGTGATGGTGGGTGCGTTCGGCGAGGTCCAGGTGATGGACTGGGGGCTTGCCAAGATCCTGGGGAGCAACGAACGCGAGCAATCGAGGGACGACCCGGAAACGACAACCGCCGCCGTGACGCAGATCGCCTCGCAGCGAGACGACAGCGACGCGACGCGAGCCGGAAGTGTCCTTGGCACGCCCTCATACATGTCGCCGGAGCAAGCAATCGGAGCCGTCGATCAAGTCGACGCCCGCAGCGATGTGTTTGGCCTGGGGGCTGTTCTGTGCTGCATCTTGACAGGAAGCCCGCCTTATGCCAGCGGCGATTCCGAATCAACCCGGCAATTGGCAGCCCGCGGCAGGCTGGACGAAGCGCGTTCCCGACTGCGAGCGTGCGGCGCTGAGCCGGGGCTGGTGACGTTATGCGAGCGGTGCCTGAGTCCCGAGAAGGCGGATCGGCCGGCCGAAGCGGGCGCGGTGGCCAGCGAGGTGGCCAGCCTGCGAGCGGCCGCAGACGAGAGGGCGCGGCAGTCGGAGCTCGAGCGCGTGCGTGCGGAAGGGCAGCGAGCTCGCGCCGAGGCTGAATCGCGGGAACAGCTGAAGCGCCGGCGGGTGCAATTGGCGCTGGCCGCGGCAGTTTGCCTGTTGGCGATCGTCGGCGGGGCGTTCGCTTGGTACTCGGAACGGCAATCGGACCGGCGTCGAGCCGAGACGGAGAATCGGAACCGCGAGGAGCAAGCACGGTTGACTCGAAATGGAGAGACACTAGCCGAACTGATTCGTCGTTCTGAAGATGCGTTGCGAAGTGGCGACGCGGAGAGTTCGGCGGTGGCGATTGGGGAGATAGAGCGAATGCTGCCGGACGGAGGCGGCGACACGTTGCTCGAAAGGATCGACAAGTGCCGGGCGGACCTGGCCCTTCTGCGCCAATTGGACGCCATCGATGTCTTTCGGTGGACGCCGGATGAGAACAAATTACTCGACGAAAAAGCGCCGGTAGTGCTCTGGCAGAAAGCACTGGCCGATTTCGGATTGAAGCCCGGCCAGACAGTCGCTGACGACGCGGCGCGCCGGATTTCCGCATCGCTCGTGCGGGATCGGTTGCTCACGGCGCTGGACTTGTGGCTGCTATACGAACCGTCGACGCCGCTTCGGGAGCTACTAAGGGCGGCCGACGCGGACCCGTACCGGGACGCGATGCGCGATGCCGTCGCGATGAAAGACAAAGCACGACAAACCTATCTTGTCGGGTCACAGGAGGCGCTGGCCCAGCCCGCGTGGTTTGCGGCAGCACTCGGACGAAATAACGCCACGCCGGTAAAGCGACGGCGGGAAGTGTTGGAAGCTGCCCTCCGATCCCGGCGTGGGGACCTCGCGCTGCACATGGAATTGGGGTATTCATACCCGTTCAACCAGCGGCAAGGGGCGGATGAGCGGGCCCGTTGGTTCCAGGCCGCAGTGGCCACGCACCCGCGTAGCGTCGTGGCACGCAGCTGTCTTGGGCTGGCTTTGCTGGACAATGGGGACCTGGACGGAGCTGTTGCCTGCCAACAGCAGGCCGTCGCGCTCGCTCCCGATTTCGCGGGTGCTCACAACAACCTGGGTTACTCCTTACAGGCCAAGGGCGACTTGGATGCGGCAGTCCGCTGTTACAATGAGGCTCTGCGCTTACAGCCGAAGTTCCCGCAACCGTACGCCAATCTTGCAAAAACGATGATTGCCAAAGGGGACATGGATGCAGCGGTCCGCTACTTGAATGAGGTTATCCGCATTAACCCGAGGTCTGCCCCCGCGCAAAACTATGTGGGTTGGATCGAATGCTCGATGAAAAACCTGGACACGGCAATCGGCTGCTTCAAAGAGGCCATTCAAATAGACGCGAAATACGCGCCCGCCCGCCTTGGCTTAGGGAGCGCGTTGCAGGACAAAGGCAATCTGAGTGGGGCAATTGACAGTTTCAAAGAGGCGGTCAAGCTCGAACCTGAGGACGCTATATCCCAAACCTATTTGGGTTGGGCCCTTTACAGCAAAAAGGACTTGGACGGCGCGGAACGCTGCTTCAAGGAGGCAATCAGGCTTAATCCACGATTCGCCGCAGCCCATAACAATTTGGGGATCGTTCAGACAGCGAGAGGAAATCTGGACGGGGCGATTAGCTTTTTCATGGTGGCCACTTGTGTGGACCCGAAATTTGCCAATGCTTACATCAATTTGGCATTCGCTCTTGAAGAAAAGAAGAATATGGGCGCGGCAATTACCAGTCTTAGAGAGGCGACCCGCCTCGAACCGAAATCCGCCGAGCTCTTCATTACGTTGGGCACTCTATTGCGAAAGAACGGGGACCTTGATGAAGCGATCGATTGCTTCAAGGACGCAATTCGAGTCGATCCGATGGATCCACTGGCACACAATAACCTCGGCGTCGCTTTGTGGAACAAAGGAGAATTGGATAAAGCAGTCGGCTGTCTGAAGGCGGCAATTCGGCTTGATCCTAAGAATGCGATGGCGCGCCGCAATCTGGGCCTGCTTCTGCGGGACAAGGGCGATCTGGACGGGGCGGTTCACTGGTATAACGAGGCGATTCGGCTCGAACCAGGGAATGCAAAGGCTCGGGAGATTGGTCGCTCGATCGAAGCGATGAAACAGCTGTTGCCGCGTCTAGACGAGGTGCTCGCAGGTCGTGCTGAACCAAAGACTCCTGCCGAAGCATGCAAAATGGCGGAAATGTGCATGCAGCGATTCCAGAATCGCCTTGCCGCGTCAGCGCGTCTGTACGAGAAGGCTTTCGCCGCCGATCCGAACATAGCCGACGACCTACTTTCCGAACACCGCTTTAACGCGGCCAGCTCTGCCGCTCAGGCCGCCCGCGGCGACGGCGCTGATTCTCCCGCTGGCGCGTCCGAGCGAACTGCTCTGCGTTTCAAAGCGCTGACGTGGCTGCAGGCCGACCTGGCATTGAGAAAGAAACAGGCCACATCGGCCGATCCGGCTCAACACCGCATGGCTGCCATGGAGCTGTCGAGCTGGCTGACAGATCAGGAATTCGCCGCCTTGCGCCCGGGGCTTCCGCGCAACGAAATGTCGGCCGATGAGCGAGCCCAGTGGGACGCGTTCTGGGCGGATGTTGAAGCGGCAAGGGCCAATGCGTCGAGTTCGAATCAATCGGTGAAGTCGAATCCTGCAGCGCCAGAGAAAAAGAAGCCTTAACACGAACACGGGGATTGCCCCGCAAATTCCCTTCGACATCCTTCATCACGATTGCAATTCAAGGATGCACTCGATTTCGACGGCAATGTTGCCTGGCAGAGCGTTGCTTCCGACGGCGCTGCGAGCGCCGACGCCGGCTTCGTCGCCGAAGACCTCGGCCATCAGCTCCGAGAAGCCGTTGATGACGAGCGGTTGATCTCGGAATTCGTTGGTGCATTGCACGAGGCCGAGCGTCTTGATTAGGCGCTTCACTTTGTCGAGCGAGCCGATGGTGGCTTTGACGGTCGAGAGGATCGCGAGGCCAACTTGGCGGGCTGCGGCTTTGCCTTGGTCCAAAGTCATGTCCGCGCCGACGCGGCCGGTGATTAGGGTCTTGTCTTCCTTCAATGGTCCGTGGCCCGAGACATAGAGCATATTTCCGACTTGCACGGCGGTCCGGTATTTCGCGACGGGCTTGGGCGCGGGCGGGAGCGTGAGGTGCAGTTCCTGGATGCGGGTTTCCGGCTTGCTGGACATTGCGTGGCTCCTTGTTGACGTATGTTGGTGATGAAATCCTTTCCTACCCGACACCCGCCGAGGCGACAAGGTGACCACCGGCTATGTCGCGGTCCTGACCGCGTTCACATAAGCCTCAAAGTTGGCGACAGGCGTGGCGCGATCGCAGCCGTGGCTGAGATTGACGATGTGCTTGCAATCTCCGCCCTGTGTCACGCAACGGCGCGTTGCTTCGGCGACTTGCTTGGGCGTTCCGGCTCGCAGCAAATCCTCATCGACATTTCCCTGAAAGACCAGATTCGGATAGGCGGCGCGGGCTTGGGCCAAGTCGTGGCGAACGCCGAGGCTGATAATATCCGCCCCAGACCGCGTCATCTCATCCAAATAGGGGCATTCCTTCGCGAACAAGATTCGCGGCACACCAGTTGCGGCCTTGAAGATCGCTTGATGATGAGCTTGAGCATGCGTTCGATATTCCTCCGCACTCAACAGCCCAGCCCACGAGTCAAAAAGCTGATAAACATCCGCCCCCTCCGCAATCAACGTCTTCAAAAACCCAACCGTCGCCGACGACAGACGATCGAGCAATCCTCCCCACACTTTCGGGCGCTCCGCGATAAAGGTCCGCGTAGCGGCAAGATTCTTACCGGTACCGATACAGTAAGTCGCGACCGTAAACGGCGCTCCCGCAAACACAATGACCGGCAACTCATCCTTCAATTCCGACTTTACAAGCTTCAACAAATGACGAATGTGCCGGTAGCGCTCCGGATCGGGATTGGCGTCGAGTCGATCGAGGTCCGCCAACGTGCGGACAGGCCGATCGGGCACGGGTCCGACGTCCTTTTGCAACACGAACGGCAAGCCCATCGCGATCGTCAGTGTGGTGATGTCGTAAAAGAGGATAATCGCATCGACGCCGAATCGCTTCGGGCACAGCGACGCCTTCGCGGCCAATTCGACGTTCTCGGAAAACTCGTAGAACGAAAGCCCATTGCGAATGCGATTGAATTCCGGATCCCATCGGCCCGCCTGGCGCATGGCCCAGACCGGCGGGCGCTCGACCGCTTCGCCGCGTGCCGCTCGGACAAGGAGATGCCGACTCGTCATGCTTTGCGTCCAACGTAGAGAGTTGCAATGCCGCCGGTGAAAGGACGGAAGCGGACTTCCTTCAATCCATGCCCGGTGAGTCGCTCGGCGAGGGCTTCGTAATCGGGAAATTGCATGACGCTTTCGGGCAAATAGCGATACGCACTGTCGGGACTGCGCGACAAGATGTTGCCCACCAGCGGCAGCAAGCGGCGGAAAAAGAACAGGTATGGCGCGCGAATAAGCCAGTGCCGCGGTTTGGAGAATTCCAGGATCGCGATACGGCCGCTCGGTTTGGTCACGCGGATCATTTCGCGCAATCCCTGGTCCATGTCGGTGATGTTGCGCAATCCAAACGCGACGCATGAAATTTGGAATTGATCATTGGCGAATGGCAGGTGTTGGGCGTCGGCCTCAACATAGCGGATTCGTTCGGCAGCGCCCGCCTTCCGCGTCTTGGCGATGGCTCGTACCAGTAACTCGCGGCAAAAATCGGCCCCGACGATCGGCACGCGTCCTCCCGCCGCCCGATCGTAGGCCAAGGCCAGGTCGCCGCTGCCAGTGCAAAGATCGAGGATGGGAGCGTCGCCCTCGGGCGGTACGATTCGAGTGGTGCGCTGCCGCCAGGAGCGGTCGATGTTGAGACTGAGCAGATGATTGAGCGTGTCGTACCAGGGCGCGATCGCCCCGAACATCGTCCGGATGCGCGCCTCTCGTTTGTCGAGGATTGTCGTGGACAATGCGCTGCTCCGGCACGAAATCCCTCGCGGAGCGAGGGTCTACCCTAATCAACCGCACGGCCGCGCCATGATTCACTGGCATCGCGATCGTGCCGCGCGTCGGTCGCACGCCTATCTTGTGTTGTAGCGGATCGTGCGTGGCGATGCCAAAGTCGCATTCGTCAACTGAACTAGGAATTCCATGCTCGAACTTCAAAACTACCTCGTCCGCGAGCAGATCGCCGTTCTGCGAATGACCGACGTTTACGATATTCTCGACCCCGAGTCGGGAAAGCAGGTCGGGATTGCCGAGGAGACTCGAGGCACGTTCGCCATGTTGCTCAGCATGTTTATGAACAAGAACCTGCTGACGCGAAAAATCGAAGTTCGCGAGCATCCCGAGGGTTCGCTCGTATTCACGATGCGCAAGCCGACTTCATTCTTTCAACCCAAGGTCGAAGTCTTTGACGCACAAGGGGAGCGAGTCGGTTACTTCGTTAGCAAGCTATTCTCCTTCGGAGGTGGGTTCAACGTTTACGACAAACACGATCGCCCCTTCGCGGAAATTCAAGGGAAATGGACGGGCTGGGATTTCACTTTTCGGACGCCCGATGGTCACGAGATGGGCTGGGTGACGAAGAAATGGGCTGGGATGTTGAAGCAGCTATTCACGTCGGCGGATAACTACGTCGTCTCGATCTCCGACGACCTCGCCGATCAGCCCATCGCCAAAATGCTCCTTCTCGCCGCCGCCCTGGCGATCGACATCGTGTATTACGACGGGGAAGAGTGAATCGGGAGTAAGCCATGCTGACCACCGACGGATGTCAAGAACGACGCAAGCGGCTCTGGCAACGACTCGGCAGCGCGGTCGGCGGAGATCGGTTGCTCCTGGGCGACCCGCTGCACTTGATGTACCTGGCCAACTTCCATGTCGATCCGTTCAGCCTCGGCGGCGACTACGGCGGCCTGCTCGAGGTTCGCCGCGACGGCAGCGCGACGCTCTGGCACGAAAACCGCTTGCCGCAGTCGGTCAAAGAAGCCCACGTGGACGAAACGAAAATCGTCACCTGGTACGACGGCAAGTCGCCAGCGCCAGGGCCTCGACGACTGGCTCTCATCAAGGCGATTTCACCGACCGGCGAATTTCGAATCAGTGATCGCCAAGGAGACCCAGTCGCACCATTGGTCACGGGTGCGATCGCCGAGCTGAGACGACGAAAAGATGAGGATGAACTGGCGATCCTTAGACGTTGCATGAATGCGACGGACGCCGGCCACGCCTGGGCTCGCGCCAACATCAAGGCGGGAATGACCGAGCTCGACGTTTATCGCGGCGTCAATTCGACTTGCATTCAGTCGGCTGGACAAGCCGTGATCGTCTACGGCGACTTTGCTGTCTGTCCCGGCCCCGAGCGGCATGGCGGACCGCCGACAAATCGTGCCCTTAAGAACGGAGACATGTTCATCCTAGATTACTCGGTTGTCATCAGCGGCTATCGAAGTGATTTCACCAATACGCTCGTCGTCGGCGGAAACCCAACGCTCGAGCAGAAGAAGCTTTACGACGCATGTATGGCGGCCATCACCGGGGGCGAGAGCAAACTAAAGGCTGGCGGGGCATGCCTCGACGTTTACCGTTCGGTGGTCGATGCGTTCGACAAGCTCGGCGTCGCCCAATACTTTCCACACCATGCCGGCCACGGCATCGGTCTGTCTCATCCCGAAGCGCCGTTCTTCGTGCGCAACGCCAATGAAAAGCTAGTCGCGGGGGACGTGGTCACGCTGGAGCCAGGCCTGTACGTCGAAGGCGTCGGCGGCATCCGCATCGAGCGCAATTACCTCATCACTTCATCCGGCTTTGAACAGATGAGCAATCACCAAATCACTTTGGTGTGACGGACTTGGATTGGTCTGCATTTGGAATTGTTCGTTTTGGTTTTGTTAGCCGGAAGCGCAAGCGACGGATTTCTATCCAAAAAACAGAAATCCGTCGCTTGCGCTTCTGGCTAACAAAACATCGCTCCGGACTCGACACGTCTTCTTGAAACGTGCATTTACGTGCAATTCTGGTGTTGACAGAATCTTGCCGGACGTTATGTTTGGCAAACCAAATTTGGTTCCCCCGAGAAAGGAGGCTCGGACATGGCCAGACCCGCAGCGCGCGATCTCACCGAGCGCGAACTCGAAGTCATGCACGTCTTTTGGTCTTGCGGCGAAATGACCGCGCAGGACGCCCGCGACCACCTTGCCGCTGCCGGCACCGATCGCGCCTATACCACAATCGCCACGCTCGTGCGCATCCTGCACGAAAAAGGCTTCCTTCAGCCGACAAACGACGAGCGCCCGTTTCGGTACGTGCCGGCGCGGACCTACGAAGAGGTCTCCGGCCGGCTGCTAGGCGAGGTTCTCGAGCGCGTCTTTCACGGCTCCCGCGAGAAAATGCTGGTCCGGCTGCTCGAACGCCGCCGGCTTACGCCGCAAGAGCGAACGATGCTCGAGTCACTTCTGGAGGAGGTGAATCCATGAACGAATTCCCACTCTCGCTGGCCTTTCTGGCTGCGCAAGTAGCCGCAGTGACACTTGTCGCTCTCGCTCTGGACGCTTGGATCGTCCGACGGTCGCCGGCCGTGGCGGCGCGCGTCTTATTCCTGGCGCTCTTTGCACTACCGATCCTCACCGCCGCAATGTTTTGCCCGCTTCCGAATTGGTGGACGTGGCCGCACCGAGCCGAACCGGTCGCTGTCGCGGAATCAGAGACGAGTACGCAACCAGGCTCTGCTCGCGCGGCGGATGGACTTAAGCCGGTTGCCATGGACGCGCCCAAACGGGGTTTGTCGGTACGGGACCTGATGCAGTCGTTGCCGTCGGTGGGCGCGCGTTGGCGACCATCGCCACGCGCAGGCCAAATCCTGGCTGTCGCATGGCTGCTCGGAGTGACGATATGCGGCATTCGGATGATTGGCGGCTTGTGGTCGGTTGGCCGACTACGTCGTCGAAGCCGACCCGTGTTGGACGCGGTGGCCAACGAAATGTTGCGAACGCTGGCTTCCGACATGGGTGTGAAGCGAGCGGTCGAGCTGCGCGAGGCCGATTTGCCGGGCTTGCCGGCGACCGCGGGCTGGCGTCGTCCAATCATCTTGCTGCCGACGGATTGGATGAGCTGGGGAGCGACGGAATTGCGTTCCGCCTTGGCCCATGAATTGGCCCACATCCACGCTGGCGATTTCTTAAACGGAATCGTGGCGCAACTTGCATCGGCTTTGCACTTCTATCATCCACTGCCGCGCCGACTCTTGAATCGGCTGCGGCTGCGACGCGAAATGGCCGCCGACGCTCTCGCTGCTCGTTACGCCGGCGGTCGGCGTGAATACCTGAGAGCGCTGGCACGGCTGGCCCTTTGCAGTGAATCATCGGGGACGGGCGTTCCGGCCCCGCTATTGTTGTCCGCCCACGGGGGCGTTCTATTTCGGAGAATCCAGATGCTACGGAACACGGAAGAGGCCCGCCCGCTGTCGCGGACGGTTCGTAGACTGACGCTCGCGATGCTCGCCGGTTCAGTACTGCTGGCTTCGGCCATGCGAGGATCGGCTGATGCGCCGGATTCGGCATCCGCGTCGGCGCCGTCGTCTGCGGAAGTCGAGCCATTTGATCTGTCGTATCTGACCGCCAACCCGAAAGGCACTCATGCAGTTGTTTGCTTGCGCCCTTCGGTGCTGTTTGCGCAACCTGGGATGGCGGAGTATGCCAAGGCCATGCGCACCGTGGTCAAAGCGCAGTTGCAGCTGCAAGGGCGCACGTTGCCAAGCGACCTCGGTCTGGCCGACATTGAGCAAATCGTGATCGACGCGGAAATCACGGTCGATGCGAAGGCGCCACCCCCAAACCACAGCTTAATGTGCGGGACGGGCAACCTGATGATCCGCATGCGCCGGGATGTCGATTGGCTCAGCCTGCTCAAGGGCCTTTTCGGCAAAGTAAAGACGTCGAAGCAGGACCAGTTCACGATTCATTCCGTCAATGCGCCAACGATCGGGCCAACGGACGTGAGCTTCTGCGAAATTGATCGCCGCACTCTCTTGATGGTGCAATCGCAGGACGGCAAATTCCTGATCCCGACAAAGGGATCAAAGCCGACGATCGATCTTGGCGCGTCGTGGTCACAGATCGAACGGTTGCCGTTTGCCGTCGGCTTCGACAATCGCGACAGCTATTGGTCCAAGAAGCTCGCTCCCGACGTTGAGGGCATCACCGGACTAGCCAGTCGAACCAAGAAAACCAAGGAAGGCGATCGGTATGCCATGACCACGAGCGCGTTGGACACCACGGAAATTGCAAAACCGATCAGGGCGGCCGACTCGATTTGCTATGGCGTCGATTTCGCGACGGGCTTCGAATGCCGACTATTCCTGACAGGTAAGGACGAAGCCCGGGCCCGCGAGATTGTCAGTTCAATAGATACGCTGGCGAAACTAGTTGCCGACGAGCTCAATGCGAATCCCGCGGACGGCGAGACCGGGCCAAACGATGACACGGTGCGAAAGCTGACGAATGATATTCTGAAGTCCGGCAAGGTGGTGCGAAGCGGCGTCCAGGTGCGGGCTGAGGGGCATTCGTCGGTGAAGCTGTCGGATTTTCTACCGAGCATCGGCGATGACGCCCATCTCGGCAGTAAACAATAGAAAGTAACAGGTCGGATGGTCATTGGCCCATCCGACCTGCCTCATCCTATCACGTTAATCATTTGACTTTCAGCAGCTCAACCACGAAGGTCAATTCCGAATCGGGCGGAATCGCGCCGGGGTGGCCGCGCTTGCCGTAAGCCAGGTCCGAGGGAATGACCAGCTTGCGCTTGCCGCCGACTTTCATGCCGGCGACGCCCTCATCCCAGCCCTTAATGACTTGCCCAGCCCCCAATCTGAATGAGAATGGCTGACCGCGATCCACGCTGCTGTCGAATTTCTTGCCGTCTTTGAACGTGCCCGTGTAATGGACCTCGACCGTGTTGCCAGCCTTGGCCTCGGTGCCGTTGCCGGCCACTTGGTCTTCATACATCAGGCCCGATGCGGTAGTGTTCATCAGCGTCTCCATTTCGAACCACGAACAAAAATGGGGACAGCAGAGCTGGTATTCTGCCGTCCCCGCAAGAGTATCTCGGGAGTTTAGTTTATCTTGAGCAGTTCGATCTCAAAGGTCAATTCGGCGTTCGGCGGAACCTTGGGAGCTCGGCCCCGCTCGCCATAGGCCAAGTTCGACGGGATGATCAGCTTGCGCTTACCGCCGACCTTCATCCCGGCGATCCCTTCATGCCATCCCTTGATGAGGTGCGGATCTCCAAGTTGGAACGTCAATGGTTGGCCATTATCGAGACTGCTGTCGATTTTTGTGCCGTCTCTGAGCCAGCCCGTGTAATGAACTTGCACATTGTCGCCGATCTTGGCTTCCGGGCCGGTCCCTTCCTTCAAGTCGATCTTTTGCAAGTCGCCCGTTAACGTCGGATCAAAAAAACGAGTGTTGCTCGCGTTGGTCCTCGATTTGTCATCTTCGCTTTGACAGCCCACTACCGCGACACTCAGGACGATAGCGGTCAATACAGCGCGCATTGTCCACTCCTGCATCATCGGGATCGAAGTTGGCTCGCCACGACAGCAAGCCACGATATCAAGATAGAAACCAAGCCGATCACCGGTGAGACCTTTGATTGCGAGACGTCTCATGCCCATCAGCCGCCGCCGATTTCTGCACGCCGCCGCCGCTGCCGTCCCGCTGGTATCCGTGGTCACCCGCCTGCGCGCCCAATCGCCGGCTTTACCGGGTCGAATAACGCGCATGCAGTCGCCGGTCAACCTGGAAATGAACTTCGCCGGTTTGAACGGCTTCATCACGCCAAACGATTTGTTCTACGTCCGCAACCACTTCAGCCAGCCGAAAATCGACGTTGCCGCGTGGCGATTGAAAATCGAAGGCGCTGTAAACAAGCCGCTCGAATTAACGCTGGACGATGTCAAAGAACTGAGCGTGAAACGCCGGCGCCTCATGCTCGAATGTGCCGGCAACGGGCGCGTGTACCTGACTCCGGCCGCCAAGGGCGTCAATTGGCAGCTCGGCGCGGTCGGCAACGCCGACTGGACCGGCGTCACTTTGGCCGACGTCTTGGACCGAGCCGACGTGAAATCGTCGGCGGTCGAGGTCGTGCTCGAAGGCGCTGACACCGGCGTGATTGCCGATCCCCAGTCGCCTGGGCCGATTGCGTTTGCACGCAGCCTGCCGCTTGAAAAGGCGCGCAAGCCCGAAGTGATTCTTGCATGGCATATGAACGGCATGGATCTTTCGCCCGAGCATGGAGCGCCGCTGCGCGCGGTCGTCGGCGGCTGGTACGGCATGGCGTCGGTGAAATGGCTGAAGCGAATTGTCGTCGTGGAGCAGCCGTTTCAGGGATTTTTCCAATCGCTCGATTACACCTACTTTCGCCGCATCCACGGCTTGCCGAGTCTCACCGCGATCACGGCGATCCCGGTTAAATCGCAGATCGCTCGACCAAGCCAGGACGAAATCATCGAATCTGGCAAGCCATACAAGGTGGTTGGTGCGGCGTGGGCTGGGGAGGCGGACGTCGCGAAGATGGAGATCAGCGTCGACGGCGGCAAGACCTGGAGCGAAGCCGCGCTGAGCGGCGAGGCAGTTCCATTCTGTTGGCGTCTTTGGACGTTCATGTGGAAGGAACCGGCCAAAGGCAGGACGACCGTGATGGCGCGTGCAACCGACTCGAACGGCGTCTCGCAACCGAGGGATCACGACCCGGACCGGCGCAATTACATGATTACCCACGTCTTGCCGGTCGAAGTCGAGGTTAAGTAATGACTTCTCGATCGATGGCGAAAACGCCAACTGTCATGCTCGGCACCGCCCTGTCGTGCGGACGAGAACTCCAGGCTGAAACGAGTCGTCTCCCAGCGCACGAAGGTGTGGCGCAGCAATTCTTGGTTACTTGGCGTCACCTTGATACTCGACATTGATATCAGCCCGAACGATCTCGCCATTTTGTAGGCCGAGGTTGCCGATCTTCCATTGGTCTCGAATCGCGGTCACCAAGGTCGAGATAATGAACGTTTCGCTCGTTGAACCAGCCACTTCCTGGTTTTTGGAATCAATCAGAGTTGCGGAGCATTTACCCTCGTCATTCACGTCCAGTGTCTTTACGCGATAGAGTCCCATGGCTGGCGCTTGAATCGGTCCTTGGCCATTCAGAATTACGCGAGTTACCTGATTCGGAATGCCGGTTTTGTAATACACGGTGACATCAACACCCATTCTCATCGATGCCTCTAAGGGCATTTGCAGGCGAAATTCAAGGACATCGCCGACAAACTCTCTGCCGATCGCGATTTGGCATCCTTTCTTGAACTTCATTGAATCCAGGTCTCGAACTTTTCCGCTGACGCGAGCGAGCGGACCGTCGTCAGCCGAAGATACCGCGACTGTGAATGACAAGCCGATGAGCAGGATCAAACCAATCACGCATAGATTTCGGTGAATTCGGTGCATTGGAGTCTTCCAATTGAATTAGGGACAAGCCTTCCGCCGCCGCAACGCGCCGGAATCGTCTGAAATTGCGCTTACCATTTGGGCTTAGGGGTGTATCTCGTCGCACTCTGGAGTCCAGCTGTTCGATTTCATGTATCCAAGGAGCGCGATCCACGACACGCAATTGCTGATTGCGAGTTCTTTCGCGCGACGTTGGAGCGTCGCAACAAAAGCAACCGGTTGAAGTCGACAAACGCAATCGCGTGTCGTGGTCTGGCGCTTTCTGGACAGAACGAATTGAGCCGTACGTTAGTAAGGGCCCGAGTCATCCTTCATCGTCGGCGTCTTCGAACCCGCCTCCGCGGTCTTTGCGGTAGTCTGGTTCTTTTCGATCAGCAGACAATACGGACCTGGAATGAACTTGAAAAGACTGAGCACTTTGTGTCCCTCGGCGTCGAAGGCGGCCAGCGCTCGCTCGTTGCCGTCGTTGTAAAATCGAATGTCGACAATCTCGTCTTTCTTTAACGAAATCTTCTTGGTGCACCCATGTTTTCCGCACACGAAAAAGAAAATATCCTCGCCGGTGTCGTTAGCGATCGGAATATTGACGACGGGAATCCGTTCGTCATCCGGCGTTCTTTCGCCCGGAATACCCGGACTGCCGACGGCCAGCACGACAGCGGCACACAGTACGAGCTGAGTTAATCGAATCATTGTCACTCCCTGGTGAAGACCTTGAATCGCGTTTTTACGGCGGGGTACGGCGACAAAACCCCGAGTGTGTCGCGGAATTCCGTTCCACGGTAATCACTGCTCTCACATCGCGTCGGCACTGCGCTTTCGCGAATAATGCCCACACGCTTCACCGTGAACATTTGAGCAACCGTGCTCGTCTATCGAGACTAATCCGATTTCGACGCCAAAACGTGCAATGAAAAATCGAAGATTCTTGACATCGTGTTGACAACCCGCTTGAATGCTGGCAGCAATCGAGAGCTCAAAATGCAACCAGACGACTCGCGCGTTACGCCTTGGTTGGAACGGCTCAAGGCCGGCGATGATGCGGCGTTTCAGCCGATTTGGGAGCGATTTCACAGCCGCATACTCTGGCATGCCCGTCGGAAACTGCCGCGTCGAGGAGACGTGGACAGCGAAGGAATCGCGCTCAGCGCGTTCAAGAGTTTTTGGGTCGCTGCGCGCGCCGGACGATTTCCGCAGCTGAACGACCGGTATGGGCTATGGCGGTTGCTCATCACGATTACCAATCGAAAGATCGCCGATGCTCTCCATCGCCGCCGACCAGGTCATATCGATGGGGAGGTTCTCGACGCACTCCAATCGGCCGAGCCAACGCCGGAATTCGTCGTCATGATGTTCGAAGAATTGGAAGCCCTACTCAAGAAACTTGACGATGATACGCTTCGCAAGATTGCCATTTGGAGGATGGAGGGTAAAACCAGCAGCGAAATCGCGGAATTGTTGAATTGCTCCTTGCGCACTGTCGCCAACAAGCTGGGTTTGATCCGAGCTATTTTTCGCAAGGGCAACAAGAATGAATGATGCCGACCAAGACGATCTGCCTTATCCTCCGTTGTCGCTGCGCCGGCAAATTGTGCAGATTTGTGACCGGTTTGAGGCGGCATGGCGAGCGGGCCGGCGCATCGAAATTGAAATCGTCCTTGGCGAAGTCTCGCCATTGGACCGGCCGTATCTGCTCACGATAATACTGGCCCTGGAATTGGATCTGCGCCGAAGAGCCGGCGAGCAACCCACCCAATCCGAATACCTGCGGCGGTTCCCGGATCATGTCGATGCAATTGCTTCCGCTTTCGCCGTGAAGTCTTTCACAATAGAATCGCAAAAGCTCGATTCGCATGCACAGCCCCGCGCGGAACCGTTGCGTATCCAAGAATCAAACGAGGGAGCTGACAAGAGCGGATCGCGACAATCCGCCAGCCAGCCCGCACCTCTGCCGGAAAGAATCGGGCGCTATCGCATTGATTGCCACCTCGGCGAGGGCGGATTCGGTATTGTCTACCGCGGTTATGACGAGCAACTCCAGCGCTCGGTGGCGGTCAAGGTGCCGCACGAGCATCTGAAGGCGGCTGGTACGATCGATGCTTACCTCGATGAGGCCCGGATCGTCGCGCGGTTGGAGCATCCCAACATCGTGCCGGTCTACGACGTCGGCAGCAACGAGCAGTTCCCGTGCTTTGTCGTTTCGAAATTCGTCGAAGGCGGGGATCTGGGGCATCGCCTGCGGCAGTCGCGCCTGTCCTGGCGCGAAGCCGCGGAACTGTGCGCCGCGATCGCCGACGGTCTGCACTACGCCCACAAGCGCGGCCTGGTCCATCGCGACATCAAGCCCGGCAACATTCTCCTCGACACCGCCGGCAAGCCGTTCATCGGCGATTTCGGCTTGGCGCTGCGCGAGAAGGACATCGGACTGGGGCCGCGCCACGCCGGCACGCCGCAGTATATGTCTCCTGAGCAAGCGCGCGGCGAAGGCCATCGCGTGGACGGCCGCAGCGACATCTTTAGCCTTGGCATCGTTCTTTATCAGGCGCTGACCGGCCAGCGACCGTTCAAAAGCGATAGCATCGAGGAGCTGCTTCGACAAATCTGCTCGATGGATGCGCCCCCGCCACGACAGACCAATGACGGAATCCCCCGCGAACTCGAGCGCATCTGCCTCAAGGCGCTATCCAAACGCGCCACCGAACGCTACACGACCGCCAAGGACATGGCCGAGGATTTGCGGAGTTTGCTCGAAGGTTCGCCGGCCACGGACAAGAGGCCGGCGCCGCCGATCGTGGAACCGGGCCAGCCGCCCGAGACGTTGCCCCCATCGCCAAAGTCAACGCCGACGAGCAGCAAGGCGTTGCCGCGAATCGTGCCGAAGGGGCTTCGCTCGTTTGGAGCAGAGGATGCCGACTTCTTCTTGGAACTTCTCGCCGGCCCCCGCGATCGCGACGGTCTGCCGGACAGCATTCGTTTCTGGAAAACGCGGATCGAAGAGACTGATCCGGACGACACCTTCCGCGTCGGCTTGGTTTATGGTCCGTCCGGCTGCGGCAAATCGTCACTATTCAAAGCCGGGCTCTTGCCCAGACTGTCGCCCGACGTGCTGACCGTTTACGTCGAGGCGACGCCGGACGACACGGAGACGCGTTTATTGAAAGGAATTCGCAAGCATTGCCCGGCCCTCTCACACACGCTGAATCTTCGCGAATCGCTGACCGCGCTGCGCCGCGGCGAGGCCCTTCCCGCCGCGGGGAAGGTGCTGATCGTCCTGGACCAGTTCGAGCAATGGCTTCATGCGCACGCCGACCGCGGCGATACCGAACTCGTGCAAGCCCTGCGCCAATGCGACGGCGGCCGAGTGCAGTGCATCGTCATGGTCCGCGACGATTTCTGGCTCGCCGTCAGCCGCTTCATGCGCGATCTTGAGATCGATCTGGTGCCGGGCCGAAACATCGCGCTCGTGGACCTCTTCGACTTGGATCATGCACGCCGGGTGTTGGCCGCGTTCGGTCAGGCGCTCGGCAAGCTGCCCGAACAATGGAAGGAAGCGACCAAGGGGCACAAGGAGTTTCTCAAGCAGGCAATCGCGGGGCTGGCGCAGGGAAACAAAGTCATTTGCGTTCGCCTGGCCTTGTTCGCCGAGATGATGAAAGGCCGTCCCTGGGCGCCCGCGACGCTGCGCGAAGTCGGCGGCGCGGAAGGAATTGGCGTCGCCTTCCTCGAGGACACTTTCTCTTCGCCTTCCGCGAACCCCACACACCGCCTGCACCAAAAAGCCGCCCGCGCCGTGCTCAAGGCGCTGCTCCCAGAGGCCGGTACCGACATTAAAGGTAACATGCGCTCCCGCGACGACCTTCTCCAAGCCTCCGGCTATTCGACGCACCCCCGCGATTTCGACGAGCTCATCCGCATCCTCGACAGCGAACTCCGTCTCGTCACGCCGACTGATCCGGAGGGAAGTGACGAATCAATCCCAACTGACGCGATTGCGGGCAGGCATTACCAACTTGCGCACGACTATCTTGTGCCTTCGCTTCGCGATTGGCTGACGCGCAAGCAAAAGGAAACGCACCGCGGCCGCGCCGAACTGCGTCTGGCTGAACGCACTGCCCTTTGGAGCGACAAACCGGAAAAGCGCCATCTCCCGTCTTTGTCTGAATGGGCCCGCATTCGTCTATTCGCGCGCCGCCACGATTGGAGCAACACACAGCGAAAAATGATGCGCCAGGCTGACTGGCATCATGTCGCTCGCGGACTGGCCATGTTGGCAACGATTTTGGTAATTGGCTTTGGATTGCTCGAATATCAGGCACGTGTCCGAGCCCAGGAACTGCGTGAGCACCTCTTGCGGGATGAGATGATTCAGCTGCCTGCTATTGTAAGTGAAATCGAGTTGCACGGCGGCCGAGTTCGTCCATTGCTGCGCGAGGCACTTGCGGCCGAGACAAACCCAAATCGACAATTGCGCCTGCGCCTTGCGTTGGTGCGCGCGGATCTACAACAAGCGCTCGACGGCGAGGATCTTCTCAACGCTAAACCGGAAGAATTCGAAATAATTCGGCGAATACTAGATTCACGCAAGGAGCAGTTAATTGACCCACTGTGGCGTGCATTCAACGACGAACACGAAGCCGCGAATCGCCGGTTTCGCGCCGCGTGCGCACTTGTTGTCTACGCCCCCAAGGATTCGCATTGGGATCGCGCGGCGGAGGTTGTCGTGGACGGCATTGTCGCAGAAAGCCCATTTGTTATGGGACGCTGGTACGAAGCTCTCGAACCAGTGCGGCAACAATTGATCCCACCTTTGGCAGCGTCCCTTGAAACCCGAGCACCAAGCGAGCACCAAGCGATTATCGACTTCTATCGCCGACTTGCAGGCGACGAGACCGTCAATTTCAAACCTTTGGAAGATCGGCTGAGTGCTGATCGAACGGGATTGTCCGACCTCGAAAAAGCAAAACGAAAAGCTACGATTGCCGCGGCATTAGTTGCGCTCGGGAAACCAGATCAAGTTTGGCCATTGCTAGTGCAATCTCCCAATCCGACCTTCCGAAGCTTCTTAATTGAACGGCTGCGAACTTCTGGCGCGACTCTGTCCCAAATTCAGAATCGATTGGGACAAGAAACCGATATTTGGGCGCGGCGAGCGCTGATCCTGGTGCTGGGCGCGTTTCCGGCAGATGCCGCCTCGAAGGATCTGATCGAGTATCTTACAGAACTCTACAGGAACGACGAAGATGCCGGCGTTCATAGCGCAGTTGGCTGGGTCCTGCACCGATGGAATAGACAGGCAAAAACTGATGAGATTGATCGATTAGTGACTTCGGATGAACCGTTTGGCGGTCGTCGGTGGTATGTGAACAGACAAGGTTTGACGTTTTCGGTCATCGAGGGACCAGGTCAATTGGTTCCAGGGAAAACATCTGGCACACACCGGTTCGCTATCGCGACGACCGATGTGACGACCGAGCAATACAAAGCATTCGACAAGAATTATGAAATTCGCGAAAACGATGCGGCGTTCGTCGGCTTGCCGGTATCCCGAGTTACTTGGTACGACGCAGCTAGATTTTGCAATTACCTTACCGACAATGCCTCATCAAAACGGCTAGTTCCCTGCTACAAACCAATTGATCTTGAATTCGATGCCGATTATCAATCGCGAGACGGTTATCGCTTACCTGCGGAAACCGAATGGGAATTCGCATGTCGAGCTGGGGCAGTAACCAATTGGCATTTCGGCGATGCCGACGACGAACTTGCCAGCTGCTATGCCTGGTGGCTCGGAAATGCTCACCGCGATGGTGTACGGCGCCGTTTTCCGGTTGGCCTTTTGAAACCCAATGATTTTGGACTTTTTGATATGCTCGGCAATGTTCACGAATTCTGTCAGGTGGCCGTGAAATCGACATTTTTCTCCCCCAATGATATTGTGACTGACTGCCGAGGTGGGTCTTACTTACTCGGCTACGCGAACACGTCTTGCACCGCAGTCTACCCTTGTCCTCGAAAAGTTAAACAAGACTATATCGGGTTTCGCGTTGTCCGCACCTTACGATGACGTTTCGGTCCCAGTCCGAGATAATGAGAATATGGATAAAATAGCGAATCTATTGATTTTGGATAAATTCGGTTGACTCTAGAGACGGGCCGGATAATCTCAACCGGGACCTCAGTTTCCGTCCAACTACAATAAGCGGAGATAAGACAATGAACCGGTTAATCCGAATCGGCGCGCTGCTCGCAGTGGTCATCTCGTTGGCGATCGTGACAGAATCACAAGCGTGTTGGCGAAACCGTCGTTTCACCACCGTGAACTGCCAATGTTGTGAAACTTTTTTGGTCGGGTATGTCGATTCGCCTAATCCTTGCATCCAGCAAAACTGCACTTGCTATTGCCAATATCCGGACGGTAGCTGGCAACAGTGCGCGAATTGCCCGGACGGTAACTGCGACAATTCTTGTCACGTGATGTGCAATCCTAATCAGCATCCCGCATACACACCAAGCGGCTATTGTCCTTGCCACTGTGTAACACGCGATCCAATGAATTACTCTAGGAATCGCAAATGGATGATGGTTTGCGACAAACTTACCTGCCGATTTCGGTTTGCGAGGCCGTGGGATAACTTGGCCGACGTTAAATTGTGCACGCTTAACTGTCTCGGGAGGAAATGCCCGCCGTTCTTGTGCCCCTGATTTCCGATCACCGACAAGAATGGCCGCACTCCATTAAGAGCCGCCGCAGTGATCCCGCGCGCTCGGCGACTTTTCGCGTTAAAGCGTTCTATGCGGGCCACTGGCACATACCATAAAGCGGCGCCCGTGGCCCATGCAGCGTTTGCCGTTTCCCAGACACGCTCTACGTAATCCCGCGCGTGGCCCCTTGTCTTGGTGTCGTGGGGTCCAGTTCTTTTCTCACTTTCGCCGCGGGGCTGCCGCGGAGAAAGTGAGAAAAGAACTGGACGCTAACTTGCGCGTCCGGTTTCTCGATTTTTCACGCCTGAAAAAGTAGGGAAAACAGGAGGTCAAACTCCCCCGGAATCGAATCGGGTGATTGTCCACCTTTCTGCGGCGGCATGTTCGACATTTCAGATCAAAGAGTGCAAAAATGAAAAAGTCCGTCCGGATGGTTCTGTTGACGTTGGTGGTCAGTGCGGCGGTGCTGGCGCTGGAGAGCGATGCGTCCGCAGGCTGGCTGTTCGGCCGTCGCCACAACAACTGCTGCAACCCCTACTGCAACAGTGGCGGCGGATGCAGTACGTGCAGCACCTGCAATTCGTGCGTCGCCTGTAACTCGTGCAATAGCTGCAACTCTTGTAACGGCTGCTACCATGCCCACTGGTTCCGCGGCAACAACTGCTGCAACTACGCTTGCAACAGCCGTGGCTCCTATAACCCCTGCGGCGGCTTTGGCATCGTGCAAGCTGCTTATGGTCAACCGCCTTCCGACTGCGACCCGAACGGATATTGCTCTAACGGCGATTGTTGCTTTTGCTGGACAAACGGCGTGCTACAGCAATGCTCTGCGAACGCTGGTATGTGCCCTTGCGCCAACCAATGCGACGCTTGCCTTCAGTTTAGAGGTGCGGGCACCAATCGCGCTCCGTCCAGAATCAGACTTATCCTTTTGGCATCTCCTCCTTCTGACGACGGGAAACTCCATCCGATGTACATAGACGACTCCGGGACATTGCAAATCAAAAAAGACGGTGACGAACACATTCCATACGGACGTTTCAAAATGCACTATGCGGGGGCAAAAATAGATACGCAATTTATGCGGTGACGATCAAAATTGCCAAATCGGGGGCGAACCTGGCAACCGGCCTGGAAGTGTGGTCACTAGATGCCCCATAGGATGAGTCCGCCGTTTGCCAATTTGCCGTGTCCTCCCTCATTTCCCTCCCTTACCGGACCTGCCCTCTAGCCATTTATTTGCCCTGCAAGGGATAATCCGCCTGGAATCGCTGGATGGATTGTTCCTCCTGCAACCGATGTATGTTGCGTACATGATCGTTGCGCCGTCAACGGGGTTGGTCTAGGACGGACTTGCCGCGGCGCGGATCGAATGGACTCCACGTTGCAGGAAGAACGCTCATGAACCGAGTCGTGATGCTGGTATTGGTGCTGGGATCGGCTCTCCCAACGGTAGCCCGGGCCCAGTTCGAAACCCAGCAGAGCGCCGCCCAGAAACTGCTGCAGGCGGACCACTCAGCTCCGACGACCGCGACCGCGCCCGTCACGCTCGACCTCAGCATGCCCGGCGAGTCCGCCTGGGTTCAACGCATCAACGACAACCCCACGCTTCCACCCAGTTCGACCGGCGAGGCGGCGCTCAAAGCTCAAATCAACACGACTTCGACGCCCTGCCAGCCCAACGGCGGCATCTGCTGCGATAACGGTTGTAATCCCTGCTGCGACGCCTGCTGCCACAACTCGTGCTGGCCGCCGGCCGGCGTCTTCTGCAAGCACACCTTCGAACTCGAATACGTCACCGGCTTTTGGCCCAGCATCACCAATCGAACCATCGGACCAGTCGTGAACCTGAACGAGTTCGTTCCGCAAATCGTCCGCCTCGGCATGATGTGGAACAACGAACATCCGGACCGGAATCGCGTCCGCGGCTGCTTCGAAGGCATCATCGAACTCGACTGCCTCCCCATCGTCGAGGGCGCGGGCAACATCGTCATCGGCGGCTCGCTCCTGCTGCGCTACAACTTCCGACGCCTTCGCAACAAGCGCTTCGTGCCGTTCTTCCAGTTTGGCGGCGGCGGCGAATACACCGACGCCTATTTGTTCCCCGCCAGCCCCACCGGCAACCCCTTCAACTTCATCCTCCAGCTCGGCGGAGGCGGCCATTTCTTCATCAACGATCACCTGGCGCTGAGCGCGGAACTGGTTTACTACCACATGTCCAACTCGGGCATCTCCGCCAACAACCTCGGCTACAACTTCGTCAACGGCCTCTTCGGCTTCTCGTACTACTTCGGTCGAAACATGCATTGATCGCGACCGTTTTCGATGGCCCCGGACATGCGAACGACGCGTGTCCGGGGCCATTGTGTTTTTGAGCGCCCGCCAATAAGAAACCTGTCGGACATTTCCATACTTCTCGAGGAGGCACCGATGAAACGAATGCTGTCTCTGGCGACTCTCGTACTGATCGCGCCGGTGGTCCTGGGCGACGACGCGTCCGACGCACGCAAAATTATCGACAAGGCCATCAAGGCGTCCGGAAGAGGCGACAAGGTCCAAGCGATGACGATGAATGGGAAGGGTATCTTTTGCGGAATGGGCGGCGAAATTCCCTACACCGGCCAATGGGCCAAGCATCTTCCCGACAAAATGCGCATGACCATCCAAGACGTGTTTACGCTTGTGGTGAATGGGGATAAGGGCTGGATGGGTATGAGCGGTAGCGCGATGGAGATGAGCAAGGAGCAATTGGCCGAGCAGAAGGAAGCGCTGTACGCGGAGTGGATCGAGGAGCTCGTGCCGCTGAGAGGCGAAGGATTCACGCTCGCCGCCGCGGGCGAGACAAAAGTGAACGATAAGCCGGCCGTCGGCGTCAAAGTCTCGCACGCGGGGCATCGCGACGTCACGTTGTATTTCGACAAGGACACCGGTTTGCTGGCGAAAGTCGAGCAAACAGTTAAGGATGAGTCGGGAAAAGAGCTCAAGCAGGAATCCGTAATCAAAGAGTACGTGAAAGTTGGCGACATGAAGGTCCCGAGCAAAGTACTCATCACGCGGGACGGAATGAAGTACATTGACGGCGAAATGTCCGACTTCAAGTTCTCGGACAGCTTGCCCGAGTCGACTTTCGAAAAGCCCTGATGCCGGTGAAATGGGGACGACGGGTGATATAGTTTCGCCCGCCGTCCCTTCTTATCCAGGTGGGAGATGCTTCGCGAGGAACAGATCGACATCCGCCGCCAACGGGCCCGCGAAGGCAAATTCCAAATTCAGAATCTGGGCCGAAATCGCATCTTCAGCGATTATCAAGTCACCAATCCAACGACCGCCGGACAATACAAGGTCGCCATTCGCGGCTTCGAGGTCGGCGACAATTCCTGCACCTGTCCCGATTTCAAGAGCAACACGCTCGGCACGTGCAAACACATCGAGGCGGTCTTGGAGGCGCTGCGCGAGGAGTCGCCCGGGCCTGTGCGCCAGCGCAAAGCGGCCATCACGCGGCCGGAGATCTATTTGCAATACGGCGAGCAGCTTCAACTCGGCCTGCACCTGCCGCCGCGCCATTCCGATCCGTTGGCGGATTTGGCCCGCCGCTTCTTCGACAAAAATGGCATCTGGAAGAACTCCGGCGGCTATGAGGATCTGGTCAGCGCCGTTCAGTCGATCCCGGAACAAGTCACGGTGCTCTCCGACGCGATGGAATTCATCGACCGGGAGATCGAACGCAAGACGATGACGCGTCGCGAGCAGGAATTGCTCGACGAGTTGGAACGCCCGGCGAAAGAGGAAGATCACTCGGCCGGCTCGGCTTTGCGAAGTCTTTTGAAAGCGCCGCTTTATGACTACCAGTTGCGCGGTGCGGTCTTTCTGGCTTGCCGCGGCCGCAGCATCCTCGGCGACGACATGGGACTTGGCAAGACCGTGCAGTCGATGGCCGCGGTCGAGCTGCTCGCCCGCGAGCGCGGCATCGAACGCGTGCTTGTGGTCGCGCCGGCATCCGTGAAATATCAATGGGAAAGCGAAATTCGCAAGTTCATCGACCGGCCGGTCCAGGTCATCGAAGGCGGCCATGACGAGCGGCTCCGGCAATACTCCCAGCCCACCTTCTACCGCCTCGTCAACTACGAGCAAATCCTTCGCGACCTCGACGCGCTCAACGCCTGGACGCCGGACCTCATCGTGCTCGACGAAGCCCAGCGTATCAAAAACTGGGAATCCAAGATTTCGCGGGCTGTCAAGAAACTCCGCAGCCGCTACGCCATTGTCCTGAGCGGCACCCCGCTCGAAAACAAGCTCGAAGAACTTTACAGCATCGTGCAATTCGTGGACGACCGCCGCCTCGGGCCAGCATTTCAGTTTTTGCACGAACATCGCAAGCTGGACGAGAATGGACGCTTGCTCGGCTACCGCAATCTCGACCGAATCCGCGACAAGCTGGCCCCCATCCTGTTGCGGCGAACCCGCGCCGAGGTGCTGAATCAGCTTCCCGAGCGGACTGACAGCACGCTATACGTCGAGATGGCCACCGAGCAGCGCGCCCCATACGAAGAACAGCGCGCCGCCCTCGCCCGCCTCCTGCAAAAGAAAGTCCTCGCCGACCTCGACCGCAAGCGCATTCTCTGTTGCCTGGCCAATCTGCGCATGCTCTGCGACAGCACTTGGTTGTTTGACAAGACGACCAATGTATCGCCGAAACTCGATGAATTCGCGCAGTTGATGCCGGAACTGGTCGAGGAAGGCGGGCACAAGGCGGTCGTCTTCAGCCAATGGGAATTGATGCTCGAAAAAGCATCCGAGCGATTGACTCAGCTTGGCGTCGGCCATGCCTTCCTGCACGGCCGCGTGCCGTCAAAGGACCGCCGCAAGTTGCTGGAGGATTTCCGCGACGATTCGTCATGTCGCGTGTTGCTGAGTACCGACGCCGGCGGGACCGGCTTGAATCTTCAGGTCGCCGACACGGTGATCAATCTCGAAGTTCCGTGGAACCCCGCCGTGCTCGAGCAGCGCATCGCCCGGGTCCATCGCATGGGCCAAAGCCGCCCGGTGCGCGTCATCCTGCTCGTCACGCGCGGCAGCATCGAAGAGCGCGTCCTCAAGACGATCGAAATGAAGCGCTCGCTCTTCGCCGGCGTTTTCGACGGTGACTCCGACGAAATGACCTTCGACGCCATCGGCCACCAACAATTCCTGCAAACCGTCCGCGACCTGATCGTCGAACCGGTCGAATCGCCAACCGTCGTCTCCGCGCCAGCGTCCGCCGCGCCGGTCGCCGCCAATCCGCAGTTGAAGATGTTGGCCGCCTGCGTGCAATTCCTCGAAGCGCTGGCGGAAGTCATGACACAAAACGGTTCGAACCTATCGCCGGCGCTCGCCCAGCGCACGACCGCGGCGGTGCAGCGGATCATCGAACATTTGCAGCCGTCGTCCGAAAGTGATGACTAATCGTCGTTTCTCTTCAGCAGTTTCTTGACTCGTGGATCGCTGCGGATCATGTCAAAATCATCCTCATATCGGATTGACCCCACATCGTAACCGAGCTCGACTGCGTGCAGAAGATTCTCAATGGCCTGGTCGCGTCGGCCAAGGACGGCAAGGCAACATGCTTTATCGTAAAACGCATATTTGTCGGTAGGATCGAGCCGGATGGCCGCGTCGAAATCTTCGATTGCCGGCTTAAGCTCATACTTCATGCGCCGAGACCATCCGCGAGCAACAAAAGCAGCCTCATAACCCGGATCGATGCTGATCGCCTCATCGAAATCGTCGATTGCCCCGTCATAATCTTTCACTCGTTTTCGAGCCATGCCGCGGTGATAATGGGCGCTGGCGCTACGGGGCTTGAGGCGAAGCGCTTCATTGAAGTCCCGAATTGCTCTATCGTGTTCCTTCTTCCGACTCCAAGCCGAGCCGCGTCCGACGAATGACGAGACTCGCTCCGGTTCAAGCCGAATGGCTTCATCGAAATCGCGGATGGCGTTGTCGAGTTTGTCTTTCGTCAGCCACGTCATTCCTCGCGCCTCGAAGGCCAACGCCAATTCCGGATCAAGTCGCAACGCCTCACTGAGATCGGCAACTGTTTTGTCCAACTCGTTTTTCTCTCGCCACGCCAATCCTCGACCGAGGTACGCGCTGGAGTATTTGGGGTCGAGGCGAATGGCTTCATCAAAGTCCGTGATAGCCTTGTCGTACTCGCGCTTTGCAAGCCAGGCATTGGCGCGTCGATCGAATGCATCGGCATAACCCGAGTCGAGGCGGATTGCCTCATCAAAATCCTTCATCGCGTTATCAAATTCGTTCTTGCCACGCCAAGCGGTGCCACGCCCGACAAATCCCTGGGCAAATTCGGGACTAAGACGAACGGCCTCGTCGTAATCTTTGATCGCTTTGTCGTAATCTTTCTGGGATTGCCAGGCGACTGCTCGGCCGTAAAAGGCGCGTTCGTCCTTGCCGCTGAGACGGATCGCTTCATCGAAGTCTTTGATCGCCTTGTCGTAA
>Ga0207109_1040_pt1 | contig 30118 bp, 36 predicted proteins | sample Alteio_BWMinHeat_73_FD_153584 | JGI IMG/M metagenome (GOLD analysis project Ga0207109, IMG submission 153584) | Enriched cells from forest soil in Barre Woods Harvard Forest LTER site, Petersham, Massachusetts, United States -... | ecosystem: Environmental > Terrestrial > Soil > Temperate forest >... | reverse complement strand
GGGCGATCGCCATAGCCACGACAAGACTTGTCTTGAGGACTTTCTCGGCACCGAAGAAAATCGTCGGCTCGTCGGCGATCAGCAGTCGTTTGATTCTCCAGCGTAGTTTCAGGTCTGCGACAGCCAGCGCATCGCAAGACATCGGTGCGGGAGTCCAAACGGCATTTCGACCTTTGATCCCCATGCTCTCGACGGAGAGAAGATCATCGCGAAGTTCATCGACAAGAGCGCTAACCGGGTGTCCGCTACGGACGCGCTGTATGTGTTGCTCGCCGATCAAGAGCAATTTGCGGGCAGCGGAATAGTCGCGGACGCTTTTCGCGTAGTCGATGAAGCGCGCTTGAGCGGGCGCGGCTTGCAGCATCTTCGCCAATTCAATCGGGCCGCCAACGTCGGCAATGTGATTTTCACGCATGAGGGAATCGGCCAAAGTCACTACGTCGACGTGACCGCTTTCCCGATACTGCCGGCCGATGACGCTCGCAATTCTTTGGTGAGCATCCGTCGAATAGTCTTCGATGCGGACCAAGGACTCGACTTCTGGAATGCAAGAGTTGTCGCGCAGCATGGCGCATAAGAGCGCCTGTTCCGTGTGAGGACTGCTTAGGGCGCCGTTGCTGCCGCTCATGGCGTCACCTCGAAATCAATCGATGTGACTGTCGCAAGCTCGCTGGCGCGATCGCGCCACGGCCGGGCGTTGACGTGCTCGATCGTCTGGTGTACCATGTCCTCGTCCCGCTGCTGTCGATTTTGTGAGCCGCGTCCCCGCCAGGTCGCGGCTCACAGCACTTCAACCGTAAACAAATTTCGTATACCCCAGACTCGACCGTTTTCGTCGCCGCGATGTCGGAGCGCGCGGAGCGACGGTCTGCCGTTCCATGAACTGCTCGACAACTTCCGGCCGAAAACGCCAGCGCGGCCTGCTTGACTGGCTGACGTTGAACGCGGCCAGCTTCCCGGACCGAACAAGCGATAGCACGGTGTCATCATCGACGCCGAGAATCCGGCTGACATCGCTCACTTTGAGCGATGCCGGAATTTCAATTGTGGCGGCGGCCATGCGGTCACTGCTCATGGTCGCCCCCTGTATGAATCTTGAGGGCAGCGGCTCTATTTTTCGGAGGGGGTGTAACGTTGCTCGAAGTGAGTCCAGTCTTAATCCTGCGCTCGACTCGCTCCGAAACTTCTAGCAAGGACCGGAGAAGCTTGATTTCGTCGAACCGCGCCTGGATGAGATCGCGAATCGTGTCGGGAGGTGGAACAAGTTCGGCAACGGTGCTCATCAAGCGGTCCTCCGATTTTCACGGAGGGTGGCTTACCGAATCGACCCGTTGCCCGTCGATACTTTGGCGCGTTTTATGGGTGTTAGACTTTCTACTCGTTTTTCTACTCGTTCTACCCACTCTTTGAGTAGACGCGCTTTTCCGGCCAGCGGCACTGGAGACCGTTTCGCATGCAAATTTGAAGGATCCGCAGTGCTCCCGCGTACTGCATTTCGTATTTCAGCCGTTCGTTTGACTTGCTCACATAGTTATCGACGCTTTGACGCGATCGCTTCCAACCCATGGCGCGGCAAATTTCCCCGACTGCCATTGGCGCTGGCGCTTTGATCGCCAGCGAGACGAATTTCCGGATTTTGTTCGTGAGACTGTAGAGTCTGCCGTCGATGAAAATTGCGTTGTCGGTCAAGTCGCCGTCTCGCATCTCGTCGGGTCGGTGAATTGCGACACCTGGACGGTCAGAAGAACTTTCGACGCTCACAACCTCTCCGTTGGCGGCGCGAATGCCATCCAGCGCCCCGGGATGCTTTTCGAGAATCGCCGCGACGCTTCGCTCTGCGCGGTCGATGCGATCAGCGACAGAACCCAGTCGCTTCGAAGCCTCTCGCAAGCATTCGTCCAGGTCCGACGCCGAACTCTTCAAACTCAATGCCTGAGTGTCGTTCAAATGGGGGTAAGAGCGATTGTGGATGACTGGCAGTGCGTTTCGGATTGCGCGGATAGACTCGATTCGAATTGTCACTGGCTGATCGACGCCATCGATGGGCGCGCTACGTCGCAACGCGGTCCGAATACTCTCCGCCATTTCTTCGAGCCGAAGGGACAACAGGAGCGACCAAAAATGTTCGGCGCTTTGCCGCCAGTCCGGGTACACGTCAACCGTCCTCGCGCGCGAGTCCGCTGCTTTTTGCTCGACGAGCGACCGCATCGCTTTGCCGGCCTTGGCCCGCCGAAGCGTTTTGGTTGGCTTGGGATGATGTGAAGACGTCGAAGACTTGCCTGTCTTGCTGCGCATGATGCTGGGCCTTTCTTGAACGAGACTGGTGCCGTCCGGTCCGGTTCAAGTCGGCCGGACGGCTCACCAGCCAAAAGGCTGCCTGGCGGCTCACCTGGACAAATGCCCCGTCGAGCATTTGTCCGACCACTGACGTATGAACTCGACCCGTTGCCCGTCAACCCAAAAGCGCGCGATCGGGAGATAGACGCAGCGTCCGGATGGGCGACGTTTATTCCCAGCCCAAGGGTGCAGGGGCCTTTTCTTCTTCCTTGCGCGCCGCCGGGGTCTCGGAGTAAGGGTTCATGGGTGCAAGGGTGTTACCCTCCTACGGAGGGGGTAACACCTGCACCCTTTGAACCCTTTGGCAGATGGCGAGCCGATAAACTTGCAGCCCGAAGCCGGATTCCTTTACGCGCGTGCGCACGCGCGAGGCTAACCGTTTCGACGCGGCGTGCACGGGCGAACGGCCGTCGTCTCACCACTCCCTTTCCAGCCCTACGACGGTCTCGCTCGGTGCCAGTACGGGAAATTCCGGTACAAGCCCCAGACTTGCCCAGGCAATGTCATACAGCGTTCATGCCAGAACTGAGATCTTGCGAAGTGAGTTCGGGAAGTGGCGTTGGCCTCAACCACGGCCATCAGCAGCAGCCAAAAGTTGTTCGGCAATTACGCGCCAGTCCTGATCACCGCCTTCCTGCTGAGCCTTCTCCGATTCACGGGCGGCAAATTCCGTTTGCTCGAACTCGAGCTGCTCGGTTTCCAGCTTACTCATCCAGCCGAAGAAGCTCGACACGTCGGCGTTGATCCAGCGGCGGTAATGGAACAGGCGGTTATCCTCGCCGTTGCCCCTTGGGTGTTGGGCGACGTGCCTCATGAGGACAAGCTGATCTGGAACGCCCGCGTCCCAAGCGATCGGCACGGCCGGCGGCAAATTGTCGCCTTCATCGTCGTCGGCCGCTTGGACCGTCGCTGGCGTTGGATCGGCCGCTCCCTGGTCAGGCGCTGGTGCAGCGCCGATCCGACGCAAAGCCTCGATCTTGGCGTAGGGTTTCGGAGCTCCTTCGCGCTCAAGCTGATTCCGCAGGGCGATGTACTCGGCCCATTTCCCGGCCGCAGTCAGTCGCTCTTTGAGTTGCCGGCGTGATTCAGCCATTGCCGCTCTCCAATTTGCTTAAAAGCTCGTCGCACGCCTTCAGAACCAACTCCTCGCCTTCGTCGACGTCGGGATCTTCATCGAGTTTCGCTCGACCCCGGGCCGGTGCGACGATTTCTTCGAGCCTCGTCTTGCTGGTCATGAACGACTTGACGCCCTTCGTGAGCCAGCGGCGGTAGTTGGCGATTTCGTGCCCTTCATCGGGGCGCTCAGGGTTGCACTCGACGTACCGCATCATCGTCAGATGGCGTGGGACGGCGGGATCGAAGGTGATGGCGTTCATGCCGCAATCGTATCGGTCGTAGCTTTGCGTGCCAAGCCGCGGACGCAAGTTGACTCGCGGGGGACCCAGCGGAATCGACGGCGGGAGTCGGATAAAGATTCTGACGGATTTTAGAGAATCAGTTCGCGGCTAGAATTTCAATTGAGCGTGCGCGGGAACGGAGTCGCCGCCTGGTCGTGGGCGAGCCACGTGAAGGCGATCACGCCGCCGCAACAGACGAACATGACCACGGCGATGATCGAGACGGCAAGGATGATCCAACCTTTACGGCTCACGCCGGTCCTCGAATCGTTACTTCTTGCTCCCTGGTGGCCGCCGCGTGTGCGGCTGAACGACAGTGCCATCCTTCTTCGTGTAGCCGCGGACATGCACCGACTTGTCGCCTGACGAGTCGCTACCCGTCGAGCCAGTCGCGTTGCTGGTAGTCGTCGGCGTCGAGTTGCTCCCGATGCTCGCGACTGGCGCCGCATCGTTCGACGTGCTCGGCATGGCCCCAGGGCTGCCGGGCGAGCAACCCAACCCGCCAACGACAACGCAGCCGACAAGCGTGAGAAGGAGCGAGCGGAGCATGGCAGCCTCAGCAATTGGTGTGTGAGTCGTCGCTGAGGTTACAGCTCCGCATCGTCGCAGTCAAATTGTTTTTGGTCTGCAGACTTTGGCGGCGAACCTAGTTGACCTTTCCTTGCTTGCGCAGGAGCGCCTTGAAGTCGTTTCGCATTCGCTTTGACAGACCCACTTCACTCCAAATCCGCTGAATTACCGTTGGAAGACAGGGGCCTCGCCTTATAAGGGAGCCATCGTCCGCCAACTTGTTCAGGGTTACGATTGATACTACCGTCGTCACGGAGAAATCGAGCCAGCAATTCGAAGTGAGAAACGTATGGGAGTTTTGCCCCAAGTAGAAACCTGAGGCTTCTGCAGCATGTATGTCGGTGGTTGGAGCGACCAAGACGCTTTCACCGTCAATATCAGGGTCGGACAGTACAATCCAAAGTCCAGGATGTTCGTCGACGGTGAAAGCGTCCCCAGGAATCATTTAGAATGCGACTCCACGAGACGCTTAAAGCCCGTGGACGCATTCGCGAATGCCATGATTTTGTCAGCCTCTTCGCCGCGGCCGACAGCATTCAGAACTTCTTTGGTCGAGATCGGCTTCGGGTCCGACTTCCCGGGATTGTTGTCTTTCCATTCCGCGAAATCGTGAGTGATTTCAACCAGATCAACCTCATCGTGATCCTGGTGTTCTTTCGCCACGGCCTGAAGCGTCTCAATTTCGTACTCGGACAGGATGCCAACGTCCGGCTCTTTCACCTGTACAAGGTTGGTGTTGGTCCGGCGGTAGTATTGCGACCAGAGCGGCAATTCGACATGCTGCTCTCGGACCAACTCGTACACATTTTTCAGGACCGGGCCGCGTTCCATCGCGAAAAGCGGGCCACCAAGAATTGGGCGGCCAATATCGCGAAATGCCTTGCGATCCGCGATGTAAAGCAGTTTCATGAGCCGCGTGCTGTTCATGAGGTCGACGCGGTCGGTACGGTAGAGGACGCCGATTGCTTCAATTGATTTGGCGACGTCGAATGTAAAGTACATGGCTGATTCACCTACGAGACCAAGCGGATCGTTCCGGCCGGGCTTGTAAAATATAGGTTACTTTCGGTCAATCCGGGAAACGTCGATTATAGCGAATGAGAATAGGCAAGGCAAATTGGCTGGGCAAGCCTATTCCAACGTCCCAATCGCCAGATCTTACGGTCGCACGGTTCCCGAAATTTCACACTTCAGACCTGCTGCCGATTTCCATCCCGTCTTTGCGGCAAAATCCGTACCACGCCCAGCGTGGCAGAAATGTGACTTTGCATTGGTAATCATAGCGCTCAGGACAAGAGCGGTTCAAGCCATTTCCTGCACGATTTCGCGATCCGTGTGACGAGGGGCTCCGCTTAGAGATGCTCAAATGACGCGGCCAGATAGGCGCTCCGGCCCGCCCGCCAAGTGACACGATCCATCCCACCGATAAGCAACGATCTGCGCGGACCTGAGTTGAGCTGATTCTGCGAATCTGGTCGAATTCGGTTAGTAGCCCGGCTGAAAGCCTTCGCCACCTCTTCCCGCTGTATGACGATTTCCGGCCAGAGTCACGGGCATAATCTTACGCAATTTTGAGTGTCGCTGAAAAGGGGCGACTCACCTTGAGTCGTATTCCTGGCGCTACGGAAGGGGTGGGGAGTCGGACAAAGATTTCCGAGACCCCCAGGGGGTCGGGGCCTAGGACCGAAAGAAAAATCACGCCCCCGTGCGATCGGCCGGCAGCCTGGCCGGCTCGGCGTCAGTCGTCGGAGTCATCGCGTTTCTTACGCCGCCAGCGGTTGTACTGGCCCCAGCCGACGAATAGGAGAACGAGCACGACGAGAGTAGCGATCGCCCACGCCTTGCCACGGAGCACGCCGTCGAGGAGTGGGTCGAGGATGCGGTAGCGAGCGAAGGGGATCATATGCCGAATGGGTCAGTTACTATGTCGTCGTTGTCGATCAAATTGTTCTTCCAAGCGATGTACTCGGCAAAGTTCAGAACTCTCGAAGGAAATTCCGGCTTGTGCCAGCCGACGATACGCAGCTCCGCAGCGTGTTGGAACATTCCGGGCGTGTTATTGTCACCGCGGATTTCGTACTGATCGTCGGAGAGCTTGCGAACGGTAACGGTCCACGTTGAGCGCGGCCCGCGATGGCCGACCTTACCCTGTTGGGCTCGGATAATATCAGCGGCGATTTGCACGTCGTCGCGCATCCACTGCTGCTGCACGTCCTGGTTGTTCTGTCGCAGAGCATCGGTCGCGTATGGCGGGAGTGCGCTGTTTATCTCGGCCGGCGACGGATGGCGTGTGCTTTCGCCATTTGCTATGCTCGTGAGCGCGGCCAAAATCTTTCCGTACTCCGGATTCGTGTACTCATGATCGAGGGCCTGCCCGACGACTTGCACGGCTAGATTGAATGCAGCATATGAACGCATCGCTGCTTGATTGTCGGTCATTTTTTCCCCTTGTCATTCGGTTTGGCCGATGGCGATTTTGGTAGTATCGAACCTGCAGAGTTCGGTACGCTCTCGGTGAAAATGCCGATGACGTGCCATGCTGGTCGTTTCGACTCAGGCCCCGAGTCGTTCGACGGGTTGAAGGTGTGCATCAATCTGACGACTTTCAGTAGGACGCCCGGCGGCCACGGCTTTTTAGTCTCCCTTTTTAGAGTTTCCGTCACTTCGTCCGGAAATGATCTTGGGTCGATTAGGTCATTGACACCTATCGTCATAAATGGACTGTCGGATTCCATTCGATGGAGCAGATCCTTGCCAGTGGTGTCGGGCAAGTAGATGTCGAGACGGTATTTCACTTTGCTACCGCGCTTCGGATGACCGTTAAGCGTCATTTCTTGCCTTTGCCTTTCGATTTTGTTTTGTCGTCGCCGTCAACCATGTCGTCGCAATCCGAGAACACGTCACACGTAGCACCCAGCGCTTTTACCAGACGCATGAACGCGGGAGCGAGCGGCAACCGCTTACCTTGTTCATAGCCACGAATCGTGGTCACAGGAACACGAGATTTTTCGGCCAGCGATTCCTGGGTGAGACGGGCAGCCTCGCGCAATTCCTTCAGCTTTTCCGAGAACTTCACGGCAAGCCCTCTGACTCATTGAATGCAACACCGCACACAACAAACTACGACAAGTAGTCGACTAATTCAAGTGGATTATTAAGCCAAATGGATTATTTGACAATTTTCAGATAATACAGTTGACTTTGTGATACACTTGGCTTAGTATCTATCGAAGTGTTGGGCCGGGAATGCTGGAACACGCCCGGCCCGATTGAAACCCCCAACAAGGCGAAGGAGGATTCATCGTGCAATGTACTCTGGCACCCGCACCGCGAAAAGGTCGGGCATCCGTCAAACGAGCCGCCGTATTCGAGCCGACTGGCCGAGGGCAAGGCAGACTCACTATCACCGCCGGCAATGCAACCGTCGTCTATCGTCTGACCGAGATTGGCTCGGACATCGGCGGTCGCGGGTTCCAACTCAGCAAGGCCCAGGCTGACGGTGGCGACGTCTATCACGTTCTGATTGCGGATGAGGTCGCGACATCGTGCGATTGTTGCGGGTGGCTTGCCCATTCCCGCTGCAAGCACGTGGACGCCCTCCAAGCCGTCCTCGACAGCGGCGAATTGCCGCCGCTCGATCCCGAGCCAGAGCCGCCGGCAGCGATACTCGATCCGTTGCCGCCACGTCACGCGCCCAGAGATTGCGAAATCATCCTGGGGGACATTTCCCATCCGTGCCCGTCTTGCGGCCTTCGGGAAGCTGACGAGCGGGGTTATCCCTGCGACGTTTGCAAGCGCGAGATTCAACAGGACATGGCCCGTCTAAGCTACAACGGCCGTTTCGACCGACACGACGTCGAACAAGGCGAGCAGCAACACGCCGCGTAATTTCCACACGCGGCCGGGGCAGGGACGCCCCATTCCTTCCATCACTCAAAACTCAATCGGGGAATTCGCCCATGACAACTACGAAAACCAAAAAGTCTTGTCCGTGTGAACAATGCCCGAATCCGAAAGCCCACGCCGGGAAACTGAGACGCTTTTACCGAGCGATGGCGACGCCGGCCAACCGGAAATTACACGAGATCATCGACACCGGCGAGAGGTTTCTGAACTTGCTGTCGGAGTTCGCGGACGAAGGCCACGGCAACCAATGCAGGTGCAACTACTGCCGCTACGACCAGGAGGCAGGAAGCGCCCAGCTAGACAGCTACGTCGAGGACATTCAAGGTGTGCGTTACAACGTCGAAATCTTTCTTGGCTTTATCACGAGCGCCACATTTAGCTCGCCGCAAGAAACGCTGGCAAGAGCCTTGAAGTCTGACGCGCTGTCGCCGACCGAGAAGCAGAAGATTCGGCGACTTTTCCGAAAAACCAAAGCGACGAAGAATGCGCCGATGAAAGCCGCCGCGTGACAGCCTTCGCGCCGGCTCATGTCGGGCCGGCGCTTTCTTCCACCAAACCACGAATCGAGGAAAGACATGAGCATTTTCGACAACGCCCCGATCATCAGCGCGTACACCCGCGAGCAGGCGATCGCGGATGGCGTGTTGGTTGACTTGATGCAGCCCGACACCGTCCAGGCCGTGCGCGAGGCCGGATTCAAATTCCCGATCGCCATGACCTCGGCCGCGTTCGAGGCCGCGGTATGGCCGATCGAGAACGAAACTGCGGACGAATGGCTCGCGAGCCAGGGGCAGGACTTCCAAGGCCGACTATGGGACGTGCTGAATTTGTTGCGCGTCGCGATCCGCCAGCACCCCGGCGACACCGACATCCTGCGCTTTCAGGTCAGCGTGATCGACTTCGAATCGAAGCGCCGGCGGACGGTGAATTTGAAATCGGTCTGCGGTCCCAATGACGACGGCAGCCCGTGCGTGACGATCATGATGAATGACGAGGATTGACGACACCCGCGAATCGACGACCCGGCCAGTCATAGCTGGCCGGGTTATTGTTTGATGCCAGTCGATGGCGACGAGCTGTCCTGTCCAGGTTGATCGCCTAAAATCGCTTTGGATCAACGATTCACACAACGCACAATTGCCGGCAAACTTGGCGACAGGAGCATCTATGTCAGATGGACTTCTATTCCCAGATGTTGAACCATTTTGGGTCTTTGATCGAGACTGCCTTGCGTTTCCAGCCGTCCTCGATGGCAAAACAATCCGATGCCTAGTAACGCTGGAAACGCTCATTCAGAACTACGGCGCTAAAAGCCCCTCCGAGCTGGAAATGAAGCGAGCATTCGGGGAGAATCGAGCCAAGATACACGATATTGCTCGCGCGATGATCAACACGAAGCAATTTGACGAACACGGCGAAATACTGATTCGCTCGACCTCTCCCCAATTGTTGGGCAGCGAGCTATCCGTGAAGTATTCCGACGCGATTTTGAAAACGGAAAGGCTGCGGGATATTGTTCAAGCCGCGTCTTATCGGCTTGGCTACGGTTTGGGTCATCTTCCCGGGCCTGTGGAGGGATCGTGGGATTTCGGCCCTGGGGATGACCGATCAATTCTTGAGCTCAAGCTGAAGCACGTCGAAACGGGAGTTACCGTTCGGGACTGGTTTACTCCTGATGAATTGGTTAGCGTCAATCTTTTGAAGTCGCGATTTCAAAAGACGTGGGGCGACTTGCTCCGAGCCATTACGAGAAAACAACTGGAGAACGTAGGGCTAAGCGGGGAGGAGCGGTAAAATGGCCCCGCCAAGCGAGCGTCAAATCAACCTTGAAAAACTTGCCGCCACATTGGACGTACGGCTGAAGTATGCGGAAGCGGCCATAGATGAATTGAAGAACTCGATCCGAACCAGTGGTCAAGCTCACTCCGATTTCAAACTGACTGTCACTGAACAGTGCACAAGAATCGAAGGTCACGTCGAGGAATTGCGCAAGTCAACCGATACTCTGAGCACCCGCAAGTACGGATTGCGCTCCATGTTGTTGGTGGCGATTATCAGTTCAATTCTCAGCGCGCTGCTCACTCTCGGCGGTCAGTTCGCGTTTCGTATGGCTTATCCAGGAAGCGGCGACTCGAAACCCGTCCAAACCAAAACACAATAGCCTTTGTGTTGAGGTAGACGCCACTGCCTCGGTCAAACTTCACCGCTGCCGCCAAGTGTCGCTTCACTTCCGCGGCGATTGCTTTGCCGTCGCCGGCTCGAGCTGGGGAGGGCGAGAGCATTGGAATCGCTACAGAGGCCGCGACCGTTGAAAATCCTGGATCATTTTTCAGGGCTGGGCACATCGAACGCGATAGCGGTAAGTACGAATTCACGGGACGGATCATCGTGGCGTCGAAACCGAAATCGAGCCCCACTTTCATGGAGCCAATTGAGTTCGCCAACGCACTGCTTGTGTGACTTAACGGTTTCCCGCATGGTTTGAATTACGCTGGAGAAGTTGCCGCCTCGGTTGAACACCACAAGTGCGAGTTTTGAGTCACGCCAAACGGCGTAGTGGAAAAGTTGATCGTCCATCTTCGAAGTCAGGTATTTTGGACCTTTCCACATCAGACACTCCGCGATGAACACGTTGCGATCCTCGCGACGAATAAGGATGTCGGTATCGCCAGATCCGTTAAACGTTTCGCCAGTGGCTTGGCCTTCATAGATTCCATTCAGAGCGACGAGAAGAATTGTGCGAAGTGCCTCCTCTTTCATTTGAGAGAACACCGCTGGCGACCGCTCCATCACTTTGACCATCGACGTGATCGTTGAAAGGATGTCGTCGTACTCAGCCAGCCCGAGTTCGTATTCACTGGCCGCGTCGACCTTCTTGGGCGTCTCAACCGCGATTGGCTTTCTTTGCACAGGAACGATTATTTTCGACGGAGCATCATCGCGTTTTCGAAGCGTCAGCTTTGATTGAGATAGTTTGGCCGCGGCGGTGTTCTTTTGACTTACGTCGTGAAGCCGCCGATCAAAATGGTGTTTCGCATCCGCCAACATCTGTTCATTGAAAGCTGGGACCGACTGCCGAACAATTCCAAAGTACTGGTTAATCATCGCTAAATCGGCTTGCACAAGCTCATCAAGTCGGTCCGCATTTTGCCTTTCAAGCTGATAAGTTTTCGACAAGATCCCATTGGCAAAATCCATTTGTGGTGGTGGCGGGTATCCTGGCCTCGATCGTTGGTATAGCTTGAACAAACCCGCGTTACCCGTGCACGGAAAAAGCACGCGAACGTACATGTCATCGCGTCCTTGAACGAACTGTGCTTCGTCACGCTCAATTTGCTCGACAACGATTTCTGGCAAATCCGTGAAAGAGAATTTATCGGCAATTGCTTTACACTTTTGATCGCGGTCGCTGTGACTAAACGCCGCGTCCGGAAGACTGCTGATGTGCCCAGCCATTTCGCGGGAACGAGCACGATACTCATCGTCGAGCGAAACTTGAAAAAAGGCAATACTCATGAACGCAAACCCCGGGGATGATGCGCGTAATTTGCCTCCTCCAACTGCCGGTAGTCTATTGCGCCGTGGGCCTAATCACGACACCGCCGCTTGCTTGAACGGAATCGTCGCCGGCGCTTGACCATCAGTCGGTTTCTTCTCGCCGGTCTTGAGCCAATCGCGGACAGCGTTGGCGACCTTCTCTAAGCGATCGTCGCCGATGTCCTCAATGTAGCGAGCGCCCATGTCGTTCTCGTCGTCCGCATGGCCCATGATGTAGTCGACGGCCCGCGCGTCGAGCGTTCGGTCAGCCACGGTCCGGAACGTATGCCGGAGAGCGTAGAAGCCCAAGCCTCGGCGCTTCAGGTCGAGCACATTAAGCAGCTTGTTGAATTCAAGCCCGACCGAATCGGTTGGCGTCGCCCGGTACTCCGTCGCTCCGTCTTTTTCCGATTCATGCATGTTGAACTTCACCCATCGGGCGCCGTACTTGGTGATGAAGAATAAGCCGGCGTCGTCCTCGCGTTTCGGATTCGGCCGAATTGCCAGTGCTTGGCGAAGTGCCGCGACCGTCTCAGGCCACAGCTTGGACCGCCGCGGCATCTCCGTTTTTGGGCGCGGAAAGTCGACCCAGCCGGCGTCGAGGTCCGGAGCGTCGAGGGGCAGGGAGGATACGTCCGTCTGACCGAAGCCGCAATTCAGGCCGAGGTAAATCATCGCCTTCATCGCCGGCTTGGCCGCCGCGATCAGCTTCACGAGTTCGCCCGGCTCGAACATCTTGCCGCCGGATTTGTTTCGAGCCGCCCGCATCTTCTTCTTGTTCGGCTTCTTGAAGTCGGGACCGAACCGTACCGGGCGATCGAGGAGGGTAGCATCGAAGCCGTACTTGAACACCGTGCGGACGCGCTGGATTTCATTGGCCAGGGTAACTGGGCCACGGCCCTTCGCCAGCTCGACGCGAAACTGCTCGAAGTCGTCAACCGTGATCGAATCGACAACCTTGTTCCGCCCGAATTGTTTGACCAGCCCTTCGCACGTCGCGTAATACTCCATGAAGGTCCGCGAGGTCAGGTCGTGCGTTTCCATTTTGCGCTTCTTCGAGGTCAAGAAGCGGTCGCACAACTCCTCGACCGTCAGCCCTGGCCGCTTGCTGCGCGGGCCATTCTCCAACTCGTCGCGGTAAAGCGCGAGGGCTTCATCGGGATCGGTGCCGTAGTAATTCGGGTCGCCGTCGATTTTCTTGCACCATTGGCCGTTGGGATGCTTGAACAGCGGGAAGTCAGGGTAGGGCTTGTCATCGACCTTTCGCCGTCGCTGGCGTTTCAGCTTGGGCTTGCCGGCCAAGTGACGCTCGAAGGCTTTGAGCGCTGCCTGTGGGTCGGTCCCGAAGTAGACTAGCTTCTTGTTGATCTTCTTGGCCCATTGGCCGTTTCGATGCCGGAAGAGAGGAAAATTGGGCGATGGTTTGGATTGCTGCAAACCTGAATCGGCTTCGGTGTGTCCAGTCATGGAAAGGCCCCGGAAAGGTGTCGTTCGGTATCGAACTGGTATCGTTTTACGACACCCGGCCGGAAGAGTCAAGAAAAAAGCCTAGAAAATAGGCACGCCCCCGTAGCTCAGGGGATAGAGCATCGGTTTCCTAAACCGGTGGTCGCAGGTTCGAATCCTGCCGGGGGCATTTGCCACTTTCCGTAGGTGCTCGTTCCCATGCACCTCCGAAGCTCGCACCTGATCTTTGATAATTGACGATTTGGCCGAACCTGAGAATTGGCTTCTCGAAAAAGTGATAAGAAATCGCGGCGACGACAAGCGATAGTACGAACGCCACAGCTGTCAAGACGGCGCCATTTGAGGTGCCGAGCGAAGGCTCGCCGCTTCCCCACGTTCCATGTACAAGGCCAGAGATAGCTTGATGGTACATGTATAGTCCATACGAAATCGTGCCGAACCAGACCAACACTCGATTTCGGAGCGCTCGCGCAAGAATTGTTTGCGGACCGGCAAGAGCAATCAAGATGACTGTGGCAAAAAGCAATGCCAGCCAGGTATGATTGGCGATCCCAAACACCCCGGGCTTGAACGTCAATAGCGCTGCTCCCCCGAGAAGCCCGAAGAACGCCGAGTACAAATATGTCGTGTTGAATTTGGCCCAATTCATGAATGAAGGGCTTCGGACAAAGACAGCCAAGATCGCTCCGGTTAGAAGAGAGTCGCCTCGCCAAAGCGGCAAGAAGGAATCATTTCGAACCCCACGGAGGATCGGCGCGAGAAAGATCAACGCCACGGTAATGACAACGAACGCGCGGCGTGAAAAAATCCGAATGAGGATCGGAATGAATAGGTAGAATTGCTCCTCAACCGCCAGCGACCAAGTTATTCCCAGCCAATTCGCACCTGTGGAACGGTATAGTCCCATAGGGATATTCTGCGTGAACGTGGCATACGTCCACATGGAAAATGGATTGTGAAAAAGCCAGGCAAATCTTGGATTGTCCGAAGCTCCGCACACAACAAGAATCGCAAACAGGCCGAGCAACAAGAAATACAAAGGAAAGATTCGGCAAATGCGTCGAGCGTAAAACACTCTGAAATAGTTGCTGGAATCGCGATTATCCATCAGGATTCCTGCGATCAAGAATCCAGAGAGCACGAAGAACAAGTCAACGCCGCTCCAAGTCAGCGAAGTCAAAACCCGAATGTAAGCAGCGCCGGTGCGAGGCTCTAAGAAAGCAAGTTGCGCCCACACGTAATGCCATAGGAGAATGAGGATGATGGCGCAGCCTCGTACACCATCCAATTCTGCAACGCGCGAAGATTTCCCATCATGTTGGCGAACGGGTTGAACGCGTGACGCCTGCGGGTGGCGTCGATCGAGACTGGTAAGCATCCGTGTCACCATTCCGCGAAATTCTTCAGCATCTGCAAACCGACACTCTGGCTTTTCTCGGGATGAAATTGAGTCGCGAATACATTGTCTCGCCAAACGGCAGCCGGGAATGGGTGTGGGTAGTCGGCTTCGGCGGCGATGATCGCCTCGTCCGATGGAACTGCGTAATAGGAATGCACGAAGTACACCGCGTCGCCGTCCTTGAGTCCACGAAACAACGGGCATGCGCCGCGGAACCGAAGCTGGTTCCAGCCCATGTGCGGCACCTTCAGGCCCGGAACCGATTCGAAGCGAACGACGTCGCCCGCAAAGATTCCCAGCCCCTCATGAATGCCATCCTCATGGCTGCGCGTAAAGAGGAATTGCAAGCCAAGGCAAATTCCCAGCAGTGGCTTTCCGGACTCGATGTGCTTTAGCACCGACTGCGCCAGGCTGCTTTCGCGCAGCTTGGCGATGCCGTCTTGGAATGCCCCGACGCCGGGCAGAATCAGCTTATCGCATGCCGCTGCGCGCGAAGCGCTCGATGTGATCTCGGCGGCATACCCGACGTGTTCGATTGCCTTCTGCACGCTGCGCAGATTCGCCATCCCGTAATCGACAATCACGATATCGTTGGACATTGCAACCCCGGCGCTCCGCGGATCGCGCGCTCAAGTCCGCCGCGTGGATCCTTGCACGAGGCTGATTAAGTAGCTCATGATCAAAATGACTGCCGCCGAACCGCCGGCAAAAAACAGCATGAATTCCGCTCGGAAGAAGATGAGTTGAAGCCCCGGTCCAATTTCGCTCCACGACAGCCATGTCAATACCGTCCCGATCGCCAGCCCAGGTCCAAACGGGAGCACATTGTCTCCGCGCAAGATCAAATTCGGGACCGCGAGCAGCAGTGACACCAAGCAACCGACGAGGAACGCGACTACGACCGGCTGCCAGCCGAGGAATGCTCCGGCCATCATCATCAAGTCGGCATCGCCCAGACCCAGCGCTTCCTTGCGCAATCCTTTTTCGAATAGGAATTTGACGGCCCGAAGCAGAAAGGTGCCTAGGAGAGCACCGGCGAGCCCAGTTGCCAATCCGAGCTGCCAAGTCCCAGGGGCAAGCCAACTCGGCAGCGGTCCCCACACGGGCCAGGCATAAAGTCCCGCCTTTTGCATCTGATCGGGCCCGAGCAGCCACCACTCCGTGATCTCAGCCGGCGCGTGCGGCATGGCCGTCGTCAGCGAATTCGGCCAAGGCCACGGAAAGCATGCCGACAAGACCAGGCCAATAATCGTTCCAGTCATCGTCAGCGACAACGGAATCGTGCGGTATTGCAAGTCGCAACTTGCGCACGCGACCAGAAAGCAAAAGAGAACCGCATGATGCAGAAAAAAGAAGTGGTATTGCAGGCTCTGTGGACTGAAAAGACTATGTTGAAGCGTCGACGCCGCGCCGTTGAACCTTGGGATGCCGTGAATATTCCGGATGATCTCCAGATAGTACAACGCCGGCATCGCCGCCGCGATCAGCAATTCGATCACGAAATAGCGAACCGAGAACGTCGCCCCGCAAGTCCGGCACCGGCCGCGCAACAGCCAGTAACTGAGCAACGGCAGATTGTCGTACCAGCGAATGGCCTGAAAGCAATTGCCGCAACGCGAACTGAGCGGCCAGAGCACGCTCTTGTCACGCGACAGGCGAGCGATCCAGACGTTGACGAAGCTGCCCACGATCGCGCCGAAAACGAAAAGAAAAACGTAGATCAGGGCGAGCAAGCCTGAGTTCAGCATGAAGTCATTGAATTTAGGCATTGTGCCACAATATCGCTCGCGACCACGTCCGGCGAGCGCCCGGCCGTGGAAACCTCGAAGTGAGCGCACTCGTGATACAGCGGCTCACGAACACGCAGCAACTCCTCGACCTCTTCGCGACCGCCGCCCGCTAGGTCCGGCCGGCGCTCCGATGTCGCGGGATCGTTTTCCAAGCGCTGCCACAGTGTTTCCACGTCCGCACGCAGCCATACGACCCAGCCCCCGCGCCGCATTCGTTCTCGATTTGAGCGGCGAAGCACTGCACCGCCGCCTGTGGCAATGACGACCGGTCCGTCCGAGGCCAATTCCGTCAGGATCAACTCCTCCCGGTCCCGGAACCAGTTTTCGCCCAGGTCAGCGAATATGTCGCTTATGGTCCGGAGCTCTTTTGCTTCGAGCACGGCGTCGGCATCGAGGAACGACAATCCGAGCTGGGCTGCGACTATTTGACCGACCGTTGTCTTGCCCGAACCGCGCGCGCCGATGAGATACACAGTCCGCGGCGATCGAGTTGGTCCCGCCGCGTCAGTGTCCTTCCGCTCGCGCGCGTTCATCGCTGACATTCTCCTGCTCGTCTTCGGGCATGCTTGTTACCGGCGACAGCGCGCGGCGAACGATTTGGCGAATCTGCTCCAGGCTCGCCGACTTGCCGGTGAACATTTCGAATTGCAGCGCCGCTTGCCGAGCGAACAGCTCGACCCCGGTGATGAGGCGGCAATCGCGGGCGCGAGCCTCTTTCACCATGAGCGTCGATTCCGGATTATACACCAAATCGAGCACGATCATCCCGGGCTGAAAATATCCCGCGTGGATCGGCGTATCGTCCACGTTCGGGTGCATGCCGACCGACGTTGCGTTGATGAGAATGTCCGTCGCGACAACGTGACGCCCCATCCAATCGACCACGCGCCCTTCGATTTCATCGGCAAGCCGGTGCGCTTTCTCCGGAGAGCGATTGGCGATCGTCATGACACAGCCCGCTTTTCGGAGTGCATGGGCGACCGCCCGGCCGGCGCCACCGGCGCCCAGAATCAGCACCATCTTGCCTTGCAACGTTCCGGGCGTCCCATCTTCATTGTCCGGCAGCGAGAGTTTCAACGTATCGACGACGGCTTGGTAGTCGGTATTGGCGGCGGCGAAGGAGCCATTGCCAATTCGAATCAACGTGTTGGCCGACCGCGTGTGTTCCACGATGGCGTCGGGCTTGGAGCTAAGGAGTGCAGCACCCTCCTTGTGCGGGATCGTGACGCTGTAACCGCGGACGGGGACTTCGTCGAAGGAATCGATTTGCGCCTTGAGTTGCCCGCGCGGCACGCGAAAGGGCAGGTAAAGGCCGTTAAACCCGTGGCGTTGGAACAAGCGGTTGTGCAGCAAAGGGCTGAGGCTGTGCGTGACGGGATCGCCGATCAGACCATAGACCTGGGTGTCCGCGTTGATCTTGTCGATCGGGTAAATGTTTTTCATTTCCCACATCGTCGGCATACCCGGCGCGATCATGCGATCCTCATTAAAGGCCGCATAAATGAACGGCGATCCAAACTTCAGGCTGAGCACGCGCGACGGAAAACCCAGATCGCCCATGCAATGCGCCACGGTCGGCTTCTTGGCGTTTTGCAGGAGCCGAATGACTCGAAGGTTGTCTGGGATTTGTTGCGCCGTCACGGAAATCTTGACGACGTCCGGGTCCTGAGCGCACATCCTCTCATAGATGTCTTCCAGGTTGTCTGGGACGCCTTCGAGATTGTGATAGCTGACGATCCGCTTGGTCGAGCCGAAACGCACGATCTCGTTGGCGACGTCAGTTTCGAGATCGACCCAATCGAAGCCGCCGACGATGCACTGACGCAGCAACATCCGCCGCGCTTCTTCCGTCCCTTTCCACCGGCCGCCATCCTCACGGCGGCGGATCGTCGCGATCATCGGGCAGGGCTTGCGGTCGAGAAGTCGGTGCAGGTCCGGGGCTCGGGCGATGAAATCGAGCCGAAGCTCCATCATCCGCGCGCCGAGCTTGGCCGCTTCCTGAATCTCCGCGGCCACCATCCGATGACGCGTTCGGGCAATGACCACGCAAACCCGGTCCAAACTGGACACCATCGCTCAGCCCCTAACTGTGCGCAAAGCAGCGAATTCCCAATTTACCCGAAAAACCCCCACTTCGGCAAGCGACTCCGCTCGACTGGGACTTACTGATTGAGACGCTAAGCACCAAACGCGAACGCCGTTATTGACCGCTTCGTTGCGTCCGCATACCGAACCTTTATCATGTTACAACCGTCGGAAGCCTGAAAAGGAGCAATCCAGCCTTGGCTAATCATTTCATTCCACGTCTCTCGCCGGTCCTGTCCCTGCTTGCGGCAATCCTGTTCAATTCATCCGTGCACGCCGATACGCTCGATGAAATTCGGCAGCGCGGCGTGTTGCGCTGGGGCGGCGATGAAGAGGGCGGCGGCCCGTACATCTTCCGCGATGAGGACAAGAAACTGGTTGGATTCGAAGTCGAAGTCATGGATGAGATCGGTCATCGCCTGGGTGTAAAGTCCAAGTTCGTTCAAGGCAATTGGAGCGACCTGACCAAAACTCTCGACTCCCGGCCCGACCTGGTCGATGTCATCGCCAACGGATTCGAGCTGACCCCGGAAAACCTCACCTCGGCCCGGTTGGCAACCATCCCTTATTACGTTTACGAACTCCAACTGATTTCGCGCAAGCAAGATTCTCCGGTATTGTCGTGGCAGAGCCTTACCGATGGCGCCAAGAAAGTCCGCGTCGGTGTATTGAGCCAGACTGCCGCCGACGTCTACGCGCACAAGAACTTTGACGCAACGGCCAAGGTCATCCGTTACGAAAGCACGACCGATATCCTTCGCGAAATCGAGAACAAGAAGCTCGACGCGACGATTCAAGACACGCCCGCCACAGTTTTCCACCTCCCCAAATATCCATCCTTGGAAGTCATCGGTGCCCCCGTCGGTCAGGGATTTTATGTGATCTATTGCCGCATTGGAAATGAGCGACTGCGCGAAGCGATGGACAGCGCACTTCTCGCCATGACGCGAGACGGAGCTTTGCGCCGAATTTACAATCGCTACGGCATCTGGAACAGCGGCCAGGATTGGTTTGATAAACAATCGTCGCGCTCGGCAGATTCTAACCCGTCTGAAGCGCCGATCGCGACTTACACCGGATGGTCCGCTGTCCGGGCAAATATTGGGATCATGTTGAAAGCGGCGGGCATGACCGTCTTCCTGACGGTCACATCGATGCCACTGGCCATGCTGGTGGGCCTGTTGATCGCTTTGGGTCGCCTCTACGGACCGGCACTGTTAAGGCCACTCCTGACGATTTACGTGGAGATCATTCGCGGCACGCCGTTGCTCTTGCAGCTGACCGTTATCTTCTTTTTGCTGCCCGGCCTGGGAATTAACCTTCCGGCGATTACGGCAGCTATCTTGGGATTGGCGATCAATTACTCGGCCTATGAAGCCGAAATCTATCGCGCTGGTTTGCTGGCAATCCCGGTTGGGCAAATGGAGGCAGCGCTCGCGCTAGGCATGACTCGGCGGCAAGCACTTCGCCACGTTATCGTGCCTCAGGCCGTGCGTCTTGTGATTCCGCCAGTCACGAATGACTTCATCGCCTTGTTCAAGGACACCGCGGTTTGTTCCGTGATCACGGTCGTGGAACTGACGAAGCAATACACGCTGCTGGCATCGACGCCACACGCCTATCTGCAATTCGCGGCAATCACGGCAGCTCTTTACATGGTGATGAGCTACCCGCTTGCCGTATTGACTCGGCGAATGGAGCGGCGCAGCCAGCGCGTCAATGTTTGAGGAGCGTTCGAGCATGATCAGCGTGACCGGTTTGGTAAAGCGCCACGGAGAACTTGAGGTTCTTCGCGGTGTGTCGCTGAATGTCGCCAAGGGCGAGGTCGCCGCGATCATCGGCCCCTCGGGCGGCGGCAAGAGCACGCTATTGCGCTGCATCAACGGCCTCGAGCGCTTTCAGGGCGGCGAGGTGCGAGTCGAATCCCTCACGCTATCCAGCAATCCCGACGGTGAATCGCTGCGTCGGTTGCGCCAGCGCGTCGGCATGGTCTTTCAGCAGTTCAATCTGTTCCCGCACCTGACCGTGCTCGAAAATGTCATGGCTGGGCCGACGATCGTGTTGCGGCGCAGTCGCAGCGAAGCGGAATCGGAGGCGCTGAGATTATTGGAACGGGTCGGCCTCAGGGACAAGATCAACACCAAGCCCGAACAACTATCGGGCGGTCAGCAGCAGCGCGTGGCTATTGCCCGCGCGCTGGCGGTTTCGCCGGAGGCGATCCTTTTCGATGAGCCGACGAGCGCGCTCGATCCACGCATGGCCAATGAGGTCCTCGCCGTTATCGCCGATCTCGCGCGCGCCGGTCAGACGATGATCGTGGTGACGCACGCGATGGGTTTCGCGCGGCAAGTCGCCCATCGAGTACATATCATGGCCGACGGCGTCATCGCGGAGTCCGGAACGCCTCAACAGGTTTTCGAAGACCCGAAGCAAGCCGTCACGCAGCAATTCCTGGCTCAGTCGCGCCTCAACTGAGCGTCGTGCGGTTGTCCAACAGCAGACCATGCGGATACATCATCAGAAGTGCCTCGGAATCCCGATTCAGAGATTGGCTGATATTATGGCGGTCAACGACGCGCTCACGATCACCGTCGGCCATAGTCCCGATCCGGACGACGCATTCATGTTTTATGCGCTCGCTCATGATCGAATCGACACCGGCCTGTATCGATTCAAACATGAATTGCAGGACATCGAGACGCTCAACCGCCGGGCCCTACGCGGCGAACTCGAGGTGACCGCGGTCAGCCTGCACGCCTACGCGTATGTGCACGAGCGCTATGCGCTCCTTCCGACCGGCTGCAGTATGGGGGACAAATATGGGCCGATGGTGATCGCGCGCAAGCCGACGACGATTCAAGACCTGCCCAAGACACGCATCGCCGTACCGGGCACGATGACTACGGCTTTCCTGGCCTTGCGATTGCTATTGCCCGGCGGATTTGACTACGAAGTCGTGCCGTTCGACCAGATCATACCGGTGGTCGCCAGCGGTCGCTTCGATGCCGGATTGATCATCCATGAAGGACAATTGACATTTCAGAATCAGGGCCTATCGCTCGTCGTCGATTTGGGTGTGTGGTGGCAGGAAAAAACCGGATTGCCACTGCCGCTTGGCGGCAATGTCGTGCGCCGCGATTTGGGACCGCAGGTGATCCACGACGTGAGCCGGCTTGTTCGCGAGAGCATCAAATATGCCCTCGCTCACCGCCAAGACGCGCTTCAGTACGCCCTTCGCTACGCTCGTGACATGGACTCATCGCTTGCGGACCGCTTCGTCGGCATGTACGTCAACGACTGGACACTGGATTACGGACCGCGCGGCCGCGAAGCGGTGCAGCGATTGCTTGCCGAAGGTCACCGCGTTGGAGCCATCCCGCACCTGGTCCAAGTCGAATTCGTCGATTGATCCCGTTATGAAGACGATCGCGCATTTCGTGTCGTTGCCGAGCCGGTGCAGCTATCTGCCGGACCGCCAGGCCTCGATTGAATACGAGCGCGTTGCATCCATGTCTGCCGGCGAGTATCAACGCCTGATGGAGGAGGGTTGGCGGCGTTTCGGCCACACCATTTTTCGACCGATCTGTCGGACCTGCAGCGAGTGCCGTTCCTTGCGCGTCGTCGTCGATCGGTTCCGGCCGAATCGGAGTCAGCGTCGAGTCCGCAAATTGAATCAGGGAATCGTGCGGCTCGTAATTGGATCTCCGGCAGCGAGCCGCGAGAAAATCGAGCTATACGACCGCTATCACGCGTACCAGAGTAGTCTCAAAGACTGGCCAGCCCACCCTCCTAAAGACCTCGCCGAATTCATCGCGGCATATGTCGATAACCCGTTTCGGGGCCAGGAATACACCTATTACCTGGAGGACCGGTTGGTCGCGGTCGGCTATGCCGATGCGCTCCCCGAGGCGTATTCAGCTGTCTATTGCTTTTACGATCCAAGCGAACGCGCTCGCTCGCTTGGAACTTGGAACGTTTTGAGCATCATCGCGAATGCCGTTCGCCATGCAATTCCGCACGTCTATCTCGGTTATTACGTCGAGGGCTGCGGCTCTCTGTCGTACAAAGCCAATTTCGTTCCCAATCAAATTCGCGGCCCGGACGGAATCTGGCGCGATTTCCGCGATAGCGACGGCTGATTGCAACGGTCGCGCGATACGGCGGGTTTCCGGGCGATCGCCGATTTCCTACTCCTTAAAATGAACGATTTTGGCGTGGGCTGCGTAACAAAAGGAAAGATGCTGCGCGCCCATTGCTCGACTCTCGGCGGACGGAACATTCATGGCCAACGACGTTATCGTTGAAACCCGCAATCTGACCAAGGTTTATCGAGATTTCTGGGGCCGGCGCAAAAAGACCGCCCTGCGAGCTCTGAACCTGCAGATCTTCCGCGGCGAGATTTTCGGATTGCTCGGACCCAACGGTTCCGGCAAGACGACGACCATCAAGTTGCTCCTTGGCCTGTTGTTCCCGACCGAAGGCGACGGGTATGTCTTCGGCGAGTCGGCCATCCAGGTGAAGAAGAACGAGCGGATCGGCTACCTGCCCGAAGAATCGTACCTGTACCGCTTCCTTAACGCTGAGGAGACGCTCGACTTCTACGGCCGTCTTTTCAACATGTCGCCGGATGAGCGGCGAAAAAGAGCGGGCGAACTCATCGAGATGGTCGGTTTGTCCAACGACAAGAAACGGCAACTCAAGGAATACTCCAAGGGCATGCGGCAACGCATCGGCTTGGCCCAGGCGCTCATCAACAACCCTGAGCTCGTCATTCTCGACGAGCCGACGTCCGGCCTCGATCCGCTCGGTACGCGCTGGATGAAAGACTTGATCATTGATCTGCGAAAGCAGGGCAAGACGGTTCTGATGTGCAGTCACCGCTTGGACGACGTCCAGGACGTATGCGACCGCATCGCGATCCTTTTCGACGGGGAACTCCAAGAGTACGGCAAAGTCGCCGAATTGCTCGAAGACGCAGCCCGGCTCGAATTGCGTGCCAAGGGCGTCAAGATCAACGCCGAACTGAAATCAGAATTGGAATCGCTCTTGAAGAAATACGGCGGCGAATTGGAAAGCATCGGCCATCCGACGACGACGCTGGAAGACCTGTTCCTGCGAATTGTCGAAGAGAGCAAAGCCCGACCCGGTCGGCGGTATCTCCCACCGGTCGATCGTGCCAAGGCCTAACGCTCGATTTCGGCCCGTGAACGCAAACGAGTTGAAGCGGTTCAGTATGCTGTCTGATTAATCGCTCCCGAAGGTGATAGATTCAGATGTTTGGTCTCCCGCTCGCGACGCTCGTCCTCGAAGAACCAGCCCTCCAGACTGACAACTGGTGGCCGTATGTGGAGGCGTTTGTCCAAGACGCCGGCGCATTCGCTCTGATCGGCCTTTGGGTGTGGATCGTCGCCATCTTCGCCGCTTCGGTGTCGGGAAGCGGCACGAAGCGACGAGGCGTGCCGGTGTTATTGTTCGGCGTTGCCGTGCTCGCCCTTGTTCTTTTCGGGATCGGCGGCTTCGGGAAGATCGTCGCAGCGAGTGCTAATTCTTCCGATACGGTGAAGACTTCCCTTGAATCGACGGATGCGGGGCGCGCGAAATGGGCCAACGTGTGCCATGACGCCGGCGGGTTTTTCGCCTTGATGGGCGTGTTTGCCCCGTTCCTGCTGGATTGCCGGCATATGCGCTTTCGGCGGATTTGGGCGCTCACTCGCCTGACCTTTTTGGAGGCCGTCCGCCGACGCGTGCTTTGGGGTTTCATGATTTTTCTGTTTCTATTCCTCTTCCCCCCGAAGTGGTTTTTCGTCGTCAAGCCCGTCGATGAGATCCGCACGAATGTCGAATTCGTCCACTTCGGGGCCACGGCCGTTCTTCTCTTGACCGCGGCGACTCTGGCCGCATTCAGTATCCCCACCGATATTCGCAATCAGACCATTCACACGATCGTCACCAAGCCGGTCGAAAAATTCGAGATCGTCATCGGGCGGTTCCTGGGGTATCTGGGATTGACGACTATGGTGATGCTTGGCGTCTTCGCTTTTGCCCTGGTCATGCTCGCGGCGAGCCGAGTTGACGACGACGCGCGCGAAGAGAGTATGAAGGCCCGCGTACCGATTTACGGACAGTTCGCATTCCGCGGTCCACCCGGCGTCCGGGATTTCCGCGGACAATCCGTCGGTCGCGAGTGGGATTACCGCCGCTATATCCCAGGCGATTTGGCCAGCCCCTACCGGGCGGTATGGGCTTTCCTCGATCGCGACTTGGACCGCGGCTTGGCCAAGATGCCCGCAGTGAACTGCGAATTCTCATTCGAGGTTTTTAAGACGACCAAGGGCGACGAAAACAAGTTATTGCAATGTTCATTCTTTGTTTACGCTTCTAATAGCATGAAGGGGACTACCGAGGCCCTTCTGCAAAAGCAGTTTGAAGAGCGGACCAAGGGGTTGTCACCAAAGGCCAATCCGAATGGGACAGAAGCCGAAAAGCACGACTGGGCTGAGATCAGCCGAGTCGCCGGCGAAATGGGCTATTACCAGTACATCAGTAAGCCATTTACAAGCCTTCGGACCGAATCAATTCCAATTCCCGGCGCCCTTCTTGCCAAATGTCTTGAAGGCGACGCGCCCACGACCGACAGAGGCCCCCTGCCAAGACTTTGGGTTGCAGTGCGCTGCGACAGCCGAGCGCAATACCTCGGAGCGGCCAAACCGGACCTTTACCTGTTGGACGCCGAAGGCAACTTCTACGTGAATTTCTTCAAAGGCACGCTCGGGTTGTGGATGCGATTGTGTCTGGTCATCGGCGTCGCCGTGACGTGCAGCACTTATTTGAACGGCGTCGTGAGCTTCCTCGTGACGGCGGTGTTGATTGGACTCGGGTTCTTGCGTTCGCCGATCCTAATCATGATTGCGCAATTGACGGCGGCTTACCCGAATCCGGGTCCCGCCGACTCCATGCGCAAACTCATCAATAATGAGCCGCTCGGAGTTTACGCCGACCCGACCAATCCTACGCACCAAGTCACCCAAGCGGCGGACGACGCGTACCGTTGGGGCATGCGCCGAGTGGTCAACATGATTCCGAACCTGGAACGCCTCACTTGGCAGGATTACGTCGCCAACGGGTACAACGTGCCGTTTGAAGACTTGTTCTGGAATTTTCTTGGAGTCGCCAGCTACCTATCGCTCTGGGCGATCCTGGCGCATTACCTGATAAAATGGCGCGAAATCGCGACCTGGTAGCGGCCGGCGGCCGCTGCCGCCGAAGGGGCACGCATGAAGACCAGCGCTCAACTCCAGCAACAGTCGTTCTTCCGGAAACTCATTTACTTCGGGTTGATCCTGGTCCTGTTCACGGTGATGACGTTCTCCGGCCGGTTCGCGCAGATCGTCGCCCAGGCGAAGCCCTTCAAAAGCGCCGAGTCGTTGCCGTTGTTGACGGTGACGGGCAGGGCCCGGTCGCTGCAATTGAATGAATCCGAACAGGGCGAAGCGGACCTCGGCGGTTCGACCATACGCCTTGCCTTGAGCGGCGCGCGCGGCTTCGCCATCACCTTTGTCTGGATCATGGCGATCGACAAGCAGAAGAAGCACGAATGGAACCAGGTCGATCTCCTCGTCAACGCCATCACGAAACTTCAGCCTCACTTCCTCACGCCGTGGCTATTTCAAAGCTGGAACCTCGCCTACAACGTCTCGGTCGAGTCGGACCGCGTCGCGGACAAGTATTACTACATCAGCCGCGGCATCGAATTGCTCGCTCAAGGCGAGCGCGTCAATCGCGGCCACGGCATGGACGAGAGTGGGCAAGAGTACGAAGTCGGCAATCCGGACATGCGTTACTGGATCGGCTTCTACTACCAGAACAAATTCGGCGTCAGCGACGAGCAGCACACGTTGCGGTCCCTGCTGCAGCTCAGTTGTATCAATCCCGAAAAGCGAAAACCGCAGTCATTGCGCTTTCTCAACGGCCGAGTCGACAAGCAGGCATTCCTCGAATTTGTCAAAGAGAATCCGGTGCTTTGTCGCCGATTGCGCGACCACTTGAATTGCCGGGAACCAGAAGATGTGATCGATTTTCTTGCCGACAATGCCAAATTATTCGGCCGCTATGAAGAGGGAGATCACGGCTGGCGACTGAAGACGCGTCCGGAGAATCAGTTTCCCGTGCTGCCCGTGACGCCCGCGACCGAAGCCTTGGCGTCGCCATACCGGGAATTCCTCGGCAATTTCGACAGTTTCCACTGCGCTTGGGCTTGGCACCTTTACGCCCAGGAGCCATTGCCGCCCGTGGAGTATGGGCGGGCGGTCGGACTGGGCGACCCGACCCCGTTTGATCCGCTCCGTTACCGCCTCGGGCGCCAGCCAGCCCCCATCCTTTTCCGTCAAGGGCCGCCGCGCAGCACGAGTTATGTTGCCGAGCGCCTGCAGAAAGAGGGATGGTTTGACGACAACGGATGGCAAGTCGACGAGTTTAGCCAGTCGCGGCCGTGGTTCCCCGGCGAAACGGTCATCGTCGGCAATGACCGGCGCTACTCCTCCCAGGCCATCTGGCAAGAGGCGCATGAGCAATGGAAAGAGCACGGCAAGAAGCACGGCTTTCTGCCAACCGAGGCCGAACAGCAAAACCTGATTTCCGCGTCCAAGCCGTACCGCGACGCCTATGGGGTCAAAGTCGGATTCAAAGGGCCGGAGTTGCCGCGCGATCAAGTCAGCGAAGAAATGTGGGCGAGCAAAGATGCGGCGGACCAGTTATTCAATCGCGGCGTGATCGAGCCCCTGACCAACTTCCCGCACTTTTATTACGAGTCCGAAGCGGAAGGCGACTCGCGCACCGTTGGTGCGCGGCACCTGCTCTTCCAAGCGGATCGCTTGCGTCACAATGGCAATAATGCACGCGCCATTCAGGCCTATGAAGAAGCCTTCACGGCGCTAGTGGGCAATCGCGCCCTGGGGAAGGTCGGCCTGCTCGAGAATTATCCGAAATTCCGCGAGGACGGCCTGATTCAGGAAAACCTGGTCGAAAAACAATACGACTATCTCAGCCTGCTCGAAGTCGAGCGCGGCCGGCCGTTGCGCGGCCTGTACGCCATCACGAACGCTCTGGTCGCAGGCGCCTTCCGGCCCACCGTCGCATCGCTCTTCTCGTCGGTGCTGTATGACGACGCCAACCGGACAAACAGCTATATGTTGCCGAGACTGTTCGTTGGTCCGATGGACGGAGTCGATACGACCGACAAGCCGTGGGTGGACGAGCTGAACGTGCAGAGCGTTCGGATCAAGCGCGGCATTCGTTCGGCGCCGCAACCACCTCCGGTCCCGGCCGCCAAGTCTGCTCCGGATCAAAAATAGCAGTCACCGCATGCCCGAAACGGCGCTCGCGATCCTCGCTCATCCGGACGACGCCGAATTCCTGTGCGCCGGGACCTTGGCTCGTCTGCAGCGCGAACACGATTGGTCCGTTCATGTCGCAACGATGACTCCCGGAGACTGCGGATCGGCCGAACACTCCGCCGAGGAAATCGGCCGGATTCGCCGCGCCGAGGGGGCCGCGGCTGCCGCCGTCATCGCCGGTAAGTATCACTGTTTGGATCAGCGCGATCTACTCGTTACCTACAGCGAGCCGGCAATAGCCAAGGCGACTTGCCTTTTGCGCCGCCTCCGGCCCACGGTCGTTTTCACCCACAGCCCCGACGATTATCACCTCGATCACGAAATGACCAGCAAAGTCGCGCGCGGCGCGACGTTTGCCGCGTCGGTGCCTCTCTTTCTTCGCGATCAATCGGCCGCCTCCGATCGTGTCCCCCATCTGTATTACTGCGACCCGATCGAAGGCAAGGACGCTTTCGGCCGCGAAGTGCCTCCCGCTTTTTGCATTGATGTGACCGCGGTGATCGAAACCAAGACTGAAATGCTCGCTTGTCACGCAAGCCAGCGAAATTGGCTTGCGAAACAGCACGGCATCGACAATTACATCGAGTCCATGCGGAAATGGACCGCCCGGCGCGGCAAGGAACGCGGCGTCGCCTTCGCGGAAGGTTTTCGCCAGCATCTAGGCCACAGCTACCCGCAAGACAACATCCTCCTTCATCTCCTCGGCTCCGTCTAAGCCTTGATTCCCGAGCGAACCCGACGACCTTTCGCCGTGTCCTCCGCTGTCGTCGCGGCCCCGGGCGCGGTAGCATCATGACATGTTCGAGACATTCGACCATACCGCCGATCTTGGCCTGCGAATCCGCGCCGCGACGCTGGATGATTTATTCAGCGAGGCGGCACTCGCACTGTTCTCGACGATCGTCGAGGATTCGACGGCGATCGTGCCGCGCGAGCAGCGTGAATTGAGTTTCCCTGGAACTGATATCGAGTATCTGCTTTTCGATTGGCTCAGGATTCTGCTGTACCAATTCGACGCGGAACATTGGCTTTCTAGCACTTGGTTCCACGTTCATGTTGGCGACGGTGGTTTGCAAGCGACCCTTTGGGGCGAACCGCTCGACTGGGATCGCCATGTCCTGAGCCATGAGGTGAAGGCGGTTACCTATCATGGCCTGAAGGTCGAGAAGATGAACGATGGCTGGCTCGCGGAAGTAATCGTGGATATTTGAATCAGGCAGGAGCTAAGGATCATGGGCAAGGGACCTTTTCAGGGACCGCTCGAGCAAGTGGACGCCAATTGCTGGAGGATCCCGAAGTCGTACAAGCAGGGGATGCGCGTCGACGGCCTCATTTTCGCCAGCCACAAACTTCTGGATCAGATTCGCAAGGACGAGGCGCCCGACCAAGTCGCCAATGTGGCGTTTCTGCCTGGGATTCAGGGAGCGAGCCTGGCGATGCCCGATATCCATTGGGGCTACGGGTTCTGCATCGGAGGCGTGTGCGCGACTGATCCGGACGCGGGCGGCGTCATTTCGCCCGGCGGCGTCGGCTACGACATCAACTGCGGCGTGCGCCTGATTCGCACGAACCTGTTCTATCGCGACGTGAAGCCGCACCTGCGCGAATTGGTCGAGGACTTGTTTCGCAATATCCCGACCGGCGTCGGTCGCTCCGGTCGCTATCGCTTCGACAAGAACGAATTGAAACGATTGATGGAGCAGGGGACTCGTTACCTGCTCAGCCGCGATCTCGCCGACCCTTCGGACATCGGCCACACCGAGGCGTCGGGCCGCATCGAAGCCGCGGAGCCCGACCGCGTCAGCGACCACGCCCTCACTCGTGGCGCTCAGCAATGCGGCACGCTTGGCTCGGGCAACCATTTCCTCGAAGTGCAGGTCGTCGATCAGGTCTGCGACGAGACGGTCGCGGCGGCATTTGGTTTGGAAAAGGATATGATCTGCGTCATGATTCATTCTGGCTCGCGCGGTCTGGGCTACCAGGTCTGCGACGACGCTTTGGCGATGTTCCGCGGAGTGCCCGAAAAACACGGCATCGAATTACCCGATCGCCAACTGGCATGCGCGCCGGTCGATTGCACCGAGGGAAAGCACTACATCGGCGCTATGCGCGCCGCCGCCAATTTCGGCTTCTGCAACCGCCAGCTTCTCATGCAGCAAACTCGCGACGTATTCGCCAGCGTCTTCGGCCGGACTTGGCAGGACTTGGGCATGACGATGCTCTACGACGTCGCCCATA
>Ga0207109_1038_pt2 | contig 30759 bp, 27 predicted proteins | sample Alteio_BWMinHeat_73_FD_153584 | JGI IMG/M metagenome (GOLD analysis project Ga0207109, IMG submission 153584) | Enriched cells from forest soil in Barre Woods Harvard Forest LTER site, Petersham, Massachusetts, United States -... | ecosystem: Environmental > Terrestrial > Soil > Temperate forest >... | reverse complement strand
CGGTCTGTAGGGGGAAGGGTTTCACAGAATTCAGAGTTTGTATAGAGGGTCGATAGGAGAGGGGTGCGAGGCGAGTGGGCAATCGTCTGGTTGGATGATATTCGTGGCTAACGAATGGGAAATGTAGGATCTAAACCCCGCGATCTGGGAAGCGATCGCGGGTACAGGGTGGCGTCGCTGCGATCGAGTTAGTTGGCAGGAGTTGCGGAGTGCGCGGCCTGTTCGGCGTTTTTTAGCAGGGTGTCGAGGGCGGGGCGGTCGTAGAGGTGGCCGGCGGCGATGACGGCGGAGATTTTGCGGGTGTTGTGGATGTCGGCGAGCGGGTCGGCATCGAGGAGGACGAGGTCGGCGAGTTTGCCTTTGGCGATCGAGCCCTGGGTGGATTCGGTGCCGAAAAATTTAGCGGGATTGCTGGTGGCGGTTTGCAGCGCTTCCATCGGAGTGAAACCGGACTCGACGAAATTGGCGAGCTCGTCGTGGAGGCTGAAGCCGGGGAGGATGAAGATGCCGGGAGCGGTGTCGGTACCGGCGAGGAACGGGACGCCGGCGTGGTGCATGTCGGCCACCATTTTCAGATTGCGCGCGAAATATTCTTTGCGAAGCTCGAGCGGATCTTTTTGCAGGTCGGGGATCATCTCGTCGTAGAAGCGCTTCCAGGTAACATCGCGCCAATAAGCCGGAACGTATTTGCCGAGCGGATCGTGGGCGAGATCGCGCTGATCGAGAAATGTGCCGCCGCGCTGCCAGGCGAGCGTCGGGCATTGCCAGGTTTGCGATTTGGCGAGCAGCGCCAGTAGCGCGGTGCATTTCTTTTGGTCAGTGGTGGAAAGCAGCAGCTGCGTGTTGCCCTGGCCGTCGATGAATTTTTGTTCTTCGCTGGAGCACCCTTCGAAGCTACCCATCAGGTGCTCGATGCTTTTCTGGCTGGCGGCGACGGCTTCGGTGATGCGCACTTTGTCGGGGACGTGGCCGACGAACGGAAGATTTTGTTTGTGGGCTTCGGCGGCGGCGGCGAGATAGGCGTCGTGGGAGATGACGGATTGAACTTTGATGAAGTCAGAGCCTTGCGATTTGAGCTGATCGACGGCGGCGCGAGCGCTGTCTGGTGTGGCGACGGCGATCGAGCTTGGGAAGCGAAGTTTACCGCTGGGAAGAACGGCGTCGAGCATCGGGCCGGCGACGATCATGCGCGGGCCGGGAATTTTTCCGGCGGCGATTTGCGCGCGCCAGTCGAGGAGAACGGGAAGATCGCCGCCCATGTCTCGCACGCCTGTGACGCCGTTGGCGACGAAGAGCGGGAGGATGATGTCGCGGCCGCCGGGGAACCAGGCGCCGAACGCGGAGTGGACGTGCATGTCCCACAGACCGGGGATGAGGAATTTGCCGTGGCCGTCGATGAGTCGCGTGTTGCCGGGCATCTTGACCATGGCGCCGATGAGCACAGTGCCAATGTGATCGCCTTCGATGATGACGGTGGCGTCGTGCTCGACGGTGGAGGTGGCGGGGTTGATCAGAGTGACGTGCGAGATGGCGATGGGGGCGGATGAAGATTGCGCGGACGCTACACCGATGAAAATGGCGATCGCGATGAAGAGAGTTGCGAGAAATGCTGGGAGGCGCATCGCGAGAGAGTACTACGAATTTCAGATTGGGGTGGGGAGCGGAATTCCGCACCCTTAAGACCGAAGGGTGCGGCACCCAAGAGGGGCGATGCATTGAAGTTGTTGCGTAAGCGGCTGTTCGGATTCGGACTAATTGCGGACGCGAAGGAGCGCCGCGATCCCCCGGCGATTGATAAGTTGGAGCTCACCAGGGAGGAACTGGTCTAGATCGGGTGCACCCTCCGCGTTAAGGATCAGGACGTAATCGAACTTGCTTCTCCAATCGGAAAGGAAAGGAAAGCGTGAGGTTTCTTCCGGAGGCAAATTGTGGTTCGCGAGGTCTGTGTAGTTGAGCGGCGGAGCGCGAACAGCCTCGATTTCGCGGTACGGCGAGATGATCTGGATGGGCTGTTGGTATTCCTCGGCGAAGATGTTGGGCCAGAAGGCATGCCGGTCGATCAAGACGAAAGAAGCGAGATGCCAATAGGTGGCGGAGACCTTCGGCACGCGGCGGCTCTTGGGCATGATTTTGTCCCATGCAGGATTGTCTTCGGGGCTGACGTAGGCGACAAGGACGCGGCTTCCGGGAGTGACGGGTTCGATGACCTGGCGAACATCGGCGAGGTCGCGTTGGGAGTCGTGCCAAACGTTGGTAATAAACGCCATGCGCGCGACAAAGATGATTGCGAAAACTGCCAGTGCAAGATTGCGCTCACGCCGGTTGAGGACGACGGGCGTGAAACTGGCAAATACGATGAAGGCGAGCATTACGGTCAGTCGTGAGTCGACGAAGTGCACGCCCTTCAAAGAAAACGGAGCGACTACGTAGACGGCAACAAGCACCGCGCCGCAGATGAGTCCGATTTTCGAGACACGAGCACGGTGACCGATAAAGCAGAAGGCAATAAATGCGATAAGCGAGGCCACCACAAAGAAGTCGAAGGCGGGCGAATAGCTCAGCATGGAGTCGAAAGCCAGGTAGACCTTAGCGGGAATCGATTTCCATAGCGGCGGCAGGTTCACCTTTTCCAGAGGCGAGGCTAGATAGAGAATCGCAGGCACGATCATCGGTATAGACAGAGCAGATACGCGTTTCGCGGCGAAGTGAATATTTAAGGCGTGCTGGTTTCGGCGTTCGAACAGAACAAAGATTTCGTAGGAGCCAACGAGAAGCGCATAAAAGCATAGACCGAAAAGGTGGAAGAAAAAGACGAGTGGAGTGAAGACGCACGCAACTGCAACCGTGGAAATCGGGTGAGACTCACGGTACATGATCCATGCGGCGGCAGCCCACATGGCCATGCCGATGGCGATTTCGAAATTCATGAAGCCCAATAAGAAGAGAGCATTGAAAGCTGCGAAACCTGTGGCGAGCTGCCACAAGGAACGACGCCGAAACCAGGCGTAGCTAAGGGCGATGGCACCTGTAGTGGGAAGAAGAATGCAGAAGGCGAGCATGATGCGTCCGGCGGTGAGCGGCGAAAAGATGTGCATCATGCTCGGCAGAATCAGGTCAATAGCGATATTCGGGATGATTCGCCAGTGGGTGACAAACATCTGACGCAAGACGGGGTCGCCGTTGCCGAAAGCCAGGAGATAACAACGAGCAAGATGGTTGGGGTAGTCGAGCAGCGGAGGGACAGGAGTAGTCAGGACGGGAACAAGAAGAGCAGTGAGCATGAAGACCAAACCCGTCCACCACGCCGGAGCTCCGTCGAGGAAATCGGCGGGCAACGCTTTGGCGGCGGGTCGTTCCGACGGAAATGTCGAGGCGGATATAAGGGGCGTTTGTGAAGGGTCGTTCGGCGCGAGTTCGCCAGATTTGAAACCTGTTTCAGAATTCAACGAAGACCGACCTTACGTAGGTTTGATTCCCCGTTCGCGTCGAGACGGTAATGCATCCTGACTCGGGGGTGTATGACGTCCGGGGTAAACATCCTAGAAATTAACACAGCGAGAAGATAGGCACTGATTTCCATAAATACAGAGTGTTAAAGCAACGGCGCCCTTCGCGTTTGCGAGGGCGCCGTTGGAAATTGCGGCGTCGGATTTGTGTGCCGACGCGCTGAGTTGTTAGTTGACGACGAGCGTCACGGTCGTATTCGCCGAGGTCGAGCCGGACGTTGCAGTCACCGTGATGGTGTAGGTGCCTGCGGGCGTGCCGGTTTGTACAGGAGGAGGCGGGGTCGAGGAGCTCGAGCCGCCACCGCAACCGACGAGAACGGTGGATGCGACGATCGGCATCAGGATGAGGCAGAGCGACATCGCGAGACGCAAAGTGCGCGCGCGACCTGCCTGGTCTTGCATCCAGCCGAGCATCATGGCGACGACGAAGAGAAGCGCCAGCGAAGCCAGCGGAGCGACTTGCAGGAACGTTGGCGGCTGCATCTTCATCGAAGGTTGATTGAATGGGACCATCTGGCTGCGAGCCGTCGTAGTGATGCTCACCTTGAAGGTGCCCGCGGCAGCGGCAGTTACGGCGACCGAAGCCGGAGTCGCAGAGCAGGTGGCATCGGTCGGAGCGCCGGTGCAGGTGATGGTAGCGGTCACGGACTGATTGCCGCTCACGCTGAGATTGTAGGTCGCGGTTGCGCCGGCGGTGACCGTCTGCGTGGACGATGCGTCGGTGTCCTTCACCGTCAGGCTCAGGGTTGGGGACGCGCCGGTGCCGGAGAGCGCAACGGTGTTCACGCCTGCGACGTTGCTCGCAACGGTCATCGTGGCGGTGCTGGGGCCTACTGCTGCCGGCTTAAACGTCACCGTAATGGTGCAGGTTCCGGTGGTGGCAGGGATTCCTCCCACTGCGCTAACGCAATTGTCGGTTTCGGAGTAGTCGCCGGCGTTTGTGCCCATGAAGGTGATGCCGGTCACAATCGTCGCCGCGTTACCGGTATTGGAGAGGGTAACGGTTTTTGTCGGAGCCGCGGTGCCAATCGTGGTGCTGGCAAACGTCAGCGATGTTGGATTCAGTGTCGCCGTCGGCGTGCCGCCCGTGCCTGTCAGATTCGCTGACGGCGAACCGAAGGCGTTGCTGGCGACCGAGATCGCCGCGGTGCGGGTGCCTAGGACGCTCGGGGTGAAGACGACGTTGACGGTGCAAGTGCCGTTCGGGGCGATTGGGGCCGTCGTGCAAGTATTGGTGCCCTGCGTGAAGTCAGCCGCGTCGGCGCCGGAGATCGAGAAGCCGGTGACAGTTAGCGCTGCGCCGCCAGTGTTGGTGAGCGTGATTGGAACCGGAGCAGAAGCTGTGCTTAGCGGCTCGGCGGTGAAGACGAGAGGATTCGGGTTGAACGAGACGAGCGGAACCGCAGCATTGCTGGCGAGAGCTGCGACGCTGCGGACGCGGTTGTTCTGCGAATCGCTGATGAGAAGGTCGAAAGTAGTGTTCGGCGTGACGTCAGCCAACAAACCGAGTCCCTGAGGCACATTGAGTTGGGCCGAGGTTGCGGCTGCGCCATCTCCGGCGAAGCCAGCAGTGCCGTTGGTCCCGGCTACGAGGCTAATGTTCCCGGTTGAGGCGTTCACTTTGCGAACGGTCTGGTTCGTCGTGTCGGAGAAGTAGACGTTCTCAGCGTGGTCAACCACGATGGCGAATGGAGTCGCGATTTCGGCGCTCGTTGCAGCTCCGCCATTCCCCGTGCTGCCGGACGTGCCGTTGCCGGCAATCGTGTAGATATTGCCAGCCGTCATCGCAGTAGGAGTGGTGACATTGATCGCGGGCACTTCGCGGATGCGGTGATTGCCCGCGTCGGCGATGAAGAGGTTGTTGTAGATATCGATGTAGATGCCCGTCGGGCCGCTGAGTTGCGCTGAAGTGGCAACACCGCCATCGCCGGCGAAGCCAGCGGTCGTCGATCCGGCCACGATGTAGGCGTTGTTGGCTTCGAGCAACCCCGCAGTGACCGCGGGAACTTCCCAGATGACGCTATTCGTCTGGTCGGAGAAGAAGACGTTGCCGTGAGAATCGACCGCGACGCTATTGACGGCGCCGAGCTTGGTTCCACCGGTGCCGCCTGTGCCAGCCGCGACGGAGCCTTGCGTACCGAAGCCGCATATCGGCGCATTCCCGGAGTCGTCCGCAACGGGGACGGCTGGTTCGACACCAGCGATGGTGACGATGCCCGTGGAAGAGATTTTTCGGACGAGACAGTTTGCGGTGTCCGCGACGTAAACGTTGCCAGCGACGTCGGTTGCAACACCAAGTGCGTTGTTGAGGACAATGGGATTATTCAGGAAGCCGTTGGCTTCCACTTGGCCCGCAATCGTCGACAAGTTTCCGGTTGTTTTCGTAACCTTGCGAACCAGCTCGTTCAGACTATCCGCGACGTAGACATTGCTTGCGGAGTCGACGGCGAGGCCGGCGGGCGTATTGAGTTCACCCGCGGTCGCGACTGCACCGTCGCCACCGAAGGAGAGACGACCGCTGCCCGCGACGGTGTAGATGTCACCCGCGGTCTTTCCACCGCCGGTTACCGCTGGAACTATGCGGACCGCGAAGCTACCTTGGTCCGCAATATAGATATCGCCGCCAGAGTCAAGCGTTGTGCCCGATGGAAATGTGAGTGAGGCGCTCGTCGCAGGGCCATTATCTCCCGCGTACCCATGATTGCCGAAGTGACCCGCAACGACGGAGATAATTCCCGTGGCTTTGGTCACTTCGCGAATAACCTGGTTCACCTGGTCCGCGAAGAAAATGTTGCCGGAGGCATCAACGGATATGCCCTTAGGGATGTTGATCGCCGCTCCAACGGCTGCTACGTTGTTGTCAGCTCCAAAAACGCCCTGTTTGCCGGCAACAGTGTGAATCGTACCATCCGCGCCCAAGATTTCGCGGATCACGTTATTGTTCACCGGGCCCGTTGGGTTAGGGCTTCCATTCCCGGCGTAGTTGTTGCCAATTTCGGAGTAATAGACGTTGTTCGGACTGACAGTGGTATCGACAAAAACATCAAACGGTCCGTAGAGCGCCGCCGACTGAGCGAGCGTTCCATCAGGAGCATAACCGCCGTTGTTCGACGGAGGCGTTGTCCCGGACGCGTCCGTACCGCCAGCAAACTTATAAATATTTCCGGTCACCATCGTGATTGCAGACATACCGGCGGGCTTCGTGCCCCCTTCGTAAATGACGCGGATTTCGTTGTTGCCGCGATCGGCGATATAGATATTGCCGGCGCTGTCGATGCTGCAACCGTCCGGGAAATGCAGGTTGGCGGCCGTTGCGGGTCCACCATCTCCGCCGTAAATCATGCTGTTGGTAGATTGTATGCCGGCGAAAGTGCTGATGACCCCGGCTGCGGTGACTTTGCGGATGACTGCGTTGTCGGAATCCGCGATGTAAAGGTTATTCGCGGAGTCGATACACATGCCGCTCGGTTGGTTCATCTGGGCACTGGTGGCGGGACCACCGTCGCCCGAAAATCCTGTCGTGCCGTTGCCCGCGAAAACGCTCACAAGACCGGTGGTATGGTCCAGCTTCAAGACTCGGCTGAACTCGTTGTCGAGGAAATATGCATTTCCGAGAGAGTCAAAGCGAACCGCCGCGGGAGCGCTAATACTGGCCGTCGCGGGCAAACCCACCGGGCCGCCGCCGATGACCGTCGTGATGTTTTGTGCGTGAGTCGACACGCTACCGAAGATTAAACAGGCAAGGGCCCATGCAGCCAAACGAACGTAATTCTTCATCGATGATTGCCTTCCTACTGTGGACTTTGAGCGCAATGCGCTCACGATTTCGCAAAACTTCTTCGGAACGAGGGACAACAGCGGTTTTCTCTTCGCGTGACGAGAATAAGTCCCACCCGAGACAAAACCCAATAGTACGGATTCGAACCGCCGTTGGTACTAAGGGAGAGGCCTCCAATAGTACTTTCCATTGGTATTCGTCCTAAGAGACAACTGGATCGCGAGGACGACGAATGCGCTCGGTGCTTGTGATTATGATGAGGTGACCTGCTAAATCGGCTGCCAAAAGCGGTGCGATATTCGTTTTGATTAATACAGCCAAGCCAGTACAGAACCTGACGTCGCATTTTGCGACAGCAATCGCGTGTTGCCCTGACGGTTTTTGAGGGCGATTTCTGCAAAATATAGCAGAAAGTCACTGCGTGACCCGCCGAGCACTCCGGCATCAAATTGACGGCCATTCCAAGTGGCTGCTACATTGCTTCGTTTGACTTTACAAGGCGTAACTCATTGAATCGACGAGCTTCGATATGGATGGTTGTGGCGACACTGTCGGCACTCGCAGCGGGTTTTGGCTGCGGGCGCGGCAGCAAAATCAGCACGAAGACGACGGTCGCCCCCAGCGCAAAACCCGTTATTAAGGATGCGACGCGCGAAGAGCTGCTCGAGAAGTACAACCTCTACGCACAAAACATCCAGACGGTGAACGCGACGGTCGTGCTGAAGCCGACCGCGGGCTCGAAATACAGCGGAGTCATCGAGGAATATCACGAGGTCAAAGCGTTTCTGCTCGCGTCGCGCCCGGCGAACATTCGAATGATCGGTCAGGCACCAGTGATCGGGACGACGGTGTTCGACATGGCGAGCGATGGCGAAACGTTCCGTGTTTCGGTGCCGTCCAAAAACAAGTTCCTCGTGGGTTATGTGACGGGCGAATTCAACAGCACCAAACCGATCGAGAATTTGCGGCCGCAACATTTGCTCGATGCGCTGCTGTGGCCCGAAATCCGGAAAGAGGAATCGGTGCTGTTCGAAGAATTTAATGATGAGACGGCGCGGTTTTATGTACTGACGGTTTTGCGCGGCGGATATCGGACGGAGATTCTGCGGAAGATCTGGTTCGATCGCGCGGATTTGCAGGTTTCGCGGCTGCAAACGTTCGCGCCGAAGGGGTTGCTGGTGTCTGATGTGCGGTATTCCGATTGGCAGCCAGTCGATCCGGCGCAAGCGGGCGCGCCTGTGAGCGGTCCGGTCACGACGTTCGCGCACAACATTCGAATCGATCGCCCGCATGACGACTACCGGCTCGATCTGCAAGTTAGCAAAATTGTGCTGAACACGGATCTTCCCGCCGATCGCTTCAAGCTCGAGCAGCCCCCCGGCAGCGAACTCGTGAATGTCGAGCGAAGCAGCCAGGGTGAAGGAAACAAACAGCAATGATGGGCGAGCTCATCGCGCGCAACCTGTTGCATCGGCCGCTGCGCACGTTCATCGGCATCATGGCGGTCGCTGTAGAGGTCGCGCTCGTGGTGCTCATCGTCGGGCTCACGTCGGGGCTACTGGCTGAAAGTGCCAAACGCATCCAAGGCATCGGCGCAGACATTGTGTTTCAGCCTCCAGCCGCATCGATTTTCCTCGGATTCAGCGGGTCGCCAATGCCGATGAAAATCGGCGAGAAGCTCGAAACGTTGAAATACGTTCAGGCGGTCGCACCGGCGCTTCTGCAGTTCAACTCGACCGGCGGCGTCGAAACCATCTACGGCATCGACAAAGATTCGTACCGCGCCGTGTCGGGCGGATTCGTTTTCCTGCATGGCCACGACATGGAAGGCCCCGACGACATGCTCGTGGACGATTGGGAAGCGCGGGCGAAAAAACTGAAGGTCGGCGACACGTACAACCTGCTCAATCACGATTGGAAAATCACCGCGATCGTCGAACACGGCAAAGGCTCGCGCATTTTCGTGCCGATCCTGACGTTGCAGGAGCTGGTCGGAGCGCGCGACAAGGCGTCGATCTTCTTACTGAAGTGCACGCGGCCCGAACACACCGACGACGTGATGGATGAAATCAAAGCGATTTTCCCTGGCTACACGCTTCGGCCGCTCGCGCAGCTAGCCTCGCTGCTCACTTCGACGAATGTACCCGGCCTTGAGCCGTTCATTCACTCGATGATCGCGCTGGCGGTTTCGATCGGCCTGCTTGTCATCTTCCTGACGATGTATACGACGGTGGTCGAACGCACGCGCGATATCGGCGTGCTGAAATCGATCGGAGCAAACCGCGCGTTCATCATCCGTTCGCTGCTCACCGAGTCGGCGGTGCTTTGCCTTCTCGGCATCGCCGCTGGAGTTGGGCTCAGCTACATCATTCGCGCTGCTTTTCTTGCTGGGTTTCCGACGCTGTCGATCCTGATCACCGTTCCGTGGATTCTGCGGGCGGGCGGAATCGCGCTCGCGGGCGCGATCATCGGCGCGAGCTATCCCGCGTGGCTGGCGAGCCGGAAAGACGCCGTGGAGGCGCTTTCTTACGACTGATTTCGCGGCCGCGCTGGATCGAGAAGCGAGCCAAAATTATCGGTGGTCCGTATTCTGATGAGCCTTGAGTTACCTAGGCAGCGAGCGGTAAAGGCAGCTACAATACCTACCCAACGACGGATCGGCATCTTCCAGGGATAACGCCAGGGCCAAAACGAGTGGAGTCGATACTTAAAACCGAAGGACTGTGGAAGTTGTATCGCGCAGGCAAAGTGGAAGTGCCTGCGCTGCGCGGCGTCAACTTCCAGGTGGCGCCCGGCGAATCGGTTGCCGTGATGGGCCCGTCAGGATGCGGGAAGTCGTCACTCCTGTATGTGATTGGTGGACTCGCGCAGGCTTCGCGCGGCCATGTTTTCGTGGACGGAAACGATCTCACCGAAATGAGCGACGCCGCGCGGACGAAATTGCGGCGGCACAAGATTGGCTTCGTGTTCCAGCGGTTTAATTTGCTCCCCACACTCAGCGCGAAGGGTAACATCGCCATCGCTCAATTCATTCATGGAGACGGCTTCGATCCGCATCGCTTCGATGTCGTCACGAAGATGTTGGGACTCGAAGGGCGACTGCACCATAGACCGTCCGAACTTTCGGGCGGCGAGCAGCAGCGCGTGGCGATCGCGCGCGCGATCATCAACGAACCGAAAATCTTGCTTGCCGACGAGCCGACAGGTAATCTCGACTCGAAAAATTCCGACATCGTGCTGGAGATGCTGCGGCAATTGAATAAGGATCTGGGCCAAACGATCGTGATGATTACCCACAATCCGGAAGCGGTCACGTACTTCGACCGCGTCGTGCACATGCGCGACGGTGTGATCGTGGACGGCGTCCCCGCAGACTGAAATGGCCAGCATCAAAACGATCCTCGGACGCACGTTTTTCTGGTCGTATGAACGCGGCACGTGGCAATACGACCTCGCCGTCATCGTCATTTTGATTTTCGTGCTGGGCACACCGCCGCGCTGGTTTCACGACGAGCCGCAGGTAGGGCTGCCGACTTCCGCGGCGCAGGTCGAGCTGGTTGCGGGTACGGAAAAAGATCCACAGCAGACCTATCGCATCGATGCGCGCGTGCTTGCTCCGCCGGAACAGACTCCCGCATTGCAGAACGATCTTCACAATGCGCTGAAGAAAGCACTTCCGTCTTTGCGTGATGGACGCTTCTCGATTTTGAAGATTGACCCTGTGCGCGACGGAGACGGCAACGTCATCGCCTATCAGGTCGAGATTCGTCGATAGTTCGCCCTCACCGAAACGTTCCGGCGCATCCGCGCATCTTTTCTATGTGCTAGGATCAATTCAGCGAAAAACGACGGCCAACGATCGGCCCCAGGGGCACATTTTGAAAAATAAAATCTGGCTTGCTGCGCTGGCGCTGACATCGTTGTCGTGCGTTGCCTCTGTCGCGGCCTCACCGCATCGCAAACCCGCCGCGCAAGGCGGTCAAGCGACCACCGAAGCCGTCCTCGCTACAATGGACAAAGCCGCGGCTGACTTTCGCAGCCTGACGGCGGACATTGAAAACACAAAATACACCGACGTCGTGAAGGATACTTCGGTCGAAAAGGGACATATCTTCGTTCGCAAAGATTCGAAGATGCGCATCGACATTACCGAGCCCGATCCCCGCACGATTCTCCGCGTGGGCGATTCCCTTTCGGTTTATACGCCGAAAATCAAGCGCGTCGAGGAATACGACCTCTCCAAACATCGCGCGATGGTCGATCAATACGTTTTGCTGGGATTCGGCACGCGCAGCGAAGCTCTGGAAAAAGCCTATGACGTGAAGCTGACCGGCGAAGACCAGTTCGACGGAAAGAAAGTCTATCTGCTGGAACTGACGCCCAAATCCGACGATGTAAAGCATCAGATTACAAAGATCCAGATGTGGATCGATTCGGCGTCGTGGCTGCCGTTGCAGCAGAAATTTTTTGAAACGGGTTCGGGCGATTACATCCAGTTTCATTACACGAAAATGATGAAGAACCTGAAGATTCCCGATTCGCGGTTCAAAGCGGATTGGCCGAAAGACGTCAATCACGTTAAGCCTGGCTGAAACTTTCGAACTCTGACGCGCCTCATTCAAAAACAAATTCGCGCCGCCCGGCAGTCGTTTGGGTGTTTTTCTTCTGCCGAACGACGCGAGTTGCTTCGATCGAATTGTTTCTGGCGGCTAGAGCTCAGCTAGCGGCCTGCCGCTCCTGCTCCAACAACCGCTCTTTGCGCGAAATACCCCAGCGGTAGCCCGCGAGATTGCCATCCTGCCGCACAACACGGTGGCATGGCACCACGATCGACACAGGATTCGTAGCGCACGCGCGTGCCACGGCTCGCACCGCCTTGGGATTTCCGACCGCTTGCGCAACCTGTGAGTACGTCTTCGTCGTACCTGATGGAATGCGCTGCAGTTCTTGCCACACGCGTCGCTGAAAAGCGGTCGCCTGAACATCGAGCGGCAGCTCCACGCGCGGCGGTTTGCCTTCGACACGATGCACGATCTCGCTCACCCATTTCTCGAACGAGTGGTCCGCCGCGCTGATCTCGGCGCGTGGATATTCATCGCGCAGCTCCTGCACCAGCTTCGGCTCCGAATCGCCGAGATACACGGCCGAGACTCCGCGCTCGGTCGCCGCCACCAGCACATCTCCCAACTTCGACTTCGCAACGCTGTATCCGATTTTCATATTCTTTCCTCCTTTTCGATAAGTCGCCGGCGTCATGCCGAGCTGCGCGTTGCTCCGTTCATACACGCGGCTCGATGAGCCATAACCCGTTTCGTAGAGCGCGTCGGTGATTTTGCTTCCGCCGCGGAGTAGTTTTTTGAATTTTGCGAGTCGCAGTGATTCCGCGAGTTCGCGCGGACGCAATCCCGTCACTTGCATGAATGCGCGGCGAAGCGTCGCCGTCGTTGTGCCCAGCGATTTCGCGAGGGCGCCAAATCTCACGACGTCGTCGTCTGAAGCGGACTCCAGCAGTCGCGTCGCTTTCGCGACGAGCGCTATCGAGCCTGCGACTTCGTCGGGCTTGCAGCGCAGGCACGGCCGGTAACCCTGTTGCTTCGCCTCTTCTTTGGTTTTGAAGAAGATTACGTTTTGCCGAAGCGGCCGCCGCGCCGGGCAGGACGGCCGGCAATAGATGTTTGTCGTTCGAACTCCCAGCACGAATGTTCCGTCAGCGCGCGGATCGCGCGCCGTTGTCGCCCGCCAGTAGCGCGCAGCAGCGCTGCCGGTGATCCCCGCTCCGTTTTTTATGTTGTTTTGGTGTCTCATCGCATGGCCAAAATAACGCAACGTCAAAACCAAATCTATCCGCAAAGGCGCATCAAAGTATTTCGATGTTTGGGCAAGGAAAACGAATCAGAACGCAGGGTCTTCCGCAGGTTCGATGACCTTCGATGGCGCGGGCGTTGCAATCCTGGCAGCTTCGCGATGAGGCGCCGTAATCACCAGCAGAACCGCGGCGAGGATCACGGCTGAGGCCAGGATCGTCCGCAGCGTAATGGCTTCGTGCAGAAACAGCCATCCCAGAAACAAAGCCACGATCGGATTCACGAACGCGTAGGTCGCCACGCGCGTCGCCGTGCTGTGTTTGAGGATGTACAAGTAGGACGAGAATCCGATGGCCGAGCCGAAGCAGATCAGATAGGTAATCGCGATCCATGAGCGAGGCGTAACCGCCGCGAGATGCAGCGACCCGATCTCTCCCGTCAGCCCGCCGACGATCCACAGAATCGCTCCGCCGGTCAGGCTCTGCATCGCCGATCCCAGCAGCGGTGAACTCGGCATCCGGCCATGCTTGGCATAGATCGAACCGCAGGCCCAAGCGAACGAGCTGACCCCGAGGATAGCGACACCGATCGGATCGATTCGACCCGAGCCGCCGAGGTCCTTTGGCCCGACAAGCAGCGCCAGTCCCGCGAATCCCAGAACGAGGCCAACGATCACACGGGGCACCGGTCGCGTGCCGTTGGGCCTCAGCCAATCGATGAGCACCATCCACAGCGACACCGTCGCGACCAGCAGCGCCGCAATTCCTGAAGGAACGCGCTCTTCCGCCAGGCAGACGCCGCCGTTTCCCATCGCCAGCAGGAGGAGCCCGGTCACGGTCGTGCTACGCCATTCGGCCCACGTAGGCCGGGCTTTGGTTTTCCACAACAGGATCGGGAACGCGATCAGACCAAAAGTCAAATGGCGAATTCCGGCCACAAGCAAGGGCGGAAAAGATTCGTCACCGATTCGAATGGCAAGGAAGGTCGAACCCCAGATCACATAGACAGCCGCGAAGGCCGCGAGGAGCAGTGAGGGACTCGACGCGTGGGGGTCGGGTGTTCGGCCGGTGGACGGCACCCTGAGTGTGTCGTCAGGTTGGGTTTCTGTCGTCGCCATCAGACTGGGGCCGGTGTCACCGAACACCAGCGAGTACCGCAAATGTAGAGCCGTCTTGCGCCAACTGACAGCGCCATTTTGGTGCGAGGCACAGTGTATTCTGCGGCCATTGCCCGACTCTATCCGCTATGCGCCACCAAACTACGATGTCGGCTTTCTTCGCATTTTCGAATTTTCGTACCATTACGAACCAGTTGATCTTAGGACACTTGCCGCGTTTTCCACAGGTTGACGCTCGACCTCTTCGGTGACATCTTAGCGACCCAACTTTCCACGTTGGGCGCGACTTCGTTTTCGCTTTGGTCGGTACTAGAATCACGGTGGGGCACCCGTAGTTCGGTCGGGATCAAGCTGTTAAACTTGTTTTCGCTGAGGGGCGATTATGAGGTCCACGAACCTCGCTAGAACTTTTGAGTCAGCTACCACTGACTTGATACCGGAAGTCCGAGCAACACTCGCCGTTGCCGTGGCAGCCACGCCAACGACCACGACGACGGCTGTTCCCGCTCTTCGAGTCCAGCCCCTGCTGAGCGATACCAAGACTCGCCAGTTCGTTCGCGTCCCGACCCATGCTGTTGGCGCTCACCCCGAGCATCGGGAATACCCGCGCGCCACTTTGCGTTTGCCGCTGCGGCTTCGCAGCGTGAATGGATTGCAGGAAAGATTTCCGATTACGCTCGTAACGCGGGACATCAGCTCGAGCGGCGTTTTTTTCCTCTGCCCAAAGGAGTTAGCGGCAGGGACGCAGATTGAGATTGAAATCGTTCTCGTCAGCCGCCCGATGGGCCGCGGCAACGTCGTCGTCGCGACGGCCGCCCGCGTGAAGCGCCTCGAACCAGCCGCCACTCCGGGATGGTACGGCGTAGCCGCCCTCTTCGAAGACGTAGTCTTCGATCGCGACGATCGCGTTCCCGTCCGCTACACGAAGTAGTTTGGAGTGCGCCAGTTCACCACCGCTTTGGCGACCCCAGCCACACTTACCGCCTTCCAATTCGGAACCAGTAACGCCGGCATCTCGCCGGCGTTTTTTCTTCCAACTTCAACCGAACGCAAACTCTGAACTCCGTACACCGAACCCGCCCGCAATCATCTCTGCTAATCTCCTCGAATGCCCAAGCCTTCTGACTCCCGCAGCCTGCAAGCCGTCCTCTTCGACTGGGACGGCACGCTGCTCGACTCCGCTGACGCTGATTCCTCCGCCTACCTCGCCATGTTCCGCGAACTCGGCATCCCCTGGGGACTGAGGGAATTAGCCACGCACTACACCCCGAACTGGCATCACGTATACCGAGCCGCGCGTATTCCCCGTTCGAAATGGGATGTCGCCGACAAGCTCTGGGCCAAGCACTACACCCATCACAAGCCGAAGCTCGTTCCCGGCACCCGCAGCGTCCTCGCCTGGGTCGCGCGCCGCTATCAGCTCGGCCTGGTCACCAGCGGCGACCGCGTCCGCGTCCTGCGCCAACTCCGCTACTTCGGTCTGACGCGCCAATTCGCCACGCATGTCTGCGCCGGCGACACGCCGCAAAAGAAGCCGCACCCAGCCCCGCTGCGCCTCGCGCTCAAACAGATGTGCCTCGATCCGCGAGCCTGCGTCTATGTCGGTGATTCGCCGCATGATCTGGAAATGTCGAAGCGCGCAGGCGTCCGCGCCATCGCCGTCATCGGCCGCTTCCCTACCGAGGCCGGGCTCCGCGCCGCCAAACCTGAATTTCTGCTGGATTCGCTGAAGGAACTTCCCGCTGTTTTGAAATCACTCGAATAACAAACGCGACCAATCGAAGGGCACGTTAACGCTGAGGTGGTGGAGCAGGCTGCGAGGGTGGCGCGCCCTGGGGTGCAGGCGGAGCCGTCGAACCCGCGGGTGCTGACGATTGCGGTCCAGCCGCACCGGCTGCAGGCGCCGGCGCCGTATCCGACACTGCGGCCGCCAACGGCTTAAAATCCGTCCACTTGATCACCAGCCGCACCGGAAAATCGCCTTCTTTCACATGCACGGTTTCATCTGACCGCTCATAGCTCGGAAACCAATACTTTCCGGCCACATTTTCTCGATACGTCTCGAACGTCGTGAACGGCATCTGCGCGAATTTCACATCGCCCAACTCGTTCACCCATTTCCCGTACGTCTTCACAACTTCCAAATACTTCGTGTCCACCCAAATAATTCCGTCGAGATACGAATGCGCGCGATCCACCGTCTTCGGCGTCACTTTGAAAATATACGTGTCGATTTCGTCGACCTTTTCCGTCCCGATATATTTCAAATCGTATTTCGCCAACTGCGACGAATTGATCGGGAACTGCGGAATGCGTTCGAACGACTTCACATCCTCAGGCTCGAGCGCGAACGTCTTCAGCGACGATTGCGGATGCTCGAGCACCTTATTCACCACGCGCCCATCCGGCATCCGCGTCACTTCCGACACCTGCAAAAATTCTCCGATGATCGTTCCTGCCCGGTCGTACTCGCTGATTCGAATCGTTCTCTTCGCCGTGAACGTCGGCCGCACTTCAGCGAACTGATCTTCCTTCGCCACAAATTTTCGAATGATTTCATCCGGCGGCAGCGACGGCGGCTCGACCGCCTCTGGCGTAGTTCCCAGCCGCTTCACGTCGTGCTCGGGAGGCGGCGTCATCGGCCGCTGTTCCTGCGCCGGCGTAGAAACACAAATACCCAGCGACGCCATCGTCACACTCGCCAACAACCCGACCTTGCGGATATTTCTCATGTTTATTCAGATGCGCTCACGCCTCTCCACGCAGCCCGTACGCAGCACGCCCACAGCTTACTCCACGAAACCCGTTCCCGCCTCTGCCTGACATCCCTGCGCGCTTTCGCTACAATTTCAAAGCTTGTGGACAGCACAAAAAAAGCCGCCCGCTTCTTCGTCACCGGTCTCGTGCAGGGCGTCGGCTTCCGTTTCTTCGCCGTCGCCGAAGCCGAGCGCCTCGGCCTCAGCGGCTATGTGCGCAATCGCCGCGACGGCCGGGTCGAAGCCTACGCCGTCGGCGCGCCCGAGCAGCTCGCTCAATTTCGCGCGCGTCTCGAAAAAGGTCCGCGCCTTTCCAGCGTTCGTTCCGTCGCCGAAGAGCCGGCGGACATCGATTCGCAATACACATCCGGTTTCGTCACAACACCAACATTTTGAACCCGACAGGAGCCCGCAGGGATGGACGACATAAAGAAGTTGATCCGCGAAGTGCCCGATTACCCGAAGCCCGGGATTTTGTTCTACGACCTCACGACCGTCCTGAAAGACAAGCAGGGCTTCCACAATCTGGTCGATCAACTCTGCGATCATTACGACGGTCACAAAATTGACAAGGTTGCCGGCATAGAAGCCCGCGGCTTTATCTTCGCGCCCGCGCTTGCCTATCGACTCAACGCCGGCTTCGTCCCCGTTCGAAAGCCGAAAAAACTGCCGGCCAAAACTCGCGCGGTCTCCTACGCTCTCGAATACGGCACCGACTCGCTCGAACTCCACGAAGACGCCATCAGTCCCGGCGACCGCGTCATCATTTGCGACGATCTGCTTGCCACCGGCGGTACGGCGGCAGCGGCAGCCAAGCTTGTCCAGGAACTCGGCGGCAAAGTCGAAGGCCTGGCTTTCGCCGTCGAATTAACTTTCCTCAACGGGCGCAAAAAGCTACCCGGTTTCGACGTCTTCTCACTAATCCAATACGACCAATAACCCGCGCTCCGAGGGCGTCACTCTCATCCACCGGCGAGATTAGAAAAACATTGTCATTCCGAGCGAAGCGAGGAATCTGCTGTCTGCTTGGTTCGCCCAGTAGCTAGCGACGTACGTCGTTTCTGTCGTTACTTCCTTACTTCTTTGCTTCATTACTTCGCCTGTTCCTCTGTCGTACCACCTCAAACAACACCACCCCCGCCGCCACCGACACATTCAACGACTTCACTGGCCCCACCGTCGGCAACTTCACCACAAAATCGCATCGCTTCCGCGTCAATTCATGCAATCCCTTGCCTTCTCCGCCCATCACAATCCCCACCGGCGACAGATAGTCCACTTCCGTGTACTCGCGATCACCCTCTTCATCCAATCCCACGAGCCAATATCCCGCCTCTTTCAACTCTTCCATCGTCCGCGCCAGATTCGTCACCTTCGCCACCGGCAGATGAGACAGGGCTCCCGCCGACGCCCGCGCCACCGTGTCTGTCAAACCCGCCGCGCGCCGCTCTGGAATCACGACGCCGTGTGCGCCCGCCGCCAGCGACGTTCGAACAATCGCGCCCAAATTGTGCGGATCTTCCACGCCATCCAACAAAACGATCAGTCCCTTCTCGCCGCGTTCCGCAGCCGCAGCCGCATTCGCCGCCTCAATAATCTCTTCAATCGTCCCCGCCGCCCGCGGCGCCACCAACCCCACAATCCCCTGGTGTTCCTTCGTATCCGCCAGCCGATCGATCTGCGAGCGATCCTCGAACCGAACCGACACGTTCCGTGCCCGCGCCATCTGCACAATTTCTTCCACGCGCGTATCCTGCCGCCCGCGCGCAATCACGATGCGGTCAAACGCCCGCCCCGCCTCCAGCGCCTCCCGAACCGCATGTATCCCCGTCAACCGATCCACAACTCACCTTCTTCGCTCTTATCGTTACTTCCTTACGTCGTTGCGTCTTTACTTCGCCTTTCACTCCATCACGGAGCAAAAATCCACCATCCGCTGCCTAACCGTCTTCACCGCAAACCCCGCTTCCCAGGCCGCATCAATCAACAAAATCACGCGATCCAAGTCTCCTTCTCCCGACCTCCCCGCCAACGCCAGCCGCACTGGGTGAAACAATTCCCTTCCGCGAATATCCAACTCCGCCTTCAGCGCTGTCACGATCTCGCTGAATCGCTCCGGAGTGCAAGCCCCGCCATCCAACACCAGTCGCGCAAGCATTCGAATCACGTCGCGCGCGGCGTAGCGCGCCATCACATTGTGCGCCTCTACGTCATTCAACACGCGCGCCGCGTCAAACTCAAAGACCAATCTCAATAAATCGGCGAGCCCATCGCGATCGGCCACCTGCGGCCCCAACAAAAACGCCGCCCGGTCGCACCACGCCTCTTGCGCCGGCGACAACTCCGCCAGGCCTCGCGCACGCAAAAACTCCACGACATCCGCAGCGCCAAACGGATTGACCGCAACCGCCTGATTTTCTCCTGGAGTTTCGCTCATGGTAGCGCCGGCGTCTCGCCGGCGTTTTTTCGATGCGACGGCATATGCCGCGCTATCACCTCGGCTCGATCATGAGCCGCGCCGCGCAAACTCTACTTCCCCATCACCGTCGCCGCCACATGACACGCAATCGCCTCACCTCGCCCCACCGCATCCACACCCTCATTCGTCTTCGCCTTCAAATGAATCTTATCCGCGGGAACTCCCAGCGCCTTCCCCAGCGCCTCTCTCATCTGCGGAAAATGCGGCCCCAATTTCGGCCGCTCCAAAATCACCACCGCGTCGACCCACTCGATCGCAAACCCCGCGCCGTCCAGCAACCCGCGTGCATGTTCCAAAAATTTCAAACTATCCGCGCCCTTCCATCGAGGATCCGTATCCGGAAAATGTTTCCCGATGTCGCCCAGCCCCGCCGCGCCCAGCAACGCATCGCACAACGCGTGCGCCAGCACATCTCCATCCGAATGCCCCACGGGCCCCTTGTCGAACGGCACCTCGATGCCGCCGATCATCAACTTCCGCCCCGCCTCCAGCCGATGCAGATCGTACCCAATCCCGCAGCGCACGCTCATTTCGCCGCGCGCCCCTTCCCGCTTATCGAGCCGGAGCCAGCTACAGAGCCGGCACCACCGCTCGCCGCCGCTTGCTCTCGTTCCAGATAAAATTTCGCGAGCTCCATGTCCGCTGGCTTCGTAATTTTGATATTTCGCTCTGACCCCAGGACCACCACGACCTCATGCCCGAGCCGCTCCACCAATCCCGCCTCGTCCGACGCGCTGACCCCATCCGCCTCGGCCCGCGCAAACGCGTCCTTCAGCAATTTTGTCTTGAAAACTTGCGGCGTCTGCGCCAGCACTACGCGCTCCCGCGGAATCGTCCCCGTAATCAGCGCCACATCTTCCGGCAAGCTCGCGCGCTTCACTTCTTTCACCGTGTCCATTGCCGGAATTCCCAGAATCGCAGCCTGATGTTTCCGCGCCTCTTCAATCACGCGCACGATCTGCTCTTTCTTCACGAACGGCCGCACCGCGTCGTGCACGAGCACCAGCTCCGTCTCCGCCGCCACTTCCTTCAGGGCCGCCGCGACCGATTCCTGCCGCGTGTCCCCGCCCTTCACCACGCGCACGTTCTGCGAAAATTTCTCCCCGCTAATCGCCGCCTGGATCTTCGCGATCCCATCGCCCCGCGTCGCCACGATGATATCCGTCACCAGCTCGCACGACGCGATCCGCCGCAGGCTCAGTATCACGATCGGCACGCCATCCAATTCCAAAAATTGTTTTGGTGTTTCGGCACCCATACGAGTGCCCAGACCAGCGGCAGGTAAGATTGCAGCAATTCGGCTCATATTAAGTTTCGCGGGCTGAAGACCCAGAAGTGTACATCAACGCCCAGTCCCACGCGAAACTCTCGCACCATCTCCATCAGCGCAAACAGTCACGACGGAATTTGGGTGCCGCACCCTCAGGTGTCAGAGGGTGCGGTTTTTCCAAATGACCTTGGCGGGATCAATCGATTGCGCCACTGACAATTACTTCGTAACTCGGGCGCCGGGTGCCGCACCCTTCGGTTCTAAGGGCGGGGAATTGCCAAAGTGAGCATGGTAAAAATCGAGACAATCGTCGATGTCGCGATCGCGGTTTCTAACTCAGGTGTCCTTCGCCATCTACCATCTCCGCTCGCGTTCCGCCGTTCTCCGTGCCACGCACCGCCCCTGCACTCGCCCCGCGCGCCAACGCCGCCGGCTCCGTGCCCTTCTCATCGACTCTCCCAAATATCATCTTCCCCGCCGCCGTCTGGTGGACCGACGTCACCACCACATCCACGCTCTTGTTGATATACCGCCGCGCTCCGTCCACAACCACCATCGTCCCGTCGTCCAGATACGCCACGCCCTGATTCGCTTCCTTCCCTTCTCGCAAAATCAGCACGCGCATCGGCTCGCCCGCCATCACCACCGGCTTGAGCGCATTCGCCAATTGATTCACATTCAGCACCGCCAGCCCCTGCACGCGCGCCACTTTGTTCAAATTGAAATCGTTCGTCACGATTTTCGCGCCGATTTCCCGCGCCACTTCGACCAGCTTGCGATCTACATCACCAACGGGCGCCGTGGGATGTTCGAGCACCCGCACCTCGAGTCCCGGAATCTTGCGAATACGATCCAGCACATCCAATCCGCGCCGCCCGCGCTGCCTCTTCAGCGCGTCGCCCGAATCCGCCACGAGTTGCAATTCATGCAGCACAAATTCCGGCACAAGCAGCGGCCCATCGAGAAATTGCGCGTCGCAAATATCCGCGATACGACCATCGATGAGGACGCTCGTATCCAGTAATTTCGGAACATTCGCCGCGGTCGCTACAACATCTCGCGCCACTGTCGCCGAGCCGCTGGCCGCCGCGTTCTGCTCTTCTTTTTTTTCCGACTTCACTTCGCGCTCCGTTGCCTTCTGCGATCCAAGCACCGCTCCCAGATAGGCAAACGCCATCAGCACGCCGCTCTCAAAAAACGATTTCGTCTGCTCAGGCTCGGCAATGCGAGAAACGACCGCGGCCACCAGCACAGCTGCGAAAATCCCCAGCACCGCTCCAAGCGCTCCTCCGAGCAGCCCTCGCGGTGTCGCGCGGCTCAGCCTCATCTCGATCAAAAGAATGATCGCCGCGAGCAACAGTCCCGCTCCGATGGCGGCCACTCCATATAGCCCGAACGGCTTCAGCGACCAGCACAATGCGACGGCTACAACAGCCAGCCCGCCGCGCAACATCCACGGCTCGACGTGCAGCGCGGCCTTTACCGGCTCCGGAATTTCGGCCCCATATCTGTTTTGGGAAATATCGATCCCTGCGGCAAACGACTCGGAGACTCCCCGGCGTTCGACGCCGGTATGCGCTCGGCTCATGCGACCTCACAGGACTTGCATAATCACTGCAAAATCGACGACAGCCTCCCGCAGAGCGTGGGACGTAAATTCAAACCTTGCGGGGGTAGAAGCTAGTTACGTTTCGGAGGCGTATATACTCCAATGCAACATCGGCGTCAAGCTAACGGAGAAATTACATTTATACCTGTGGAAAACCATGCCCACTTGGTTCCCAAAAAATGAAAAACCGGCGACATAGTGCGTATGTCGCCGGCCCAGTCTTTACCTCATTCCATCGTCGCTTCGTTACTTCGCCTTATTCCGTGTACACCCGCGGCACTCTCGCCGTCACCGCGCACATCAAGTCCGAAGTGACCGTCCCGATCCCGCGCGCCACCGCATTCGTGGCCAGCAGCTGTTCCCCATCTGTTCCGTAAATCGTGACCACGTCGCCGATATCAACGCCGCTGATATCGGTCACGTCGATCATCGTCACATCCATCGACACGATGCCGACGATCGGGGCCAGCTTCCCGCGCACCAGCACATTTCCTTTTGTTCCCAGCGAACGATGCACGCCGTCCCCGTAGCCCGCCGCTAGCACCGCGATCACCGACGGCCGCGTCGCCACGAACTTCATACCGTATCCGACTCCCGCGCCGGCCGGGATATTCCGCAAATTGATAATCCGCGTCCGCAGACTCATCGTCGGCTTCAGCGGCAGTTTCTTCTCCGCTTCCTCACGCTTTTCCTGCGGATCGTAGCCTGGGTGATATCCATACAAGATCACGCCCGGGCGCACCATATCTCCCCAGGTTTCCGGCCGGCTCGCGATCGCCGCGCTGTTCGCCAAATGCACAATCCCCGGATCAACTCCCAGCGCCCGCAGCCTCTCCAATGCTACAAAAAAATGCTCCTCCTGCTCGCGCGTCTGCGCCCCTACAGGTGAAGCGGAAAAAGCTTCCGACGACGCAAAGTGCGTCATCACGCCGCCGAGCCGCAAACTCTGACACTTCGCCAGTTGCGCCGCGAATTCATCGATCTCGTTCGAAGCGATTCCGAGCCGGTTCATTCCCGAATCGATCTTCAAATGAAACGACAACGGATCGCGCTTGTCGTCTTTCGCCGCCGCGCGATTCAACTGCGCGAGCTGCTCGATGCGGTGAACCACCGGCGTCAGGTCGTACTTCAGAAGATTTTTCTCTTCGCCGGGCCAGAAGCTCGTCAGCACCAGAATCGGCTTCTTCACTCCCGCTTTCCGGACTTCGATTCCTTCGGCGGCTGAGGTCACGCCGAACCAGTCCGACCCGGCCTTCTCCAAAATCTTCGCCACTTCCGGCCCGCCGTGCCCGTAGCCGTTGCCCTTCACAATCGAGAGCACCAGCCGCGGCGTTGCGCGCTGCTCGTCCTCGGGATTCACAAATTTCCGGATCGCATCCAGGTTGTACGTCAGCGCCGACGTCGAGATCTCTGCCCAGACCGGCCGCCCCACCTTGCTCACCGCTTTCGCCACGTCCGCTCCCACACCCGCCAACGCATACTTGGTATTCAGCCCGCCCCGGCCGCTTGCCGCTGTTGTCGCAGCCTTCCCGGTCGTCTTCGAAATACCGGCGCCATCCGCCTTAGCCTTCGCCGTAGCAGCCTTCACCGTCCGCGTTTTCTTGCTCACCGTCAATATCTGTGTCATGGTCGATCCCCGAAGAGAACCAGTGTAAATCCAAGCGCCCCGCCGAGCCCGTCAGACCGCCTCGGCAAGCCACGCAAAAGACAACATCTGGTCAGCCAACTCTCCCTCTTCGCCGATCCATATCGCAATCACTCAGCCAAGCCTAACCTCAATCCCCTCAACACGAACCCGCCTACGCGATGCTTTAACCGTGTTCCCCCAGCCACGCTCCGTGGCTGCACGTAGCGCCGGCATCTTGCCGGCGATTTTCGTCGCCCCGGCAACTCCTCGATCCAACGGGCGACCTTTCCCCAGTTTCTAGGCTATTTACTCTTGACTAACTACCATTCCTGTGCTATCATAGCAAATGTTCGACTTTAAGCTCGCCGGTTCGATCCACGCACTCCCGCAACCCCAGCATTCTCAATCGCTTGCACACTCTCTAAAACGACCCGTCTGTAACCTGTTAAAACCAAACAGCTTGCGCACTCTTTGCAAAATACCGGGGGGTATACCCCTTTCGACCCAAATTAGAACTCACCTGCCGAAAGTCGGGCTTCTCGAATCTTCGACAGACTTGTTATTACTACCTTTGCGCCCCCCTGCCGCAATGCGCCTCCTCCGTATACAATTAGAGCTACGGGAGCCCCCCGCCTCTCGTGCCTCAGGGACTGGGCAATTCGGTTTTTGAACTAGATGGCCAAGAACTACTACGAGATTCTGGGCGTGCCCGAGAATGCGTCCGACGCCGACATTGACGCCGCGTTCAAGGTAAAGGCTCGCGAAGTCCATCCGGACACCGTTCCGGCGGATAACCCATACCTCCGTAAAGTCGCGTCCGAAGCGTTCAAGGATTTGTCCGAAGCAAAGGCCGCGCTCCTCGATCCGACGGCGCGGCAGAAATTCGATGCATCGCTCGCCGCCGAGCGCGAACGCAATCGCGAGTCCAGCAATTCCAACACTTCTTCGCCTTCCGCCACTGAGAATAACGAGAGTTCATCGCCGCATCGCGTGCGAACGGGATCGCGCGCCGGTTCATCGCGGAGACCGCAATCGGTTCCATCGCGCGCGCGCACCGGCTTTCCCGAGATCCGAAACCTGAACAGCTTTCTGTTCATGGTTCTCGGCATGGCCACGATTTTCTTTCTCGCGGTTTTGGTCGCCAGCGGACGTATGCCTCCGCTCTGGCTCGCCATCATCACAGCCGCGATCGGAATTTTGCTTTTCGTAAATGGCATGCGGCCCGTTCGCGGCTTCACCAGCGGCAGGCCCGCGCTGATCGGCAGCGCCATCACGGTCACATGCATCTTGTTGACGCTGTGGCTCGTTTCGCCTTCGTACTTCGAGATGGCTACGACGTCGCGCATCGCGCATGCAGTTGCATCGCGCGCGCGCCGCGTCACGCAATCTCCGTCTTCGCCCCAAGTGCTCGCGGATGGTTCAGTCGCCGGATCCATTGGCGAATCCGGAACTGAAGCGCTACCGGCGGTCCGCACCTGGTCCAACTTGAAAGACGGACAGAATTATCGCTCGCGTGTCGAAGGTAATGATCTCTATCTCGATGCAATCGCCAATGGTGGAAAAATTGGCGGCCAGTTCGCGGGATGCGAATTCCATCGCGCCGGCGCAGGACCATCCGATTGGATCGGCATGTGTACCGAACTCGGCGGCGGCAACGAAGCACTTCACAAACTTCCCGCCACACTGAGTCGTTTCTCGAGCGACCGCTTGGAAGGCAGCACCGCCGACATCCCGGTTTTCGTGATGACTCCGGTAGATACCGCGGCAAACCCGAGTGGCGCGATCGCGACTCCAGGCGCGTCTCCTCTTACGGGAGCAGATCCAAGCGCGCTTGCGCCAAACGCTTCTACCTCTCCCGCTAGCTCAACGCCTGCTACCGGCGCGCCAGTCGGCGCTACGAATCCCGCCGCGGTCACACCAGCACCGGACGCCGCGGCAACGCAACCGCTGGACACGAGCGAACCCGATCTGTCCGGCTTGAAAAAAGCAGATAAAGAAGCAGTCGAACTGACGTGCGCATCCGATCGCTTATCGCAAGGCGTCGGGAAGTACAACGATTGCCTGCACAAACAACTCGATGCGCTGAAAGCGGCGCCGAATCCACCAAGCCTGGCCGGTCTCAGCTCCGCCGAGCGCGAGGACGTCGTGCTCACCTGCTCCAACGAAAAGCTGATCCACGGCCCCGGCGCCTACAATGCCTGCTTGTTCCAGCAACTCAAAAAGAAAAAGAAACTGAAGTAGTTTTTTTTCGGCCAACCCGTCGCGAAGCGAGAAGCCAAGCAAAATTGAAAGCTCTTTGAATTTTCGACCGTAGAGAGAACTCGTTGGAGTTCTACAGGTCGTCGGGGCCGAGGTTGCTGAAGGCGTCGGGAGCGGCTTCCTCGAAGCGTGTGAATTTGCTGAGGAAACGGAATTTTACGTTTTCGGTCGGGCCGTTGCGCTGCTTGGCGATGCGCAGTTCGGTTTCTTCGCGCTCTTCGGGAGTCGCGCCCGCTTTGAAAAAATTCGGACGATAAATGAACATGACGACGTCGGCGTCCTGTTCGATGGCGCCCGATTCGCGCAAGTCCGAAAGCTGCGGCCCGCGTTCGTCTCGCTCCGGAGCGCGCGTCAACTGGCTGAGCACCAGCACCGGAATTTGCAATTCCTTCGCGAGACCTTTCAGGCCGCGAGAAATGCTCGACACTTCTTCCTGACGGTTGCCAAATTTTCCGCGCGCCGTGATGAGCTGCAAGTAGTCCACAACCAGCAGTGACAAACCTTTATCGCGCTTCAGGCGGCGCGCCTTTGCGCCGATTTCGAGAACGCTGGTCGAACCCGCATCATCGATCCAAACCGGCGCGCCGGCAATCGTGCCCAGCGCTTCCGTCATGCGGCGCCAATCTTCGCGGCTCAAATGGCCGGTGCGGAATTTGTGCGCGTCGATCTGCGCGACTGACGCGACAAGGCGTTGCAGCAACGACTCCTTCGACATTTCGAGGCTGAACACCGCCATCGGGTGGCCACCGCGAATCGCGATGTTTTCCGCGAGGTTGAGCGCAAGCGCCGTTTTTCCCTGCGAAGGCCGCGCTGCCAGAATCAAAAGTTCCGATGGCTGAAAACCCGACGTCAGTTTGTCGAGTTCCGTGTAACCGGTCGGAATTCCGGTGATGCTCTTGCCTTCGCGAAAGATTTTTTCGAGGCGCTCGAAATTGTCTCGAACGATGTCTTTGATCGGGATGAGGCCGGCGCGCACGCGATCTTCGGCAAGCGCGAAGATCGACGATTCGGCGTTGTCGAGAACGGCGTCGGCACCATCTTCGCCGTCGAACGCGCGCATCTGGATGTTATGCGTCGCGTGAATCAGATTCCGCAGAATCGCTTTTTCTTTGACGATGCGCGCGTAGTGCTCGACGTTGGAAACCCGCGGCATGCCGTCGGCAAGCGACGCGAGATACGGCGCGCCGCCGGCGGCTTCGAGTTCGCCGAACCGATGCAGCTCTTCCGTGAGAGTGATCAGATCGATCGCCTGTTGCGCTTCGCCGAGAGCGATCATCTTCAAGAAAACCCGGCGATGCTGATCGAGGAAAAAATCCTCGGCGCGCAGATTTTCGATCGCGGGATTCAGCGCGTTGTTATCGAGCAGAATCGCGCCGAGGACGGAACGCTCGGCATCGAGATTATTCGGAAGAGGGCGTTCGAGATTGGAGTCAGCAGCCATGGGACATTGGCGACTTCGCTTTATCTTCGCCCACGGTAACACGCGGGCAAACGAGGTTCAAGTACCTCTCAAAAATAATTGCAATCGTCAGGAAATATTTAACGCGGCCTCGACCATTCCCTGTACTGCGTGCGACTGGTGAGTGGATTGTGCACGCGCGACAGCGCGGCGTCAATTGGCGTGAAAAACTTTTTGTGCATCGTTTGATGAAAATGGTGGAAAAAAATATTTCGCGGCGAAACATTTCGCTTGACGAAAACTTTGACGGCAAAAATTTCGGATTGCGCGTCGCAGAAACAAAAATGCCGCTGCGTGTTTCGTGCAGCGGCATCGGTGACGTTGCGTCGCGACTATTCTTCTTTGGCGACTTGGACTTTTACTTCCGCGGAGATGTCGCGGAAGACTTTGATTTTGACGGGGAAATCGCCGAGGGTCTTCAGCGGATCGTGGAGCTGGACCTGGCGCTTGTCGATCTTGTAGCCCTGGGCTTCGAGGGCTTCGGCGATGTCGCCGTTGGTAACGGAGCCGAAGAGCTGGTCGTTCTCGCCGGTCTTGCGCGTGAACTTGAGCTCGACGCCGTTCAGCGAGGCGGCCTGTTTCTCGGCTGCGTCCTGCTCGGTGGCCGTTTTCTTCGCCAGCGCGCCGCGGATGCGTTCGAGCGCCTTCATGTTGCCGGTAGTGGCTTCGATCGCCAGCTTGTTCGGCAGCAGAAAATTGCGCGCGTAGCCGGGTTTCACGTCAACGACGTCGCCGCGATGGCCGAGCTTTTCGATATCTTCCTGGAGAATCACTTTTTGCATTTGCGTTTCCTCTTCACTCGAATTCTTTGAGCCTCGGCGGCTGAAGCCGCTTTTAGTTGCGCGATGAACAGCGCGACTGAAGTCGCGCCATCTCAATTTCGTTGCCGGCGACGCCCACTGTGTGCGTGCTCGACGGGCGACACCGTGAAGGCAGCGCTGAAGCGCCGCACTCCATGGGGTGCCTACGATTACGACTTGGGCGCTTCGGCCGGAGCCGGAGTCGGCGGTGTCGCTGCGGCCGGTGCTGCCGGAGCCTGTGAAGCAGCCGGTGGATGCGCGGCGGCGGCCGGGGCGTGCGAGCCTGGGGCGCCGTGGCTGCCTGCGCCCGGTTGCGCGTGAGCGCCCGCCGGACGAGGAGCCTGCGAACCCGCGGCGCTTCCGGCGAACGGAAGCAGCGCGATGTTGCGCGCGCGCTTGATCGCTTCACCGAGCCAGCGCTGGTGACGCGCGCAAACGCCGGTCATGCGGCGCGGCAGGATCTTTCCGCGCTCCTGCACGAACTGCGACAGAATGTCCGCGCGCTTATAGTCGATGAAATCCATCTTTTCGACACAAAACTTACAGACTTTCTTTTTGCGGAAATACTGGCGCTTGCCGCGGCGTGGTCCGCCGGGACCACCGCCCGGACCGCCCTCACGACGAGGGCCACCTGGGCCGCCATGTCCGCCGCCGGGACCGTGGCCACCGGGACGCGGACCGCTTGGGGCTGATGATTGTCTTTGTTCGTCTGCCATTGCTGCCTACCTTTCGAGAAACCTTGCAAAACCTTTGTGAGCGTTTGGCGCCACTCGCTTTGGGCGAGGAACCTTTTGCGTCTAAACCCCGCGAATCTGAGAAACGATCGCGGCTACAGGTTGCCATCGTCGCGATTGAGGGTGGCGGGGTAAACCCACCGCTACAAAACCAAGACGGGCACGGCGTGCCGTACCGCGACGTTAGCTTGCCGGCGCTTGCTGCTCGGCGGGCTGAACCGGAGCGGCTGGAGCTGCTGCCGCCGTGCGGCGCGGGCGACGCGCTGCTCGGGCTTCGCGCTTCGCCTGGAATTTCTTCTGCCGCTTCAGGTCTTCGTCGAGACGAACGGTCAAATACTTAATGACCACGTCTTGCACGCGGAGACGGCGCTCGAGTTCGGCGATCAGTTCGTGATGCTGCGTGCGAATCTGAAGGTAAACGTAAATGCCTTCGCGATGCTTAGCAACGCGATAGGCTAGCTTGCGCGTGCCCCACTGTTCGGTCTTCTCAATCTTCGCGCCTTTTTCCGCGACAGTGTGCTCGATGCTCGTGAGCACCTTCTTGATTTCATCTTCCGGCGTTGCCGGGCGAACGATGAAAATCAGATCGTACAAACGGTCTTCCATGATGACCTCTTTCCTTCTGCTCCGGACCTGCGTCCGGGAAAATCGTTTCGCGGCGAGCGCGAAGAAAAGCTGAACCGCGGCGGTCCGGATCGGTGGCCGGTAACGCTGCATCTAAACCCCGCGATCTGTAAAGCGATCGCGGCTACAGGGCTTCGGCGTCGGGCGGCTTGCGCCGGTTGTACTTTGTCATCGCGGCGTCCAATCCTTGCGTCAGGATCATTTCCACCGCATCGCCTGCGTGCCCGAGCATTTCGCTTGCGACTTCGAGTTCCGCCTTTTTCATCGGACGGAGCACATAATCCCGCAAGCTGCCGACCGGACGATCCGGCCCGCAGCCGAGCCGCAATCGAGCGAACTGCTGCGTTCCGAGCGAACCGATCACCGACTTCGCGCCGTTATGACTTCCGGCGCTGCCATCGGGGTGAATCTTGAACGTGCCCGACGGCAACTGCACTTCATCCCACATCACCAACAGATCGGCGGGTTCGAGTTCGTACTTCGCCAACAACTCGCGAACCGAAACGCCGCTCAAGTTCATGTACGTCTGCGGCTTAGCCAGCAAAATTTCCTCGCCGGCTAATTTCCCACGGCCAACGAGAGCCTTGCCTTCGGGACGCTCTACGCGGATTGAGCCTCGCTCCGCCAGTTCGTCCACCGCCATAAAACCCAGGTTGTGCGGCGTCCACTGATATTCCGGGTCTGGATTCCCGAGACCAACAATGAGCCGCATAGCCTTGTCTTCTGCCAGCGCCGAAAAAACGTGACGCTGAAATCTTGCCGAGATGAGGCGCAGCGTGCTGCGCCCCTACAAAACCGTCCCGGACTCGCGAAATCGCGAGGACGAAACGAAACCTTACTTCTTCTTGTCGCCCTTTTCGGCGGCCTTTTCTCCGCCCTTGGCTGGTTCTGCGCCTTCTTCGCCCTCTTCTTCCTTCTTGCCCTTCTTGATGACTTC
>Ga0207109_1039_pt1 | contig 30860 bp, 23 predicted proteins | sample Alteio_BWMinHeat_73_FD_153584 | JGI IMG/M metagenome (GOLD analysis project Ga0207109, IMG submission 153584) | Enriched cells from forest soil in Barre Woods Harvard Forest LTER site, Petersham, Massachusetts, United States -... | ecosystem: Environmental > Terrestrial > Soil > Temperate forest >... | reverse complement strand
CGACTTATATTTGACCACGACGGGACCTTATGGGGAGCGACGTACGGCGGCGTCAGTCGTTTTGATCCCGCAACTGGAAATTTCATCACATACACACCTGAAATGCAAAATGCAATTCAGTACCAGGAGATCAAGGAAGATCGCAATGGAATGCTTTGGCTCGGCGCCCAATCTGGCCTACATCGTTTTGATCCGCGGACGGGACAGTTCACAATCTATCAGCACGACGCGGACCATCCTGAATCCCTGAGCGATAACCGGGTAAACTCCATCCATTTCGATCGCTCGGGCCGTATGTGGGTCGGCACGCAGAATGGCTTGGACGAATTTGACCCGAGCACGGGAACCTTTGAGGCCTTTTACGAGCAGGACGGTCTCGCAGGCGACGTGGTGAGCTGCATCTTGGAGGACAAGAGTGGCGGTCTGTGGATGAGCACCAACAACGGTCTGTCGAGCTTCAATCCTCAGTCAAGGAGATTCCAGAGCTTTTCCGCGGCCGATGGACTTCCGGGGCGGGATCTGACGGGCTGGGGTGCATGCTATCAGAGCCCAGACGGTGAGATGTTCTTTGGCGGTTTCAGTGGCACCACGGCTTTTTTCCCGAACAAGGTGGAGGCAACTCCCTTTATTCCGACAACCGTCCTCACGGATTTCCGGCTTTCGGGAAATCGCGTTTCAATTGGGCCACGTTCGCCGCTCCGTAACTCAATTACTTATACAAGTAAGATCGTGCTTTCCCACTGGCAAAACATTTTTTCAATTGAGTTTTCAACACTCAGCCTTTTCAACCCTGAAACCAATCGCTATCGCTACAGGCTTGATGGCTTGGATCGCCAATGGCATGAAGTTGGCAGCGACCAGCGTATCGCAAGCTACACCACACTTCCAGCGGGGACCTACGTATTTCACGTGCAGGGGGCAGTGAGCCGCGGGCGTTGGAGTGAGCCAGGAGCATCGCTGCAAATCGAGGTATTGCCTGCCTGGTGGAACAGGTGGTGGTTTCGCGTGTTCTACAGCCTTCTGCTCATACTCGCCACATCCGCGATTTACATGCGCCGTGTTCGTCGGAGAACGCGCGCCGAGGAGGAAGATAAGAGGCTGCGCCAGGCACAGGCGGACCTTGTCCGTGCGAGCAGAATTAGTTCTATGGGTGAGCTGACCGCTTCCTTGGCGCACGAAATCAAACAGCCCATTGGGGCTGCAGTTACTAACGCCGAAGTGTGCTTACGATTGCTGAAGCGGAACTCGCCTGATCTACCGGAAGCTCGCGAAGCTGCCTTGGAGATGACGAAGGACGCAAGGCGCGCAGCCGACATCATCGACCGCGTCCGCATGCTTTACCAGAAGGGCCGTTCGCAACTGGAACTTGTGGATGTGAACGAAGTCATCGCGGAGATGCTCATTATGCTGCGCAACCAGGCAAACGGCCATTCGGTTACGATGCGCACGGATCTGGCTGAGGGTCTTCCCACAGTGATGGCAGATCGCGTGCAGTTGCAGCAGGTGTTCATGAATCTCATGCTAAATGGAATAGAGGCGATGAAAGACAACGGCGGTGAACTTAGCATCAAGTCGCAGTTGTGTGAAGATCGTCAGCTGCTGATCGCTGTTACCGACAGTGGCATCGGTCTGCCGGCCAAAGGATCCGATGAGATATTCAATGCATTTTTTACTACCAAGCCTCAAGGCACAGGTCTGGGCCTGGCGATCACTCGTTCCATTGTGGAATTGCACGGTGGCCGCATTTGGGCAACCGCAAACTCAGAACGAGGCACAACGCTCTCCTTTACCCTGCCGATAAGGACGACCGTCCCCGCATGACTTCAGCTGATAAACCCATAGTGTTCATTGTCGATGATGATGACCGCATGCGAGCGGCCACGCAGCGCCTGCTCAAAACGGTGGGCTTGCATTCCGAGGCGTTTGCCACGCCGCAGGAATTCCTCCGGCACAAGCTTCCGGATGTCGCGAGTTGCCTCATTTTGGATGTAAGGCTTCCTGGAATGAGTGGGCTGGATGTTCAACGCAGATTGATTGAGGCTGGCGTCCCGATTCCCATCATCTTCATTACAAGCCATGGGGACATCCCGATGACGGTCAAAGCAATGAAATCTGGTGCGGTGGAGTTTCTGACAAAACCATTCCGGGATCAGGATCTCATTGATGCGATTCAGGAGGCCTTGAAGCGCGCAGATGACTTGCGGCAGCAACAGGTCGAGATTGCTCAATTGCGAGAACGCTACGCGAAGCTCACTGCGCGTGAGCGCGAAGTAATGCGTCTCATCGTTTCCGGCATGCTCACGAAAGAGATTGCTTCCACGCTTGCTATGAGCGAGGTCACTGCAACTGTCCATCGCGGGCACGTCATGAGCAAGATGCAAGCCAATTCCCCCGCTCATTTGGGAAGAATCGCAGAAAAGCTTAAGCTTCCGACAATGACCTAACAATCGAGCGGCAAGCGCAACTACGCGCCTGCACGATAAAAGATCACCTTACAGATACCTATTAGCCCCCTAATCATAATCCACAATTGCGTTCCGCTGCGGTCAGACTAATCCTTTACCTGTATGGCTCGAGCGAGGGTCCCCAAAATGGTCGCGGTTGTCGAAGACGATGAATCGTACCGGCTTGCGATGCAACGCCTACTGAAGTCAGAGGGTTTCTCTGTACTGTCGTTCCAATCCGCAGAAGATTTCTTAGACTCTGGGTGCCAGCACTCGACGGGTTGTCTCATTGCCGATATCCGTATGCCCGGAATGTCAGGCTTGGATCTTCAGGCGAAGCTGAACGAGGATCATTGCCCGATCCCCATTATCTTTGTCACGGCACATGGGGACGAAAAAATGCGGCTGCAGGCGATGAGAGGAGGAGCAGTGAAATTCCTGGCGAAGCCCTTTGACGGCGCAATTTTACTGGAGGGTGTTCGAGCGGCCTTGGGAAGGGAAAGCTAAGACCGAGTTCAGCAAGGTTCTGACGAGAGGGATACTGTGGCCAGCTTCAAATCAATTCGGTGCGGGGACCAGGAGGACAGATACCGCCAATTTGATCAAATCATCGGACAGAGTGCGGCTCTTGAAGCAGTTCTTGAGAAGGTTGAACTGGTCGCGCCCACCACCTCAACGGTATTGATTCAGGGCGAGACCGGCACCGGGAAGGAACTGGTGGCGAGAGCGATCCACAATATCAGTCCGCGTTACGACAGTCCTTTCGTGAAGGTCAATTGTGCTGCCATTCCTTTAGATTTGCTGGAAAGCGAACTCTTCGGTCATGAGAGAGGAGCGTTCACCGGGGCGATCTCGCAGAAAATCGGGCGCTTCGAACTGGCTCACAAGGGAACGCTTTTTTTAGACGAGGTTGGCGATATTCCGCTGTGCTTGCAACCCAAACTGCTGCGGGTTCTTCAAGAGCAAGAGTTCGAACGTCTGGGAAGTACTCAGACCCACCGCGTGGACGTGCGGGTGGTGTCCGCCACCCACAGAGATCTGGAGCGCATGGTTAAGCGCAGCGAATTTCGCGGCGATCTCTACTATCGTCTCAATGTATTTCCAGTGCAACTGCCGCCATTGCGGGCACGCGTTGAAGATATACCCGCTCTTGTCAGCTATTTCGTTGACTTCTATGGCCGCCAGATCGGGAAGCGCGTTGAACAAATTCCTGAAGAAACCATGTTGGCATTGCGCTCATATGACTGGCCTGGCAATGTGCGTGAGCTGCAGAACCTGATTCAACGCGCGGTGATCCTTTCGTATGATGGCGTCCTACCGAATCCCCTACCGTCGAACCATCTCGAGACGGTAACTGTAACATCGAAGTCCACAGCGCTAAAGGAAGTTGACCGAGCCCTAATTTTGCAGGCACTAGAAGCGGCCAACTGGATGATCGGCGGGCCAGAAGGGGCGGCTGCCAAACTTGGACTCAAGCGCACCACACTGTTCTACAAAATGAAAAAGCTTGGTATTTGTCGCCCTACTCCTACTCGTCGGGTAAAGGTTTCGGAAGCAGTGCTCGAGTCCGCGGGGTCATCCGCCACATTGTAATGAAATCCCATGCTCATTTTGAAGTCTCAGATCGAAACAACACCTGCCTTCATGGGGGCCGTCTTGCGCCCGCCGTTCGATCAGAAGTTTCTGATCAGGAAGCAGGTTTAAACCGTGTATCTGTATATCGACGCGGAGTCTCCCCGTGTCGCCGATCCATGCTGCCCCTTCCCGGGTGGATCGACGAGTATACATGTGAGCCGAGTCCGTCAAGATCGCGTACTTTCGTTGGGAGCACTTTTGTTCCGGCTAGCAATCGAGGAATACTCTTCATGTGCCGAGCGATCATCCTGTGGGTAGTCGTTTGCTTCGATTCCTCAGTCGGCATTGCCCTCGACCCCACAAGTCACATCTCACAATACGGTCACAGCGTTTGGCGGACGCAGGACGGATATTTCGGAGGAACGCCAACAGCTATTGCGCAGACCAAAGATGGGTACATCTGGGTGAGAACTTACAGCGGGCTCTTTCGGTTTGACGGTGTGCAGTTTGTTCGCTGGAGCGCACAATCCGGAGAGGAATTGCCTTCAACCTCGGTTAATTCCATGCTGGGCGCGAGGGATGGCAGCCTCTGGGCCGGAACCGAAGCCGGTCTGGCTCACCTTGTAAACGGGCGACTGACTCTGTACGAGAAAGGATGGGTAGCTGCGCCCCTCATTGAGGATAGAGATGGAAAAATCTGGTTCCTCCACGTTCGACCCGGTGACCGGACACATCCCCTTTGTCAGGTTCTGCAGAGCGAAGTTCATTGCTACGGAAATGAAAACGGAATCGATATACCCAAATCCTCCGCCATGGCCCAAGATGCATCCGGAGATCTCTGGGTAGGAAGTGATAGAACTCTTGTCAGATGGCGCCCTGATTCCTCTGGGTCCACGAAAGTGTACCGTCCGCATACGCTGCAATCCAATCCGGGATATCTCGGCGTGGCAGGGATAACATGCGCCGCCGATGGCTCTGTTTGGGTCGGGATCGCGTCGCCAGGAAAGGGTGGCGGCTTGCAGCATTTGGTCAACAGTACTCTGAAGCCGTTTCTCGCTCCCAAATTGAATGGCGAGACTCTCACGGTGACCGCTCTGCTCAGCGATCATCAGGAAAACCTGTGGGTCGGAACATTGCATGGTCTTTACGAGATTCGCGGTGACAAAGTCGATCTCTACGGCACTGCTGAGGGTTTATCGGGGGACGTTGTACGCAATATATTTGAGGATCGCGAGGGGAACATCTGGGTCGCGACAACGGGCGGCCTCGATATGTTTCGTAATCTTCGCATCAAAAGCATTTCTACACGCGAAGGGCTAAACGAAGACGCAGTGGAATCGGTTGCCGCCGCGCTAGACGGTCGAGTGTGGATAGGAACGAGCCGCCTGCAGGTCATTGAGACCGGGGGAGTAACTTTCGACACAGAAAAGGCCCCGTCAGGAAATCAAGTCACGTCTCTATTTGTAGATCACGCAGGTAATGTATGGACGGGAATGGATGACAAGCTATTCGTTCGCGAGGGAGGAAGATTTCGTCAAATCACGAAGCCCGATGGCAGTGCCCTCGGAATGATCAAGGGGATCGCCGAAGATTCGGAACATTACATTTGGGTTGGGACTAAGGGACCACCAGGCACACTCGTTCGGATTCGGGGCCTGAAGATCCAGGAAATGTTCCCTGCGCAGAAAACGCCATTCAGCGGAAGGATCGTGGCCGACCCTCAGCGCGGAATCTGGTTAGGTCTGCAGTCGGGCAACTTGGGGAGCTTTCGCGACGGAAAGGTCCAGACCTTTAGCTTTGGCGAACACCCAAACTCTCCTTTTCTGGCAATCACTGCAGCCTCCGACGGATCCATCCTGGGAGGAACGGCATCGGGCGTGGTTGCCTGGAAAGATGGAAAGCAGCAAATCCTTTCGAAAAAAAATGGCTTGCCTTGCAATTATGTCAGCGGACTGATTACGGACGATGCAGGCGACTTGTGGCTCTTCGCGCAATGCGGCCTCATCGAGATTCCCCGCGATCAGATGCGACAGTGGTGGGAGCACCCAGAGGGCAAATTGAATCTGAGGGTGTTCGACACCTTCGACGGCTTCCGGCCCGGTTTAGGTCACTTCAATACCAGCGCCAAAACGCCCGATGGACGACTCTGGTTTGCCAACGGCAGCGTGCTGCAAGTGATCGATCCGGCGCATGTGTCCCTGAATATTGTTCCGTCGCCCGTCAAGATTCGCGCTGTTGTTGCCGACCACAAGGAGTACCCGATGGATTCGGGAATCAAGCTCCCGGCACTAACACGCGATCTCGAAATTGAGTACACAGCCCTGAGCTATGCCGCACCGCAAAAGGTCTTATTTCGTTACATGCTTGAGGGTCGAGACTCCGGTTTTCAGGAGGCGGGCACAAGGCGGGAGGCATTTTATAATGACCTCCGACCCGGACATTATCGTTTCCACGTAATCGCTTGCAACAACGATGGCGTCTGGAATGAGGTAGGAGCCTCTTTGGGTTTTTCAGTTCTTCCCGCCTACTACCAGACGAACTGGTTCCGCGCACTGTTGGGTGCCGCTTTCCTGGCGCTACTCTGGGCTGCTTACCAAATGCGGATTCGGCAACTGAGGAGCGAAGAGCAAAAGTTTCGGGAAGCGGTTGAGACCATGCCTGCCCTGGCGTTCATTGCTCGGTCGGACGGTCAACGCACATTCGTAAACAGCCGCTGGGTCGAATATACAGGGCTGACGGAGAAACAGGCCTTAGGCTGGGGTTGGCAGGTTGCAGTTCATCCCAACGATCTCAGCCGTGCTCTAACGACATGGCAGGAGTCTCAGGCCTCCGGTAATCCGTTGGAGTATGAGGTGCGAATACTTCGTAGCGCGGACGGAGATTACCGCTGGTTCCAGACGCGCGCCGTGCCTGTGCGCGACAGACGAGGAAAAATCGTTAAATGGTACGGAGTAATAAACGACATTGAAGATCGCAAACGTGTCGAGCAGCTACAAGCGAACCTCGCACATGTAAATCGCGTGAGCACAATGGGTGAACTCACCGCCTCGCTGGCACACGAAATCAAGCAGCCAATTGGCGCGGCGGTAACGAATGCTGAAGCGTGCGCGCGATTCCTTGATCGCGATCAGCCGGATGTCCTCGAGGCGCGCGAAGCTGCCTTGGAAATGGTAAAGGACGCCGGGCGTGCGGCCCACATCATTGACCGTGTCCGCTCGCTATACAGGAAGGGTTCATCACAAATGGATTCAGTTGACGTAAACGAACTGATTGGAGAGATGTTGCTTATCTTGCACAACGAGGCGCATCGGCATTCTGTAAATGTGGTTACGTACGTTGCCGACGGGCTCCCGAAAGTCATGGCAGATCGTGTGCAGCTCCAGCAAGTGCTAATGAACCTTATGCTCAATGGCATCCAAGCGATGGAGGACACGGGGGGAGTACTTACGATTAAAGCGCAACTTTCGCAGGACGTCGAGGTCCAGATCTCGGTCAGTGATACAGGTGTCGGATTGCCCGCCGACAAAGCAGACCAAATCTTTGATGCATTCTTTACCACGAAAAGAGAAGGCAGCGGCATGGGGTTGGCGATCAGTCGTTCGATTATTGAGTCGCACGGAGGACGTGTGTGGGCAGCTGCCAACTCTGGGAAAGGAGCTACATTTCATTTCACTTTGCCGCTCGCACCAGACTTTATGCCGCGTTGAAGGCGACAAGTTCCATTGCTTTGGAGAGGGTTTGTCCGGTACTGATCCGACAACGCGAGAAGCTGGCTTGAAAAGGCTTGGCGGCTTAAAGCCGGCCAAGTTGAATGCAATGATAACCTGTCGCGCCGGTTCCTTTATTGTCGAGATAACGGGCATGGGGCCACAGAACTCTATCGACTTACCAAAGGATGTTTACAGCGGCGATGGAAGTGGGATCCGTCACGAGCCATGATCGGGGCCCTGATTTGGATCTAGGAATTTTGCAATCGTGTCGAGCAAGAGGTGCATAGGCGTATCTTTTTCGATACACCGCGAAAACAGGACTCGATCTTAATGTGAAAGCGTCGCCAAACGACCCTGTGAGCAACACGATCGGGAATCTGGCGCATGACCCCCGCATGCGTAACAATAGCTCTCGGCCATTTAGCCCTGGCATCTCAAAGTCCAGAATCGCGAGATTGAACATAGAGAGATCGCAACGCGTAGCCTCGAGAAGAGGTGAAAGACAACGACTGAGTAACCGCGTTCTTTCAGGATCTCGGCGCGCATATTCGTGCGTAGTACGTCGTCATCTACGTATAGAATGCATGTGTGAACTCGCACAGACGAAACATTGCGGGGCGTTTTGTTAAGACTGACCCGATTGTAATCTTTCTGAATGTTCGACAGATGCAATCTATGTTTGACGTTGTCCTGTTCGATCCTCTTCTCCCAAGTAAACCTTGCGAAATCGGGGGGCCCACCCGTTCCCCAGATGTCTTGTCCAGAAAATAGAGTCGTACCCCTGAACGAGATGCGTCGAGCTCAGAATTGAGGCGGCATTCCTGTTCCTGCTCTCTTGATGTGAATCAGGTCTTCGAAGCGTGCCCCTGGTTCAAAGCCGACAGCACAGAGTCTCCGCTGGCTCGCGGTCCGAGTGATTGCCGGGGGGAGTTGCAAAACGCCTCTGGTCAGTGCGCGTCGTAGAAAGTCGTTGACGTGCGCGATGTAGACGAGACTTGACAGCCGATTCGGAGATCTTCAGCGCATGGCTGATTTCCTTTGCTGACCAATCGCGCTTCATCACCAACCGCAGTGGTGCGGGCAGTGTTGGGGCGAGCCGACGGATCGCGCGCAGGGTCTTGGTTTGACGCTGACGCAAGTCGTAGGCCTCTTCAGGATTTGGAGCGGGGTCCTTAAGTTCAAAAAAGATCGTTTCACAGCGATCATCCGGTTGGGGATCAAACAACACTTCGGGACGTGTACGCCGTTTGCGAAGGATCATAAGGGTAGAATTGATCGCGATCCGGCTCAACCAGGTATAGACACTAGATCTGCCCTCGAAGCCATGGCCCCTCAAATGCGCTCGCAGAAATGTCTCCTGCCGAGCGTCCTGGGCATCTTCTGGATTTTTGGTAATTGCAATGATCGTTCTGTAAAGACGAGGAGAATATGTCGCATAAAGCTGCGCGAAAGCCTCGGACACTCCCGCCTGGATCGCCGTTACGAGTGAGTCCTCACGTCTTGGTGCCAATTTATCGGCATTTTCGATTGGCACGTCTTGATCTATCCAATTCATGGCAGAGCCTCCAGATCGTAGATATCCGCATCGTGTCGTACACGGTCCTTCTAGTTGCAAGCTGGTTGCCAGGATGCGCTTCGAAGCTGACGCTTGAATTTAGGTAAGTTAGGAAAGAGGCGAATGTTCGTGAGCCTGGCTTAGCGTCGATCCTGTGACGTCAGAACGAAGAAAAGATTGACGTAGCGCAGACTCTGCTGCGCCGAGCATGTGTTTGGCGGGGGCGTGTCCGGAGTGTTAGCTGGATGGTCCAGGCTTTCTTAGATATACCGGAAGGGCATGACTAAATAGTACGCTGGAAGAGAGCGTTCCACTTTGCTTCAAGCTCGCGTCGCAGTCGGTCTTGAAGGGAAAATGATTTCGAACTTCGCTCCTTGGCTTTGGCCTCGTTCGGCAATCGATAGAGATAGAACGTGATGGTCTCCTTTGTCCGAATGTCCGCGAAGACCACGCAGCCTTGAATCTCACGAACGTAGGCGGCGTTCTGGTCTTCCGCGATCTTCTCAAATGAGAGTTCTGACATGACTCGCGCCTCTGCCCATGCCAACTCTTCGGCGCTTCTCGCTTCCCTCTTGCCGCTTGGGAACTCGTCGACGAGCAGCCCAGCCATTCATGGGACCAATCGGAATAATTGCTCATGCTTATGCCGTTCAACTTGAGCTTGCAGCTCAATGGCTCGGACTTGTTCTGCCCACTCGATTACCAGATCCTTTTGAATGAATAGCTCCCTGCCAGCAGCATAAGGGTTGAGGTCCTTGAGGTGATAAAGCGTGTTCCATATCCTTTGCGGCGTGACCTTGTCGCACCCTTCCACGTGGCGATGAAGACTTCTGAGTGCTGCGAGGGCGATTTGGGAACTAAGGGCCGGAAAGAACGCAACGAAATCGGACACGTCATTAACGTCACCTATATATGCTTGACCTTCGAAGTGTTCCGTGAGCTACGCCTCCAGGACGTTGTCCGAATCGTAAAACACATTCACCAATTAAGCGCCGCTCTCCTTCAGAGAGAGCGAGAGATCCAGCCATAGTAGTGACTGGTCCCGATTTCCTCTTCGATGTCAAGAAAGACCAGACCGATTAGACCCTCATTTACGGCACCGAGTAATCGAAAGAACGAAGGGAATGTTTGCTCGTCGATCTTTGTGTCGGCGCGCGGGTAGTTGATGTCAATGTAGTCTTGCAGCGGAGACCAAGCATCTCCATATTTAGAGCCCAGCAACCGCCGATATCGATGGATTCTCATCCATTGGAGGTCAATTGGGCGGGGACTGCGGTATGGGCCATGTCCGAGAAGGTAGGCCGCGACGCCAACTTCTTGACGAGGTGTGTTCATTTGATGACCAGTATAGAGTCAAACCATTCGGGTACTTTGATTTCATCTTTCTGCTAAAGCTTTTGCCTGACCATTTCGACGAAGGCCGGGGCGTTGATCTGGAGTCTGGCAAGCAAATATGGCATTGATTTGCCGATGGAGGCGGCTTGATCTTCTAACGTCTGGATCACCATTGCCGGCGCGGCAACATAGAGATCATTGAGAAAGGCAGATGGCCCCTGTACCGTGATCGAATACGGCGTCAGTGAGGCGTGCGGGAAATCCTTGATGTTGTAGGTAACGATTATTTTCGCACCTGCTCGCGCCGCGGCGGTCAGTACATGGCGGTCCTTCGGGTGGTTTGTCATCGCGGGAATCAAGTCTTCATAGCCCTCGATCCACGCTTCCGGAAAATGCCGCCTCATTTCGCTCTCGCGGTACATGGCCTTTTGAGCAGAGAGGCCGAAGTTCTCCTGAAGAGTCCTGGTTACTTCTTCCATGATTTGATCAGACCATTTCGGCAAAAAGAGAAGTGGACCTGCGGCAAGCCGAAGCAGCGTGTCAGCCAAGGGCATTGGGATCAGGACGCACGCATCCAAGACGACGAGACGAGCACTCTTCACTCGTCCGTGCCGCCTTCGGGGAATAGATTCCGCTAGTACAAGCCAGCTTCGAACGCATCGCGTGCCAGCAGGTCCAGCGCAGCAAGACGTTCCTTGTCGCGTTTCTTGGCAAATTCCAGGACGTCACGAAGATAAACGCGGCGCTGGTTGCCAATTCGATGGTGGGCCATCAGACCACTCTCAAGCTGCTTGATGAAGAATGGACGCGACATTCCGAGAATGTTGGCAGCCCGTTGTGTCGTAATCGCTTGATCATCCGGAATCAGCGTGACGGTCTGGCCGTGGGACATGAACTCCACTGCCGTTCTGAGGATCTCGGCCACAGTGCCGGGAAGTTCGATCCGTTCCCCTGCAAGGCTGATCAGAGCGGGCACGCCTCTGCGCAACAGCTTCTCCAAGTCCTGCACCTGTTGCTGCTCTGAATTCGGGAGCGAGATCGGTTTGTTCGCTGCGATAGCTATAATACTAGACTAACACATACTCGAAATACTCGAAATACGCGCCATAGTCAGCGGGACGCTCAGATGCCCGGCGCACAAGAGCAAGCGCCTTCAGCCGAGGAGATCTTGCGGACAGTTGCGGGCACTTAATTTAGTCGGCGGAAAGAACATGGCCAGCACCGCGGCTTGTGCGGCATGTTTGGCAGGCGCAACTGCCTGCGTGTAGACATCCATGGTTGTACGCAGGGTGGAATGCCTCATCAATTCCTGCATCACCTTGAACTGCGCTCCGACACTCCGGAGCAAGGTTGAGTAGGTGTGTCGGAACGTATGCCAGCCGATGCGCTTCTGAATCTTGAGAGACTCGGCAACCGGCCGGACGTATTTGCGGAGAATGCACGCTCCCCAATACGGACTGCGCCCTTTGTGTAATCGACTTGCAAATATCCAGTCGTCGCAGCCGGTAAACTTGCACGTCTTCTTCCAGTTCAACAGTGCCTCTCCGAGTAGAGGATGTAGAGGAACTGGCTTTTGGGACGACTCGGTTTTGCAGCGACCGACAACGCCGAAGACGATCGAACGCACGACGCTGAGTTCCCCACGCTGGAAATCAACGTCACGCCACTTGAGCCCGAACAACTCGCTCTGCCTCAAGCCGGTCGATGCCGCCAAAAGAACGAGCGTGCGTTCGCGAAGGGCGAGGTGGTCAACCAACGCCCTGATCTCTGCAGCGGTCAGCACATCTGGAGCTTTGCGGCGCTTTGCGCCCTGGCGAACAAACCGCATAGGGTTACGATCAAACAGTTCGTAGCGGCACGCATGGTTAAACGAGACCGACAAGATGTTTCGGATCTTGGCACGTGATGATCGAGCTATTGGGAGCCGGCGCAACCACCCTTCGACGTCCACAGCCTTGATCTCGTCCAGGTAGAAAGAACCCCATCGGGGCTTAACCCACTTGCGAATATAGCCGCGATACGTCTTGGCCGTGGCGAAGCTCCGGAAACAATCTCCGGATCTCAATTCCTTCTGTTCAAAATGCTCGCAGATCTGCGTAACTGTGGTCTTGCACGCACTGTTGTGACTCGAATCTGCGTTGATTTGAGCCAAGAGGGCGCCAGTCGCTGCGCGTGCGGACTGAGCGTCAGGGTATTGTTGAATGGTTCCAATCACCCTCTTCCGATAGACTCGGCGCCCATTCCGGTCCTTTTCAGACCAGCGAAACGACCAGACGTTCGGACCCTGCTTACGGCCTGTCTGAATAATGCTTCCTTGTTGCATGGCTGCCTTTTTTTTTGTGCAGATGAAGGCAGTTTTCTCCTTTTTCGGTCCAATCGGGATCAAAACTTTCGCTGCAGGGCCCTAGGACAATTCTTTTGCTGATCGTGACCAACTGATCCCCGGCGAAGAGCCGGAGGTGAGTTTGGCAACTGATCTTGGCCCAGCTGTGGCAATTAACTTTGGCCCACCTTTGGCAGTTCGCTGAGCAAGGTGGGATGGAGAGTCGCTGGGCTTCGGGCTGGAGCGTAGCGGAAGCCCGAAGCCCAGCGAGGGCCGCGATCAGCCCATTGGTTTGGCCCTGCCTTTCTCGACCGTTCGCCGGAAACGGTAGCTATCGGCTCCGGTTTCGATGATGTGAGCGCGATCAGTGATCCGGTCTAGCAGCGCCTTGCAGAGCCGGGCATTCGGTATCACCTGGGTCCACTCGGAAAACGGCAGATTCGTGGTCAAGATCACGGCGGCCTTCTCCGCTCTCTCGGCGATGACCTGGAATAGAACTCTGCTCCGAGATCTGCCATGGGCACGTAGCCGACCTCATCGATGGCGATCAGGTCATAGCGTTCCCAGCGGGCCAGGACGCGGCGCAGTTGCAGTTGCTGCTTGGCCTCCACTAATTCGTTGACAAGAGCTGCGGCGGTGGCGAAACGGACGACGCTTCTGTCGGCAGGCGGCAACGCAGAGACAAGTGAGTAAGTGCGTCTTGCCCGTCCCGCAATCGCCTATAAGGACGATCGGTTCGGCGCGTTCGATGTAACCGCCCTGAGCCAACTCGTGGATCTTCGTGGCCGCGACCTGCGGCGCCTTGCTGAAGTCGAACTCTTCCAGAGTTTTCAAGCGCGGTAGTCGTGCATCCTTGATGCGACGGACGACGTTGTTGCGTTCTCGTTCCTCTAACTCCGCCGCCAACAGCGCTTCCAGGTGCGAAGATATGTCTGTCGCTGCTTGATGGCACGTCGGCCAGCGGAGCGCACCGATCGGCCACCGCTGGCAGACGAAGGGCGCGGCACTGCTGCTGGACGGCGGCCTGCTCCAGGTTCTCAGAGGTGTTCTTCATGCGGGCACCTCCGTGAGTTCTGCGTGGCTGAGCAACTGGTCATAGCCGCTTATCACCGGCAACGGTCGTTCGTAGCGAGCCAGATGCCCTATATCGATGGGGGCCAGGGCAGGCCGCTCGACCTGTTCGGCGATTATCAGATGCCGGATGGCGGCAACATCCTGACAGCCGAGCGAGAGTGCCTGCTCTACTGCGGCTCGCAGTTGACCCCAGCCATCGCCGGCTCCGAGTTGCAGCAACTCGATCATCTGCCGCGTGCCTTGCTGACGACCATGGCGCGTGTTCAGCCCATGCCACCGCCAGTCGAAGGACTCTGGCCAGCGCCCTGCCTAGCGCCACTGGGCCAGTGCAGTAGACCCGGCCAGTGCGCCGGGCTTGCGCTCCAGCACATCCAGGTAGTGCTCCAGATCGAGCACTTGCTGTTGGCGGCTGAAGCAGCGTTCGTGCCGCGCCACACGCCGGCCCTCATGCCACAACTCAACAAAATCAGCGTTTACGCGAGCTTCGACCTTGGTTCCGGGCTTCAGCGGAACCGAGTATCTGTTGGTCCGCACGCGCACACAGCGCAGCCCATCGACCGTGGGGAAGCTGACCTAAGCTAGATCGAACGGCTCAGAGGCTAACGGCAGAAGATGCGGCCGTTCCATCAGCATCGCCGCGCCAACTGTCTCCGTGCGACCCGCCAGAATGCGCCGCTGAGGTTGCCAAGTGAATTGTTTAATCCATCGTAAGGGTTTTGTTGTCCCGACGACTGACTCACAAACGACAACGCGAACGCTGTCACCAGCAAGAATCGAGCTTTCATATTCTTCTCCAAACTTCGTTCAGGCTTATTCGCATCCGTGGCCCACGTCGCCAACTCTGCCGTTTGGATGTAGCCTTCGGCAGGCATCTTCGTCGGCAAGCCAAACCTCGCGCCCGAAAAAAGGCGCCGTAGTGTGTACTCTTGCTTATAGCGCGCGGTGAAAAAGCCGTAGCAGCAAGGTTGGTGGTATTCGAGACAGCGTTGGTCGGATTCGAAGTCTGGAAAGGAACCAAATAGACATTTCCGGAGAGAGAACGTGTAGTCGTTTCCACCACGCATTTGCACGAATTGTCAGCGTTATTTCACTGGCGCTTCGGAGGTGGCCATTCTAGCCGATTTTTCGCTACAACTCTCGGAGTCGCAACGCCGCCAAATGCGATGGCTCCTGCCCCTCAGAAACGATCGCCGGTCGCTGGATCTCACAAGCTTCCCTTCGGAGGAACCGATGGAGAAGAGGCCGTATCAAGTTCGCTAGCAACGCCCTGAATGATCGATCTAATGAACTTCACCTCCTCTGCGCTATACGGAGTGCCATCCGTCCGGAAGACGTCATGAAACCAGGGGGCCGGTTCCGCATCGAACGGCTTCTGCCAGGAACTCCAAGGGTAGATAGTCTGCGTCTTGCCCGCGACCAGGCCCCAATTGATTGCACCCACGTTGTACTTTTTCGCGAGGGGCAAAGTGTTTTCGAAGGTACTGCCAGCGCTGCGTGCCATGTACTCGGTGCATATGATGGGGCGGTTGTACGCACGAAGGCCAAGAATCTTCTTTTCAAAGGTCGCGGGGCGATCATAGCTGTGGAAGCTGATGATGTCCGATTCTTCGGCCTGGATCTTGGGGGTTCCGGAGAGATGGTCGGGAACCCACCAACCGCCGTCGCCCTCCCAGAATCCGCTGGTCAAAGGCTGCGTGGCTCCCGCTGCCCGCGCCCAGGCGAAGATCTGAGGCAAGAGCACCTGGACGAGATGTTCTCTGTGACGGGCATTTAGCGGGGCGAAGTTGCCACCGCTCTCGTCCGAGTTGGGCGGTTCATTCCACATATCCCAGGCCAAGATGCGCTTGTCGTTCTTAAAGGCCCCCACGATGCCCTTCACGTAGAACTCAAGGCGCGGGTATTGGGCCGGAGCGGCTAAGGCCTCGGCGCTGGGGCTCTGCACCCAGCCGGAGTTGTGAACTCCGGGTGCAGGGGCACGTTGCCTGCCCAGGTGGGGGTTGGGATCCCAGCATGAGTCAAACAGCACGAAGATGGGCCGGATGTGATGCTTCGCCGCAATGCTGAGAAAGAGATCGACCCGCTTCCTGAACCCCTTGGAATCCTGCTCCCATAATAGATCGTGGAGGAACACGCGCATCGTGTTCAAGCCCAGGGATTCTGCCCAGCCGAGTTCGAGGTCGATGCGTTTGGGATCGAAGGTATCGGATTGCCACATCTCGAGTTGGTTGATCGCAGTGGCGGGAATGTAGTTCGCCCCGACAAGCCATGGCTGTTGTGCGTACCAGGCATTCGCCTCTCGTTCCGTCCACCGGACACGGGAAGAGGATGAGGATTTCGGCGTTGCCCGCGCGCTGAAGCTCAGAACCAGGAACAGCCCAACGAGAAGACCTCTAGAAAGTAGTTTCATGAACGCCCATTTCGATTCCCGTCTCCGGACTGCGATGCCTAATGCATACTTGAGGGAAGTGATAAGTAGATAGTGGCGAGTAACCTACAGGCGGTGCTGAGGTATAAATGTGCGCGAGTCTGTCAGTGGCATACCTTTCCGTCTCTAACGCATTCCGGAGAGAAGGTGGATTTGTACCAAAGAGCTTGAAGCATTGATCCAACTCCTGGCGTCCCTGACCTGTGGAAGAGGCAACGATCATGGAAAGCTAAACGTCTCGACGACTGCATTGTCAATCACAGGCAGGTGCGCCTTCGCCGCCTGCAACCTACACCGCCCGACGACGATAATCGTTAGAAGGTGTATTTTAGAGCGAGTTGTATTTGGCGTTCGGTTGAGTTGGTGCTAGTGATTTGTCCCCAAGTTGCCGAGGAAACATTTGCATCGGGAGGACCTAAGCTGGTCGTGTTCAGGATATTGAATAAGTCCGCCCTAAATTCGAGTTTACTTCCCTCGGTTATAGCAAAGGCTTTGCTAGCTGCCATATCCAAGTCTTTATAACCCGGTGCCCGTTCGGAACTGACCTTTGCCGTGCCGAAGCCTGTAGACGATTCTTCGCCATATGCGCAGATGTGATTGTAAGTGTCGGTTGCGCATGGCGTGGCCGAAGGATCAACGCCAAACCAGTGATCGACGCTTCGACCTGTAATCTTCAGGTTGCCATGGTGGTTCGCACGGTCAGTCCTTTGATTGGCATGGTAGTACTGGGTGGACGACATGGTTATCGGAAAGCCAGAGTGTAAGCTGGCAGTGGCGGCCAGTTTCCAACCACCTAACAAAGTGTTCTCTGCGCGATTCCAGTTACCGCCGAAGAGCTCTCCCCGGCCAAAAGGTAATTCGTAGGTGCTAGAGAATGAGAAGTTCTGTTTTGCATCAAAGAATGCTAGACCATAATCGGCTCGACCGTTGTAGGCGTCCTGCCAGTAAGCAGACATTGATGCGACGCCACCAGAGCCGTAGTAGCCAAGGTTATTTGAGAGCGTCTTACTGAAGGTATAGTTGGCGAGAAGTTCGAGACCATTACCGGCATGTTTGCGACCTGTGATCTGTAGAGCGTTGTAGTTCATTGTCCCTTCAGATTCTGTATAACTAACGTTCGTTATGGCTCCTAGATTAGGTTGAAGACTGGTAACTGGCAATGGGCAGGTTGGACACGTTCGCTGATTGCCTTCTCGCGGATCCACTAGGTGAGTGCCAATCTGTCCCAGATAGGCAACCGTAAGCGAGGTGTCTTTGGCTACTTGGGTTTCTGTAGTCAAATTATACTGCTGGACTAGGGCTGGCTTCAGATTTGGATCCCACGCGCGAACCGTACCGGCATAGACATTCGGATCCGCCGGTCGTGGAAAGCCATCTTCTACCGTAAGGCCAGGGCCGCTCCCTGCATTTTGAGTACCGTCGAGGAAGAACGGAGCGTTCAAGGTCAGACGAAGATTCGCCCCGGTTCCCTCGAGAAAATTGGTGATGCCATAACCTCCGCGCACAACAAGGCGTTCATCGAAACGTCTCGGCGAAAAAGCGAAACCCACGCGAGGCATGAATCCTCCAAGGAAAGCGCTGTATAGTGCGCGGCTTGCACCATTTTTGCCTGCATACGAAATGGTTCCCGTATGAATGTTGAGATTGGACTGCTTATTGTTTACTTCGTACAGCGGCTGATCATATTCCCAGCGCATACCGAGATTGATAGTTAAGTTTGGTCGAAGCCTGAAGTCGTCCTGAACAAAAAGCGCATCGCGCCATTGCCTCTGTCCCCAGAACCCTGAGGCCACGGCTTGCCCGTCGGTGTAAGACTGATCCGTTAGAAAATCAGCCCAACTATCACCTGTAAATTGCCCGTTGTAGCTGAATGAACCCAGAACGCCGTGACCACAAGCGCAGAAGCGGTTCTCTTGATAACGCAGAGCCTGCCCGCCAAACTTGAGGGCATGGCGCCCCCTCTGCCAGATCACGTTTTCCCCGTAAGTAAGTGCGTTTACGATGCTGTCGCTCACAGGGCCGCCATATGCTGCCCCTATGATGCTTACATTTGTTCCGCCACTAAAGACAAGGCCGCTGAATCCCGGAAACGTCTGCGTTCCTGGAATACCAAGTTTTTGGTTGCCGGTGGTTCCCCATTTTCCGCTTGGGTCGGCAACCTGATTGATGTATCGTGTTCGACCGACGCCGGCGCGAGACTCACTGACCAAAGTAGGTGAAAATGTGTGAGCCCAGTTCACAATAAACCCGGTGTACGGGTCGTTGTTATCATGGACAATTTCAGTGGGAATGCTAACGCTGGAGGTTCCATCAAATTCACGGCCGATGGAGAATCGCCCTGAAATTAGATCATTAGACCTAGCCCGCCAATCGATTTTGACGTCGCCTTGATCGTTATTGACAAATTGTTTTTCACTACCCGTGTAATTATTTGATGGGAACAAAGCGCTCCCTGAACCTTGGGTGTTTGGAAGAGGATAGAGTTCAGGATGTTCCAACAAATATTGCGCCGCCTTGTTAGTGATGGTGAACGTGTTTTGGGTCACCGTTCCATCGGGATTTTTGATTGGCACAATACCATTGCGCATGTTCGGAGTTGGGACCGTATAGTTGACCACAGCACTAGTGTTCTGCTTCGCGCCTTGATAATCGACAAAAAAGAAGAGTTTGTCGCGCTTGATAGGGCCGCCAAGGGTTCCGCCAAAGATTGAGCGGTTGAATGGAGTGGTTGGGTTGATCGTGCCAAAGTGCTTGTTAGCCCACGCATCCGCATTGAGATTCTGATTCTCTAAAAACCAAGATGCATTGCCATGAAACTGATTCGTGCCACTCTTAGTTACCATCACTACCTGGCCACCATTGGCATTGCCGTATTCCGCTGTGGAATTGCCAGTGATAACTTTCATTTCTCCAATCGCATCCACATTCGGGCTGTAGCCTATATAGTTATCGATAGCCTCGTTAATATCGGCACCATCGAGAGTGTAGTTGTTTGACTGTTCACGATTGCCGTTTACAAAAAACCCGCCGTTATAGTTTGAGCGCGTTACGCTATTTAGAGCACTAGGGTTTGGCTTAATTGCTCCGGCAGTCAATAATGTCAGAGAAGAGAAATTACGCCCTTGCAGAGGCATTTCGGAGGCAGTGTTTTCCGTAATCGTGTCTCCGCTAGTCGAGTCCTCGACGTTTAGGATCGGCTGAGCAGATGTTACAACCACTTTTTCGACTACATTCCCAACATTCAGTTTGGCATCGATGTGGGCTTGCTGGGCCACCTCCAACACAAACGGCCCAATCATGGAAGACTGAAAACCGTTCGCCTCGATTGCCACCGAATATTGTCCAACAGGCAGAAACTGTAACGAATAGATGCCATTGCCATTCGTTTGAGTGGGGAAAACGGCTCCCGTTGCCGTAGCGGTGGCTGATACCTTCGCTCCCACTAGCGCAGACCCACCGGAATCAGTGACCGTACCGCTGATAGATCCCGTAATAGTTTGCGCCAATGCAGCTGAGCAGCAGCCACAAATGAGGAGCAATACAAGAAGAAGTGTGCCTCGCCTTGACATCGGGAATTTCTTTTCAGTTCGTTTGCATCTCGTTTGTCTCATGTGACCTCCCTTTCAAAAAATCGTTCTGTGAATTCTGCTTAGTTCTGGCCGAAGTCAAGGAAGAAAAATGGTGAACCGGTTTCTTTGCTTCTGACAAATGCCAGACGCCGCGCCACCCCGTCCACTCGGGCTGTTCTCCTTGAAAGGGACGTTTTAGATCGCTTAACTACTACTATGACGATGATGTACGGAGCATTTGCATTACTGTCCTCCAAATGAAAAAGCTAACCATTGCCTTGCGGTTGTTGCTTGCGCGCTGAAAAATACTGCTCCGATCTCGGTTGGTGATGGGAGTTCATACGCTTAAGCAAAAATACGGAAGCGATACGACCAATCGCCTCCGCACCACTGCGGGTAATTTGTGCCCCAGGCATTGTTGAATAGGTTGAAGTGAATGCCGGCCGAAACGTCCGGCTGCCGGAACGAGAAGTCGAGTGGAGAGCGGTCACCAAGAGCCACAACGGGAGCATCCAATGTGTGGACTTCGAAAGAATGTCCGTCTGTGTCTCGATACTTTGCCACTTCGGAGATCGCATGCATTGATCGATTTCCGCCGCGCACGACATCTAGCGGGGCAATTGGCTGGTCAATCTTTTCGAGGATCCATCCGTCTCGGTGGGCATTTAAGGGTGAAAGAGTGAGCCACATTGATTCGGGCATGCGATTTTTGTTCTTGCCAAACGTGACGAGGCGGAGATCGATGCACGGCTCATTGGCAGGGAGTCGAAGTTCGAGGAAAATCTGATCGGGCCAGGCTAGATTCCCGGTTGCAAGCCCTTCAGTGTCATTGAACGCCAGCTCAAGGACCAGGCGTTCTTCGTTTGCCGTGCTGGATTTCCAGCAGTGGATCAGGCCCGGATGCCACTCGCGCGAGAGTGCCCGGAACTTTTCGATTCCGGGTTTGCCGAAATCATGCGGCGCCCAATCAGTCTGGACAGTGATGTAGCGCCCGATAAATTCCGCGTAGTCTTGCGAGGAAAGCGTTTGGTAGGTGAATAGTGCGATCGGATTCCGCGCAGAAGCCCATTCGCGGCCCGACGTGCGATTCCGCATCCGAATGATCGACCCTGTCGCCGGATCGACAGCAAGGACAAAATGCTTTGTCTCAAACGGCTCGGCGGGATTGTGAGGAACCATGCCATCTGTTCCCGGTCGAATGGCGCTCAGCTCATTGAGCCTGGCCTCGGCCTCGTGCCTCAGGTCGTGCGGGAGCGCCGCCACGCTGGCGTCGATGTTGTCTCGCTTTTCCTTCCAACTCGTCTCCATTACGGTGTACCCGGGCATGTCGAGAACCGCAGCAAGATCATGAGGTCGGTAGTGGTCGTAGTCGAGATACACCTCGGTGTTCGTTCCCCAGGTGTGCTCAACAGCAAGGAGCAAACTCCTCAGGAGGGCCAGATCGGTCGGATCGCCAATTCGAAATTGCTCTTTTGCCAACCAAGCCTTGCGAAGGCGCACAATCTGGCGGTACCGAGCGATTTTAATGGGGTCACTGGCACAACCGTGGATCCATGTATCCCCTATTTCTCCTGTGACGATTGGAAGTCTGTCGCGCACCTGATCGATCGCCGCGGCGACCTCGCTCAGATTTGAGGCCTTGATCTCCGCCCCAGGGAATTGGGCGCGAAGTTTGGCATAAATAGCAGCGATCTCCGTCGGAGTGTGAGGACCGCTGTTGTCGCCCCGAACCTCAACATCGACTGCAATTTGGGTTCCCGGAATCTCGGTGACGCTGCCATAGTCATGCCGGTGGTACAACACCGCCAGGGAGTCTTCGTCCGGATTCTTCCACAGGAAAAGATCCGGCACATCGGGAGGGGTACTTGCTAGGTTCACTCCGATGTCGAGTAAGCGAACCCCATGATTCTGAAGCGGGCCGATGATTCCCCGCGAATGCCCCGGAACGTCGGTCATCTTGGCACCGATCGTCCTGTGACCGAATCGGCGGTCGAGAGTGCTCGAAAATGCGAGTGCCCCCTCGATCATCGAGCGATCGAGCATCTCCGATTGCCATGAGAATGGGAGAGCGTGCCAAGTGATATCCCCTGCGCCGATTGCCCCTTCCATCGCTCGCCGCTCGCTGCTCGAAGCCTGCTCCAGATACTCGTAGAGCAGCCAGGACCCCGTCGACCAGGTATAGCGATCTTGCCCGGCTTGTCGTAGCGCAACCGCCGTCTTAATGGCCGCAGGATAATAGACGTCAAAGTATTCGCGAATCACTTTTGCCTGGGTCAGCGAGAATCCCACGTCCAGGTGACACTTTGCCACCAGAAGTACTTTCTTGATCGGGAGAGAAGTTGATGATGCTTGTTCCCCCAACGCTTTCATAAGAGAAGAAGGTGTGGACATTAGACCGGAAAGCGCTGCCATCTTCAAAAGTGCGCGTCTACGCATAGGTTTCTGCTCCTAGCAAGAAGACAACGGTAGTTGCCCGTGCCCCTCGTTCAGCCCGTTTTCGATCCCGACGCGTGGTCTTTTCGGCGCTCAGAAATTCAAGTGGGCTGAAACGCATCAACCATAAAGGCCGATCGGAGGGCGCTGGAAAGGTTACAACCCGCCTAACCTCCCTCCCTAATGGGTTAAAAAATGAATTACTTACCGTCCTTACGGTTAGTTAACCGTCGCGTGGCAAATTGTGCGGGTGCGGATGGGCCTCCGGCTCGTGCCTCAACGGCTGGCGAACTTCGCCTTCAACGTCGAGATGTGCCGTGTGCTTAGGAGGTCAAAAAAGGACAGAAATTCGCCAGCTCTGATTCGCTCGCCGGCTGATCCTGGATATTTGAAGAACATCCCCTATACAGGAATCCATATGTTGTACATTACAAAGTATTTACTATGCCAGCGTCTTGATTAACACGCGAATCCGCGTATCCTTTACAATACCGACGTACAAGATTGCCGCAAAATGTCCGCCTTCGAGACCGAAGCTCGCGTGATCGAAATCACAAAGCTCGCGCGAAATGCAGCGCAGGTAGCTTCGCTTCGGGCACATCTTGAAGAAGTGACCCACGGTGAGGATTTATTTGGAAGTCCTCGGGGTCAGCAATTTCTCCGTCATGTTATCGAGAAGGCAATTCAAGGCGATTTTGACAGCCTGAAAGAACGCGTCATCGGAATCGAGCTATTTCATCGATCCCCCGCTTACGATAAAGCGGAAGACGCAATCGTTCGGGTCACGGCAAGCGACGTGCGGAAGCGTCTCACAAAGCATTATGCGAGACACCGAGGAGAATCCGAATTCCGAATTGACATCCCGCCAGGTTCGTACATCCCCGAAATCACCTGGACTCCTCAAGCGGTTCCTGTCCCGGACACCGGCCCACCCGCACCGCCAAAATCCAGTTCTGCAGGATCACCCGTCTCGCTACCTAGTCCCGAGGCGAGAGGTCAAGCGCCAACCACAACCAAACTGATTGTCCTTACGATTCTGTTTGGTCTTCCACTTCTGGCATTGTCGTTTTGGGCAGGCTACGGTGCACACAAGTCTCAACCTTCGCAGCCCAATCTCGGGATGTTGCCGTGGTCCGCCATTCTGAACACCGGCCACACGCTTCAAATTGTCGCCAGCGATCCCGATTTCGCAACTGAACAGGACATCACCGGACACGCCACCTCGCTGGCCGACTATGCAAATGAAAAGTACATTCCGGACCAGTCAACACTTTCGCCCGAGATTCGAAGCTTTTATCTCAAGTATCTGGGGGGACTGAAGGCGGCGTACGTTGACCTGCCGATCACGGCAGATATCGTATCCATCACTAGGCTCACAGCGAAGAAATTTCGTATCCGTACTACTCGAAGCATGAGGCTTCGTGATTTTCAGACCGACGACGATTTCATCCTATTGGGCAGCCCACTGTCGAACCCCTGGGTGCAGATGTTCAGCAATGAACTGGACTTCCGATTCATCTTTACCAACGAATCCAGTCTCCAAAGCATTGAGAATGTGCACCCGCGAACAAATGAACTCAAAGTCTACAACCCACAAGGACCCGGATTTGGCCCCAATCCAGCAACCGGGATCGCGTATGGGGTCGTGGCCTTTCTTCAGAATCCGCGTCAATCGGGAAATGTTCTCATTCTGGCGGGGACTGGCGCTGAGGCCACAGAGGCTGCGGCGCGCCTTGTGACGGACGTTTCCAACCTTCCAATCGCCCTAAAGAACTGTGATGACGCATCGAATAGGCCTCTCATGAACTTTGAACTCCTCATCAAAGTGGACATAATGGCTGGTTCTCCTACCAATACAAATGTTGTGGCATGCCACCGCCTCCCTTCTCAGTGAGAACGACTGATAGTGCGCATGACGAAAAGTGGGCCGTCAACTCGACGTCGGGGACCACCGCGATCGCTTCGCCGAGATTCCGCTGCGCCTCGCCCGCGGCGTGGCTCAGTCGGGATGAACATATCCCGGATACGTAGCATAGCGGGCAAGTATGCCAGCCCATTCGCTGGCCAGACTGAACAAGATCGTCCGCTGCCGTTCGGACATAGCGGAGCCCCGCAGGCCCTCAGGCGCGAGCTTCGCGTCCGGGTGACCGGGGCCGAACACCAAGTCTCACACATCATAGTTGATCCTGGCAGCTTTCAGTTGGTCGGACGTAAGCGTGGCCACCAGATCGAACGCCTTGTGATTCTCGCGGCCCAGACACCGGATGGTTTTCCCGTTCTTCAGAAACTTCGATGGCAAGATGCCAGTATGGAGCGGAGCGCAAATGGCCTTGTCACCCACAAATGTAACGTTCAGCCCCAGGTGATGACCGCCAAACTGAAGCATCCATGGCGGGATGCGACCGGCTGGCCGAAGAGCGCGAAGGTGTAGGCATTGTAGCCGGAGGCGTAAGGTGTGCCTTCAGCGGCTATGATGTCCAACGCTCTCTGATAGCCCATCGGGCTGAGGACGGTCTTAAGCAGCCCATGGGCGGCGTCCCGCTCGGCGGCGGTCAACTGCCCAGTCGCGGTGACTATTCGGAGAGTTCCTGCTTAGCACGTGTGGCCACGACCGATTCACGTTCCAGCAATACAGTTCGTAATCTATGCCAAACTTCCGGCGCGGCACCAGCGGCGAGTCAACGCGCGCACAAGAAATAGCGCCATTTCGCAGCCTTCCGCTGCAACATGCTCTGGCCGCATGCTCTGCAGAATTAGAGAACTCCGGCTGATTGATTCTCCTAGCTACTCGTCTACTATTTCGAAATGCGCTTGCGGCTCTGCCGGCGCAATCCGATAACCTCTCCATCCGTAATAAATCACAAACAGATAGCAGAGCAAAGGCATCAAGAGCGAACGATGGATACTGTATCTGTCAGCCAGAAATCCCATCATCACCGGAAACACCGCTCCGCCCACAATCGCCTGGACCAGCAAACCTGATCCTCGTCCTGTAAGAGGTCCCAACTCGGTCACGGCGAGAGTGAAAATAGTGGGAAAAAGAATCGAGTTGAAGAGGCCCACGGCCAGAATTGTCACCATGGCGAAGTAACCTGATCCAAGCAGCGATGCCAATACAAGAAGGCAGGCGCCAACCCCACTTCCAACGAGCATCTGGTTGGCCGCTACGCGCTGCATGGCCGCAGAGCCGATAAACCGCCCCACCATCATTCCTAACCAGTAGAACGTGACGAACTTGGCTCCTCTTTCCAGAGGTAAGGCGGCAATCTGGGGGTCGGCAAAGTACTTGACCAGAAAACTGCCAATGGAGACCTCCGCGCCAACGTAAACAAAGATGGCGATCGCACCAAGATATAGGTGCGGGTGATCCCAGATGCTTTCCTTGCGGACGTCGAGACTGGCGGGACGAAAGTCCTGCGTCACTGCAAGGTGAGGAAAACGATACATAGCCACCGCCAACGCGAGAACGGTCGCTGCGCTAGCAATCGCAACAAATGGCAGTTTGATGTTAGCGGCCTGCTGGATGCGGAAAGCGTTGAGAGTTGCGCCTTGCAGCGCGGAACTGTGTGTGGCTGCGACGGAGCCTCCAAGAATCAGCACTCCTCCGATATAAGGCGCCACACTATCCCCCAGTGTGTTGAAAGCCTGGGTCAGATTCAGGCGGCTCGACGCTGTCTCGGGCGGCCCTAGGATAGTGACGTAGGGATTTGCTGCGACCTGCAGAATTGTTACTCCAGCCGCCAAAACTACCTCGGCCCCCAGGAAGAATCCGTAAGTGGCGAAGGACGCAGCAGGCACGAACAGCAATGCGCCCACTGCCATCATCAGGAGGCCCACAACCATGGTGCGCTTATAGCCAATACTCTCTACGAGTTTGCCGGCCGGCAGCGCAAAAAGGAAATAGGAGCTAAAGAAGGCGAGTTGAATCATAGACGCCTGGACATAGCTCAATTCAAAGATGGACTGAAGATGCGGAATTACAGCATCGTTCAAGACAGTACAGAAGCCCCATGCAAAGAACAGCGTCGTTACCATGGCCATGGCGCTGTAATTAGTGTGGTGCGCATGCGGAGAGGAATGAGTTGCAGTGCCACTGATTGGAATCGCCATTGGTTTTTGTCCGTTCGGGTTACTCGCGTCGGTCCGTTGTCGGGAAGTGGGGCCGACGATGTTGCCGTCAAAGCCTATCAGGTCCTGAGACCACTTCACAGCCCCCGCGCGCATATTCACGAGCCAAAGCGCATAATTCGGCTTCGCGATCAAAGTCGTCGCGGTGTGTTCTATCGCTGGGCGGGCGGTATACATCGGCTCATTGAGGATGGAATCTAAGTGGAGTTGAATGGAGCGGGACGGGCAGATTTGAACTGCCTGAGGCTCGGCTCACCTCGTTCGCTTCGCACCCCTAGGTAAGTCTGAAGGCAGAGGCAAATGAATTACAAAGAGGGGAGTACGGGAAAAATGTCCGAGAAATCTTCGGCTATCAGAGGCTCCGGCGAATTCAATGCTTCCCGCGACTGGTCTCCGGTAATACGCCTACTGCGCACCTGGGATGCAGGAACCTGTGCGTGCAACCACAGATGCTGATTTCTACGCCGAGAATTCCGAAAGCGTTGAGCTAAGGTCACCCGGCAGCCCGGTATTCCCGGCTGTCGATGAAGTCGCCTCCACCGATGAGTTCCTCAGCTTCATCGCCTTCGGCTTTACTGAATCAGATAAAGACCTAAACCCCGTCCATCTTCCAACGACACCGGGTGAGGAATGGCGGTGGCCAGTGGCGGGACTGGGGCTGGCCGGGCTCCCGAAGTGGTCTCTTCCCGCCGCCACCGATGCGGCCACCTGAGCCCTCTCTCGACTCGACCACCCTTCCAGAATCGTCTAGTTCTGGAACGGTGAAAACGGCGTTGCCGGCGCCGCAGAATCAGGCATTTACGGCGCATGATTCCGGTGGGTTTTTGGAACAGCAATGTAACGCTCGAACGGCCGTACCGACGCCGATGCCCAGCCACTCGGAGACGACCCGCCCGCCACGAGGCGCCGGCCGCACGCAGGGTAGCGACCTGTTCCGGATTCACGCCGGTACGTGGACGCCCCAACTTCTTTCCCTTCATCCAGGCGAGCCGCAGTCCGCACGCCAACGCTCCTGAGTCAGTGCCCGTTCGACTCTGCCATGGCGCCCACGACCTGAAACATCAGCCTCCCCGAAGGGGTGCTGAGGCACAAGGTTGTCACGCACGGAGACGAACGCGACGCCAGCGGCATCGAGGTCGTTGAGTGCGTTGATTTCCAAGGGGCTATCAACTCCCGCAGCGTAGCTCGACCGTGTAAGCTGGCGTGCCCACAAGAACCCTGAGAAAGTCGGCGTGCAGAACATCTGCTGAATCCTCCGCACGCTCTAGCTCTGGAGAATCTTTCTCTCGAATGCGAGCGCTACCGACAATTCCTCTTCCGGAGAACCTTTGCCCCGGTACTCATACTCCAGGAACGCTGGAATATCGTAGTGCTTGTCCCGCAATAGACGCAGTACGCCGGCTATGTTGGTGTCACCCTGCCCGAGCGGCATGTTCTCGCCGTCGTTTCTTTTCCGGTCTTTGATGTGCAGATTTGTGATGTTCGCATGATGTTGCTCGATGAATTCCACGGGATCGAAGCCAGCCGCGGTGAAGTGCCCTATATCGAGATTGACCTTATAGAGGCTCGACATCGCCATCACCTTCGCGAAGGAGTCTGGCGTTGAGAGCTGGTCGGGATCCTTCACATTGCTGTGCCCGTGCCAGCCGATCGCTTGCCCATACCTCTCTGCAAACGGGACGACGCGTTTCGCCGTGGTCAGCGTGCTGGAACTGGTAATGTATTTTGCACCGAGCGCCTTCGCTTGCCGGAAGCCTGCCTCGATCTCCTCATTATTCATGTCCGGTGTAAAGCTGAAGTTGAAACAGTAGATCTCGATTCCCGCCGCGTGGAACTTGGCAGCAATGTCATGGAAATAACTATCAGGAGTCGTCGCGCGCCAGGCCCGCAAGTCCTCGCGCTGTTTTTGAAATGCAGGCGAGTGCTGCTCCTCGGAATACAATTTCCCGAGGGCCGCTGCCGTCGTCGAACTGGAACTCGGCGCCCATGGTACCCAAGAGAATTTGGGCATTGGAAACAACTCTACGTCCGGCGAAAACAGTTCGCAGATATTCAAGTTCAGCCGCTTCATCGCAGCCGTGATCTGGTCTACGGCAGGTGCACCGCCCTGCCGCAAGTCGTGAAAGCTGTATGTCTGCACACCCAGCCGCACGCCACGCACGGTCAACGCACTTGCCGGGCGCCGCGTCAATGCAAAGGCAGAAGTCGCCAATCCCAGACCGAAGGAACGCCTTGTCATCTCCATGTGGACCACTTTACACCTGCCCGAAAGATCGAAGAAGCGCATCGGGGCTGGTCCTTGCCAGAACATTCAATTCAGCGAGTCTGAACACAGTGCGTTACAAAATGAATACGATCCCGCCCGCCGAGATCGGGGACTTCGTTATGTGCTTTAAACGCGATGGTGAGATCGGTAGGGTCTGGCTTCGTGAGGGTAATGCGGAGATGGCGCAACTCTTCGCGTACGCCTTTCAATGGCCCTATGATTCGGGCCATCGCGAACTCGACTTTGACTGCCTGCCCTCACGATCGGTGAGTTTAGCTGTGTGCGATGCCGACGGTCGTGGCTGCGTCGCTTCCCTTGCCATTAAAGATCGGCAGGATCGCGTCTATCCGCCTCGGGCAATGCGAGTGGCGCCGGACCTCTATTTCCAGCCGCAAATCTACCGCGGCGACGGCGAGACCATTTTGTTGCCCGACGGAGAATACACCGTGGAAAGCAAGCGCGGCCCCGAATGCCTGCGCTGCACCCAGACGGTTGCGATCGATGCCGGCCACACGCGCATCGAAGTGAAACTACAACGCTGGATCGATCCTGCGAAATGGGGCTGGTATTCCGGTGACACCCATATCCATGCCGGGGGTTGCGCGCATTACTCGAGTCCGACCGAAGGTGTTGCACCCGAAACCATGATCCGCCAGGTGCGCGGCGAAGGACTTGTGATCGGAGACGTTCTGACGTGGGCCCCCAGTTGGTACTACCAAAAGCAGTTCTTCACCGGTCATGCGATAAGTCCACCAGCAAACCTCGAGCACCCTGAACTGCAACTTGCCAATGATGCGAACTTGCGGCCGCATCCCACCCCCGAGGATACGGAAACCACCCTGCGGTACGACGTGGAAGTGTCCGGCTTTCCATCCAGTCATGCCGGGCATCTCGTGCTCTTGCGTCTCACGGATCAGGATTATCCCGGCACCAAGATCCTTGAAGACTGGCCGTCGTGGAATCTACCCATCCTGAAATGGGTCAGATCGCAAGGAGCCCTGGGCGGCTATGCTCATTGCGGGATCGGCATGGTCACCGATTCTGAGGATTTGCCGAATTACGAGATTCCACCCATGGATGGAATCGGTACGCAGGAAGCGATCATTGATGTAACCCATGGCCTCGTTGATTTCCTGTCCGGTTGTGATACCCATCCTGTGGCGGAATTGAATGCCTGGTATCACATGATGAACTGCGGCTTCCGCATGGCCTTCGTCGGTGAGACCGATTACCCCTGTATCACGGATGAACGAGTGGGCGTGGGCCGCAGCTATGTGCGCCTCGAACATCGTCCAGTTGATGACTCAGGGTATGAGGACTGGGTCCGCGGTATGGCGCAAGGGCGCCTCTATTGCGGCGATGGACGCAGTCACTTCCTCGACTTCAAGGTGAACGGCCGCCGCAGCGGCGACGGCGATCTCGCCTTGAAGACGTCAGAAACGCTGGAAATCGAGGCCCTTGTGGCTGCAAGGCTTGAGCCGGAAGAGCCCGCCAATTTGGCGGCAATCAATCACGGCCTCAACCGTTGGCATCTTGAACGCGCCCGCATCGGCACGACCAACACTGTGCCCGTAGAACTCATCGTCAACGGCTGCGTGGCGGACAAAACGACACTGATTGCGGACGGTAAGCCGCGCACCATCAGCTTCAAAACGCCAATTACCCGAAGCTCTTGGATTGCGTTGCGCATTTTCCCCTCATCCCACACGCACCCGGTCTTTGCGATCATCGGTGCCAGGCCGGTCCGCGCTTCGAAGCGCAGTACGCAGTGGTGCCGGGCGTGCGTCGACAAGGTTTGGAAAGTCAAGTCGCCTTTTATACGAGAGAGCGAGAAACCGGCGGCAGTCGAAGCGTTCGATCATGCACGTACTGCCTATGAAGCGATTGCGAATGAATGTGAGGTTGCCTAGTGCGGAACATCGTTTTCTGCGCCCTGTTCATCGCTGTCCCTGCCTTCACGTTCGTCAAAGCCCAGAACAAAGCCGCTTCTCAGGAAGCCCCTATTCAAATCACGATCAATCCG
>Ga0207109_1037_pt1 | contig 31692 bp, 32 predicted proteins | sample Alteio_BWMinHeat_73_FD_153584 | JGI IMG/M metagenome (GOLD analysis project Ga0207109, IMG submission 153584) | Enriched cells from forest soil in Barre Woods Harvard Forest LTER site, Petersham, Massachusetts, United States -... | ecosystem: Environmental > Terrestrial > Soil > Temperate forest >... | reverse complement strand
ACCAAATGGAACATCGGTGCAGAAAGTGGTAATCGCCAGACTTGCGCGGCGCGGGCGGTGTCACTGCACCAGTGCATGCCGCAGCGCCGCCCCGAGCCTTTCCGAGTAGCGGCGGCTTCCCTCCGCGGTCAAATGCACATCGTCGCCGAGATCCGCAGGATTAATTGCGTCGAAGACCGGCAGCGGGATGACCATATCAGGGTGAGTGCTCTGAAACCGCCGCACGGTGCTTTCAAGCTTCTCCGTCTCTCCATCAGGCGCGCATTTCATCGGCCCGAGCACGAGTATCAGGCGTGTCCGGTGCCGCGCGGCGACGTCATACATCCTCTCCAGGCGAGCCGTCACCAGCCCGTCATTGTAATTGGGCAATCCGCACGGATGCGGCACGAAATCCTGGTGACGGTTCAGTTTCAGCCAGCCAAGGGTTCCCTTGAGCTCCTCGGACTCCTCGCGTGGGACCTTTGAGAGCACCGGGCCGTTACCCTCCCCAATAGTAGTCCCATCCATCAACAGCCTTCCGCCCGTGTCCCGTCCGTAGAAAACCAAATTAGTGACAAGCGCCCTGGCTCTAAGCGACGGCAGCGCCGACACCCATGGACACCGCACATAATCGCGCTCGATATCTTCTCCGAACCCTTCATCATCCCTGCCGATATGAAACGGCGACACCATCAGCAGCAGGTATTTCGCATCCGGGTGCGCCCGCAGTGCCGCTTCAGCCGTGCTTTCATGTCCGACGAATTGCGCAGGCACCTGCATACTGAGGTTCAACAGCCCGAGCCCCGCAGGCAAATACGCGTTCACAATTCGCGGCTGCACGCCAGCAAGTCCCGAACTGTCGCCCACCTGAAGGATGGAACCCGGCAGGGGCATGATGCTGTGCAGCTTGATGGCACTGTTAACCCTCTCCATCCGGACGGGTTTGCGATATGCCATGTGCAGCAACGGACTTTCGAGGAATGCCGGTTCCTTCACGAAGGCGGCGCATAACAACTCCACCAGGGCGATGCAGATGACGGCGACGCATAGCGGCGCGAATATCTTAAAACCGGAAATAAATGAATTCATGGTTTTCGCGGGCTCCGAACATCACAATGAGATAGAAAACGAGAACATAGAGCAGGGTCTTGCCAGCGGGCGGCAAATGCGGCCAAAGGTCAATAAACTCGCGGTTTTTGCGGTATCCGAGCCAGTCCGTCAGAACCAGTGGCAGCGCGAAAAGACAGAGGCCATAGGCCAGTGCCCCAAGTCCGACCGCCGGGGCGGCTGCATACGCCGGAAAGAATACTTCCGCGAATGTCCCATTACTGCCTAAGTAAAACAACACCCAGCCCGCCACGGTCAGGCCGAAGAAGCAAATCGCCGCCATCACCTTTCCGATATCCCCCAAGGCGCTTTTAAGCCATGCATCCAGCGGCCAGAGACGGTAAAGCACGAGCAGCAGGCCGTGATACAGGCCCCAGGCGATGAAGAACCACCCGGCCCCATGCCACAGGCCAGCGAGCAGCATCGTCACCAGCACGTTCCGCACAGTACGCAGCGCCCCGTACCGGTTACCGCCAAGCGGGATATACAGGTAATCGCGTATCCAGCTTGAAAGCGAGATATGCCAGCGCTGCCAGAACTCGCTTGGGCTGCATGAAAAATACGGTGTCAGGAAATTGCGGCGCAGCCGCACGCCGAACAGCCGCGCGCATCCACGCGCGATATCCGTGTACCCGGAGAAATCCGCATAGATTTGCACGGTGAACGCCAGCGCCAGCACCATCCCGGCACCGTGCACGGCCATGTTTCCCCTGCACAGCTCCACGAGATTTCCCATATTGTCGGCCACCACCACTTTCTTCAGCAGCCCCCACAGCACCATGAACAGACCCCATTCCATCGCCCGGAAATTCACGCGCTTGCGCGGATGCGTCAGTTGCGGGAGCAGATGACCGGCCCGCTCTATCGGCCCGGCGAATAGCTGCGGAAAAAAGGCCACGAACGACCAGTAATCCCAGATGTGGCGGTGCGCGCGTAGCTTGCGGCGGTAAATGTCGATGATGTAGGCGAGGCTTTGGAACGTATAGAACGAAATCCCCGGAGGAAGCGGCACCGTCAGCACCGGCAGTTTCCATGTCAGGCCCGCCGCCGTCATGGCCCCGTTCAGATTTGCAAAGAGCCAGCCGCTATATTTGAACGTGCCGAGCAGCCCCAGGTTGAACACGAGGCTTCCGAGCAGGAAGCCTTGACGCGCGCGGCGGTTTTCCGTGCCGTCCATCCATAAGCCGAGCAGGAAATCCGTCGTCGATGAGGCGAACAGCAGCAGCGCAATCCAGGGCCTGCCCCACGCATAGAACACATAGCCGCTTATCGTAAGCAACACGGGGCGCAGCCAGGTGAGCCGTACCAGCTGATAAAGCGCCCATGTTATCGGCAGGAAGAAAAAGACAAAATCAAATGAGTTGAAAAGCACCTTTGCCTTAGTAAGACCAAAATTTTGTTAAATCAATCGCCACTTTTACAGTGTCCTGCGTCATTGCTTATCCCCTTCCGTGATGTAAATGCTCTCCACCTGCGTGAGCCCTTCCCCTTGCAATGCCAGTTCACTCCCCGAGCAGTCCCGGATCTCGTCAGCTTGTGCAGTCGAACATGCTGCTGATGTCGCGTCAGGCCTCTACCCTCCACCGCGATTTCCGTGCCCACATATCCCCCGGCCGTGTTCCTGCATTGGCATCTACCAGCCACTAAATCTAGGGGGATGACCCCCAGGAACCCCACAACAAATAGAAACAATTAAGCGTATAGACCTATCCCCTATGCCAGCTTAGGAAGTGAATTTCCGAAAACAGCCCTCCTAGATTTGGGGCGAATTCCACCGCTGCCCATGTGCTCCATCTGCAACAAATACCATGCAGGAATGTCACAACGGTCGGGGCATTCAGAATGTTGAAGCCTGGAAATAGCATCGGTTGTTGGAGTGTTGTCTGCGTCTTTTGGAGATTGCAGCTAGTCGCCGGACGATCTGTTGGGGGAGTAACTCAGCTGACGATGCGGGAGGGTTTTCTGGCAGTAAATGCTCCTGCAAATTCCACCCGATCGCAAGCAAGGTCTGATCGCGGCCGGGCTTTATGGGGAAATAGCGTGACCGGATTTCCGATTACGGAATGTGGAGCGAAGGCACCGCAGATTTACCCTGCCTTCGCTGTCTTTGCGGCGGGCTTCATTCTGGCGGGCTTGCCCCGCATGCCTGCTATGGAAACGGAGACGCCCACCTGCGATGCCAGCGCTTTAATCTTGGCGATGGCTTCCTGCTTTCGCTGTTCCGTTCGTGTTTTGATTTCGTCCTGCGCCCAAGTAATTACCTGTGAGAGTTCCGCTCTCCAAAAGCGCTTTGACCGTTTCCTTTGTCATGGCTCTTAGTCCTCTTTTCTCTCAATCTCAATCCGCTCGATATACGGAGTATCGTGCTTCCGCAACCCTTCCGCCCCTTCGCTGCCTTCCTGGATAAATCGCTCCCGCTGGTCGAGGAGCTTCTCATAGAGCTCGCTCAGCGCCTGTCCGTAGACTGTCACCTTCGCATGGCCAAACCGGAGCGTTATCGTCTCCCCATCCTGGCCGGGATCGAAGTCGCTTTCCATCAGCCCGATGTAACTAAATCCCGACCGCCGGCCGTCGGCGAACCGGAGCTCCAGCGTGAGGTTGTCCCGGCTCCGCACCCGCGCTTCGCCATGGGCCTCTACCCCATCCTCCTCTTCCGGCTCCCGGCGTAAGGCCGGATGATTCAGGATCTTCTGCAAAGCCGCAGATCTCGGCATCTCCGTATCGCTATCTTTCAAGGCCCCTGCCCTCCTGCTGGCGGTGAACTCTCTCCCACGCGGCGATGCGCGCGCGTTTATCCATCCAGAGCCGGTAGGTCTCCCGCATCTTTAACATGCTGACTGCGCGTTTGGGCTTCGCTTGTTCGGCCTGCATTAATTCCGTGGCGGAGAGACGCGCTCCGCTGGCCTGCACCGCCTCCATCATTGCCGCCTTATCGTCGGTATAGAGCCGCACCGATTCACGGCCACGCGACACGGAGACATAAAATTGCTCCCGGCTGGCGGCGGAGAGGGATTCGTGCCCCATTGCGATCAGCACCGCGTCCACCGTCTTGCCCTGGGAAGCATGCGAGGTCACGACATAGCCGTGCGTAATGCCGCCGTAATCCTTGGGCAGTACGTAGCCGTTACTGAGCTTGATATCCCCGTCGCGCGTGAAGCCTTCCACCTCGTAAATCTGGCCGTTATTGACTTTATTCTTCCTCCTGCCGAGCAGGCCCTTGGTTTCGCGAGCCTGCCCGCCGAAAGTGGGGCGCAGCTTATCGCCCTTGGCGAACACCACCTCGCCGGGCGTAAAGACCTGAAACTTCTTTGCCTCCTGCAGCGGCAGGAAATCCTCGCCGCCATTCTCCCGCCGGATGCTCACCCTGCCCGCCTTCGCACCCACCACCGTGACGCGCTCACCGCTTTTGAATCCTTTCGCGTCCTGGTGGAAGCGCACGATCGTCCCTTCCGCATATTCCCGCGCGTCACCGCGCTGGGCTTCCGTCAGATTAAGCGAACGCAGCGACAGGAAATGATGCTCCTTGCCGGACACCCTTCCCACCTCTTTCAGCAACTCGCGGATGAATTCCGTAACCCTATCCCCCTCGCGGTGCGTCGGAGATACGACCAAAGCCGTCTTAAGCTTGTTGCCCTTATATTCCGAGGTCACTTTCGCATAGTCGTCGGCGATGGCTTTGTAACGGTCATCGCCTTCCGCCTCGACGATCGCGCCCATCTTATCGAGCATCTCGATGCCGGACTGCAGCGCCGTCCTGCCGTCCTTCCCCAGCGTGCCGCCCTTGCTGATGGCTCTGACGGCGTTGCGGTAATTCTCATTGGTCTGCCTGCGAATCTGCGACAGGCGGCCCACGCGCAGGCCCGCGTTTTTTTCCAGAATCCGCAGCGCGTCGCCACGGTTAACAGCGCTGTGCTGATTCGAGTCCCCCGACAGGATCACCCTTGCATTCTGTTCTTTTGCCACATCAAAGACCCGCTTCATATCCTTGACCGACAACAGCCCGGCCTCATCCACCAAAAGCACGCCGTCCTTCACCTGCGCATGCATTTTCGGGTCGATCAAAAACCGCTCGACCGTCTGGGCATTCTCGAAACCATCCTCACGCAACACTTGTACGGCCTCAGCCGAGGGAGCGCAGGTAAATACGTCCTTGCCGGCGGCCTTGATAGCCTTGACCGTTGTCTGCAACATCCGGGTCTTGCCCGTGCCCGCACCGCCCTGCAGGGCCGTTACGACGTCGGTGGAATTCAGCACGACCATCGCGGCCTTGCGCTGTTCCGCGCTCAGCTCAAGGTCGAGGTCGGGTTTTCCCGTCACCCCGCCGAGCCTGTGCCTCCGGTAGCGTCCATTCCGCACGAAATCCGTCATCGCGATTTCTTCCTGCAGCACATCCTCCGTGGTGACCCAGCGCTGCCCGAGGCGCTGGCGGCCGATGATATTGTCGCGGGCCAGCTGCGCGTGAATCTCATCCACGCTTGCCGTCCCGACACTCCGCGTCAGCGCCGAGCGCAGCAATTGCTTTTCCGGTATGGCGGAGCCGCGCTCAAAACAATGCGACAGCGCGAAATCCATCGCCTGTGTTGCATCCATCGACGTCGTCTCCCGCCCCCGCCGTGCTTCTGTAATCTCCCCCTTATCGTCATCTGAAAGCCGTGCCGCCCACTCCTTGCGCAGCTCGGACAGGGAGAGTTCCTGATCGTTCTTTTTCTCTCGCGTCCGCCTTCCGAGGGCATCCAAGGCATCTTTGTCGGTAATGCCGAGCCGCTCGGCCTCCGCATCAATCTGTTCCGAGCGGCGCGAGAACTTGTCCGTGGTTGCGCGCTCGATGCCGGCGAGGCGGAAACTATTCTTGTCCTGCTCGATGCCGTATCCGAGTTCTCTTAGCCGTTCCGCGAACCGGCTGTGAAATGACGCCTGATAGTAGCCACGGTCGCGCACGATATTCCCGAACTGCGCCGCCTTCCACCGCGATTCCTCGGGGTCCCAGGTGGCGTTGAAACACATCGCATGACAATGGAGTTGAGGGTCGGGCAGGCCGTCCACCGGACGGGCAGTGCGGTGAATGAATTCTCCCCAGAGCATGTTGGCGCTGGGACGGTCTTCACTGCGGCCGTTGGTGCGCACACGCGCCATGATCGCGCCTTCCATCTCGTCCATCGTGTCCTTGACCGCTGCCCGGAAGGCATCGAGAATGCGCTCATCGCCGCCAAGCTCGAAGGCGAGCGTGACCGATTTCGGCGCATCGAAGGTGAAATCGTAGGCGACGCGTCGCTCAGCCTTGGTGCGCGCCGTGAGCGGATCACCTGTCTTCGGGTTGATGTTGTCGCAGAGTTTGAAGTAACTCTCTTTGTCGATGGTGCCGGATAATCCGAGCAGCTCGGCCCCTAAGCCATGCCACTCGCCCGCGAATTCCGAGGCGTCGCGCATGTAGTAATCCGAGGTGGACATATGGCGCGTGAAATAGTCCTTGGCCTCTTTTGCGCCCCTGGCCGGCGTGACGAACAGCATCCGATGCCTTTCTCCATCTCGCGTGGAATTCACAACATGTAGTGGAATACTTGCGCATTCTTGTCAACTGCTAGTGAGGCGACGCGATCACTTTGCTATCGCGCATGCAATTCACTTGGCTTGAGCGTTTCGTTTTGGCATGATCCTGGTTACGAAGCAGCAACGAATCGTAGTAAATAGCGAGGGGTCTATCCCCGCGTCAAATGTGATCCAGTTCGGGAAAACCTCCCGCAGGACATATCTGTACGAAACTCGGCGGCGCCGGTCTTCTTCACGCATCCAATCCCTCTATGGAGGGAAGATGCGCGTCACCAAGGACGGAATTGTGATCGGCCGAATGAATGGCAAACGAGTCGGCGGAGAGCCGGAGAATGAGGCTGACCACTTCTACCAATGTCCCTCTTGCGGCCAACTCGTGGATAAGCGCGACCTCGGCGAAGTCATGCATCACGAGATCGCTGACCACGAGCCTCTGCCGGTTCAGTAGCCTGGCGTCTCCCTCACCACCTTGCGCGGGTCCTTGTCGTCTCGCAGCCTGATGAACTTCGTGTGCCGCAGATGGTCGGCGCCCGTCCATTCCAGAAACTCAACCTGTGCCACGGCTTCGGGCTTAAGCCACAAACACTCCGTCATTTTCTCGGCCGTGAGACCCTGACCCCATCTGCCGGCGTCATTCTCCGGCAGGTTTATGAAAGGGCATTTCGCCGTCGTCAGGTGCTTAATTTTCTCGAAGACCTCGCGCCGCGTCGCCGGTACGAACCCCGCGCGCACACGGGCAGCATAATAAAGGTCTTTCCCCCGGTAGACGCCTATCACCAGCGAGTCCACTCCGAGATCGCTCGGGATATAGCCGCCGATGACAAACTCCTGCCCGAGGTTGATGCGCTGCTTGCGCCATAATCCCGTTCTCAGGCCCGGCTGGTAGATGCTGTCGGCCCGCTTGGCTATAACGCCTTCGAGGCCGTGCTCTTTGACAAAGCCCAGCATGTCGGCAAGCGCCATGCGAGAGGCCTCCGAGATTTCGATGTTACCCGCGACCTTAATGACAGATGACAATATTTCCCGCCTCGCGGAAAGCGAGGTGTTCAGCAAATCCCGTCCCTTGTGGATGAGGACATCAAAGGCAAAGAACATGACGCGAGCTTTGGCCGAGCGATGGTTCTGCAGCAGGTTGAAATTCGGTCTGCCATCATCGGAGAGCGCGACCACTTCTCCGTCTATGACCGTTTCATCGGGAAGAGACTTGAGGGCGGCCGCTATATCGCCGAATTGCGCATTGAAGACCTTCGCACGCCGGGAATATAGCGTTGTCTTTCCGGCGCTCTTTACGGCCTCAAGCCTCCAGCCATCGAGCTTTATTTCATATAGCCACTCCGATCCTTCCGGCAGTTTGGCGACCGGCAGGCAGTCCATGGGCTCGATGAATGCTGCCTTCCTATCGGCTTCCGGCCGGTTGCCCATATCCGAACTATATCGCCCGCGCGGATGCGGTACTATTTCTCCATGGAAACGTCTAAGCTACTCGCAGATATCGACGCGGAAATCGCGCGCCTTCAACAAGCCAGAGCGCTCCTCAACGGAAAAGAGGTAAAGCGTCGGCCCGGCAAGCCTGCTAAGAAAACAACCCCGAAGAAGCGCACCATGTCCGCCGAAGGACGGGCCAGAATCGCCGCCGCGCAGAAAGCCCGCTGGGCAAACGCGAAGAAGGCGGCGAAATAGCGGTCAGACGGCCCGCATCGTCTTGAAAAGATCATCGCTATAATACCGCGCTTGTTTGCAGCGCGTCAGCCTGCCCTCAATGAGCAGCAACTGCTCATCCGGGCGCATGCTCATCACCTGTTCCCCGGAAACGCCCCCGACGATGTTCGCGAAATCCTGAGCCATACGCATATTCCTCGCCCCGAAGGTCTGGATGACCCCGGCGTTATCGATCAGCGTGTTCGCCTGCATTCCGTATATCTGCAGCTGCGCCACGTTCTGCCAGAAGCACCACAGCGTCAGGCCCCAGGAGCGCATCAGCGTCGCCGCCGTCAGGAGCGCATCAATCTTTCCGAGGTTTCCCACTTCGTCACAGAGCATCAGGGTCCGCTCTTTGGGCGGGCGCGGGCGTTGAGTCATGGCGAGAATCAGGCTGGAAAGCCAGACCCGCAGCACCGGGCGATAGGCGGTCAACCGGAGGGGAGGAACGATGATATAGATGCTCATCGGCTCACCCGCCACCAGCGCCGCCACGTTCATGGAGCTTGTGTCGGTAAGCCTCCGCATCATATCGCTGTCGAAAAGCCTCAGATGCGTCTGCGCAGTGCCAAGAACGCTCGGGCGGGTGTTTTCACTCGGCAGCTGCAGATAAGAACCGAAGGCCGCTCTCGCCGCACGATTCTTGATTTCGCCATCCTTATCCATTAGGCACGCCAGGTTATAGTCCGCTTCGTCATGCGTCAGCAGATCGAACAGCCCGCTCAAGCGCCGCTCTTCCATGGGCTTGTCTGCCAGCATCCATGCGATACCGCCCGAAATAACCGTTTCCGCCCAATCGTTCCAGAATTTCTCGCGCTCCTCCCCCGTCCGCTCGATGATTTCCGCCGCGAATCCCCGCGCCATGGCCGCATGGTCTGTGCCGCTCAATGCCAGCAGGTCAAGCGGATTCAGTGAGCCGGGTACGGGATTGTTGTCACGCATGTCCAGAACATGCACTTCCTGCCCCATCGCCTGCCGGGCGGTTGCCGTAGCCGCATGGATCTCGCCCTTAATGTCAATCACGATTAACTGCCCGCGATGCGTCAGAGCATTGCATATCACTGGCCCGGAGGTCTTTCCCGTCCCCGTGGGCGCGAAGGTCATCAGGTGCCCATCGCCGGAGTAGGTGATCAGCTGGCCGCCCGCAATCGCTTCCTTGCGGGCAAAGCCGATAGTGCCGGACGGACTCCCGTTCCGCCGCCCCAGGATGAGCTGCAAAGACATCCCTGCCCTCGATTCAGCTTCTTCGGTTTCCGATGAGCCCTTCCGACCACGCGCACAGCAAGACGAGCACAAGTACCACCGGAGCGAAAATCACCGCCCCCATGAGAATCGGTATTGCCGCCATTGCCACTAGCGGCACAACGATGATCAGCCCGAGCAGCTTCATCCGATGCGCCTCCTGTTTCCATTGTTGATCGAATCGCGTTTCGTGAACAGATCCAACCGCGCTGCAAGGCGTGCAAGTCCTCCAAGGACGGGGTGATGCCCAAAGATCTGCGCAGTGAATCACTTTCGTGGCAGCCCCCGTGTTTCGTGAGGATTCGTGAACCGCCAGCCAGCAGCTTCCGGGATTTAAAATCGCCCTATGAGCGGCAATGGGGCACAACAAAAGACAACCTACTACGCACTGGCTGGTCCAGAACTCGAATTCGACTCATTCGATTTAGGCCATGGCGTTATTCTCTCGAAGACCTTTGTGCATCTGATGGCACACCCTGTCATCGCCTTCTCTCCCGCTGAATGGCGAAAGCCCCATCCTGGACCGTGGGAAGCAGTCAAAGCCCGCCCGCATACGGTATCCGCAGATCTATTTGCAGAGATGGCCGTGCCGCATGACCCAGAACATCCCAATCTTCATGCGGAATGGGCGAACTGGATAGCAACGCTTATGAGAATCTCTACCGATGCTATTGTCACGCTCGCACTCGAATCTCCTGAACCATTTCAAATGCTGAAGAATGCCGAGGTGCACGCACAGCTAATCGATTCCGTTCCGATCGTCTTTGAAGGCGCTTCCATCGGTCACGAAGTAGCCCAATGGATTAAAGAGAATTGGCACAGATCATTTCCTCTGAGCAAAAATGATGCGTTGCAGTTTGCTGTTAATTCGCTCTATCACAGCCACAGAGCCACGGAAGAATTTGGGCTTGTCTCCGTGTGGGCTGCTCTTGAACGATTGTTTAGCGCTCATACCGCCGAACTGAAATATCGTGTTTGCTCGAATATCGCCGCTTTCCTTGAGCCTCCCGGCCAGCAACGCTACGACATGTTCAAACATCTCTCAAAGCTGTACGACGACCGGTCGAATGCAGCTCATGGATCTCCCATCAAGAGCCCGACTGCCTATATGGACTCGGCCACCATCGCGGCGCGCGTTATCTTGCGCATCATCGAACTTAACAAGGTTCCGAACAAAGATGACCTTGAGCAGGAGCTTCTCGCTCCATCACTCCCGCACGAATACTAGCCATTCAGACCCCAGCGAGCCAGCGGTAGGGTAGGTGTGGTCGATACATAAGTGCGCGTTTCCCATTACAATGGCTGCAGATTCGCGCTTTTGGGGAAACAGACGTGGAAAATTTGCCACCCAGCAACCAAGGCGGTCCCTTACCCACCGAACCGAAACGCTTAAGGGCATTCGCCACCTTCTTCAAAAGCTATATGAACGTGTGGGCAATCGTGGTAGCAGCCCTCCCAGTACCGCTCACAGCCCTAAAATTGATCCCCGTCTATAAGGAGCAAAGTGGCGTACTCTCGACGTTCACAACATTGTTCTGTTTTCTCCTCCTGGGTTACATATTCTTCAGCAGGCATGCGATTGCCAGGTGGATGTTTCGCGACGTGCTGGACGAAGGGTGGGGACTCACCCGGACTATGTCTATCTTGCCGTTGATCCTCATCCTCCTATCCTTGACCTTTGCCGGACTCTACTACTACGTAATGACCATTTCACTCAGAGGCATACACCTCGAAACTTCGAGCATAACTGATACCACTGCTTACGTGCTTAACAAGATACCACTCGCGTTCATTCCTGATGGCCTGATGCTCATGATTAGCTACCTGCTCTGCTTTCTGCTGGCAGAAGCCGCTTTCATTCTGATGGCAATACGCGAGTACCTGCAAGATCTACTGGGCATCACTGAACTTGAGTTGATCAAGAATCGGCCACGCGACCCTGTTAAGCGAATCCGCTCAAAGCCTTCCCCATAGCCCCCGCCCTGTTTCGCACGGTTTTTGAACCGAAGTTCAGCCATTTCCTTCAGCCCTTCCCGTAAACGACACGCACGTCCTGTCTATCTCTCTCCCGGCCAAGGTGCGTCATCGCCTCGCTATGCCTTCAATCCAGATTCCACCCAGCTTCCGCGCTGCGCTTGTGCAGCAGGGTCCCTGTGAACAGGAGTTGAAGGCGCGCCGCGCCGCCGCTGAAGGGCCGTACAAGAGACAGCACGGTGCGGTCTCAAACACGAAAAGGAGAAAGTTATGGCTATCATCGGAATCTTCAAAGCAACGAACAACGGCTACGAGGGGGCAATCGAGACCCTCACACTCAGGGCAAACCTCACCATCGAGCCCGCGAACAAGAAAAACGACAACCACCCCGACTACCGGGTCTTCCAGGTGACGGACCACTTCAAGTCCGAAATCGGCGCCGCATGGAAGAAAACCGCTCGTGAGACCGGAGCCGAATACCTCTCGGTCAGCATCGATGACATCAGCTTCACCACCAAGGCCTACTGCCGCCTGGTCAAGACCGGAGCTGAGAAGGGACACACGCTCTTCTGGGAGCGCCCGCGTCCCAGCTACGAGGAATAGTCCCGATGGGGCGGTCTTCGGATCGCCCCTCACTCTTTCAATTTCAATTAAAGGAAACACATTTATGACCGATGCAGCCAATTTCATGGCGACCTACCAACGCCATCAAGAAGCCTTAGCAAAAACGAATGAACTCAACAAATCCGCTGTCTTCGACGCACTTGCGTCGCTCGGTATAACGAGCGTTCGCGTAAATTTCAACGGCGAAGGGGACAGTGGACAAATTGAAGAGACGGTTGCCTACCAAGATAAACAGCCGACTCAAATCCCAAATCTAAACATCGACTTTCACCGCATCGGTTGGGGCAACAGTGAAGCGACCACATCCCCCTCCCCGTTGCATGAAGCGATAGAGACCCTCTGTTATGACTACCTGTCCCAGGAACACGGTGGGTGGGAAAACAATGACGGGGGCTATGGCGACTTCGTCTTTCATGTGAGTGACCGCCGGATCGAGCTGGATATCGGTTTGCGATTTACCGATTCCACTCATTACAGCCACGAATTTTGAGGAGGACACCATGGCACATCCCTATCATCATTCGGTCTCCAGCGTGAAAAAGTGGGGCGGCTCTGTCGAAGATTATCAGCGAGTCCATGACTGGTTCGACGCCTCGAAAGCGATTATTGCCGATTTCCGTCACCGGGCCCTGCGTCACCATGCGGAGGGCATATTCATGGCGGAAACCATATTCGGACACACCATCACACTCCCGACCGGACGGATTATCCCCGTCCGATGGATCGGCGAGCAGCACGTCCGTGAAGACCTTGGGTTCATCCCATCTTTCGCAGATTGGGTAAAGGCGATACGCCCGGAACCGTGGATGGGGCGCGCTCAACGGCTCGATGACATTGCAGCGTAAATCACTTGCCCGGTTGCGCCACTTTACGGTAGCGTGACCGGGCTCTCCCGAAGGAACGTAGCTATGAATCCAAATGATAAGCCCGCTGCGGGAGTGGGCCAGAATCCATCTTGAGGCGAATTATTCCACATCGCAAATCGAAAAGACCTCAGAACAAAGCCGCCGGGGGAGAATGCCAATCCCTGTGCGCGTCGAGACAAAGGCTGAAAAGAGATCAAGCATTCTAAAGCCGGTCAATCGTAGCGTGAAACCGCACAGATTGCTGAACGAAGATCCACCACTTGGGTCCGCCTAATCGATAAAATAGCCAATTTCCGTAAGCACCTGTTCGCTCAGCTCCACCCCCAACAGTCGCGCATTTACGGATCTACACAGATTCTCTTCAAAATTCTGGATTACGTACGCAGACAAATCCGTGTGCTTACGAAGCATTTTCATCAGCGTCGAGCTGTCTGTGCGGTATTGGTAGTCGCCCGGCAGCCCGCATGCTGGACGGATCGTCAGGGAAAGGGGAACAGTTCCTGAGAATGATTCGGGATCGCCGGAAGACTTGGTGATGAGATTCATTCGCATGCTGGCATATTGTCACCGGCAGCCGCTACCCTTGTATACCTCGATTGGGTCATGAGGATAATACGAGATGGCCCCCCGCAGTGTTTTGTCGCTCAGGACACCTCCACAGCCGTCTTTCCATCTGCCTCAAGCGCCGTAAGCCATGCCGGTTTCTTACCCTTCCCGTTCCAGTTCAGGACTTTATTCGTAGGATGCTGGTATTGGTGGCCGGTATGGTAGGCGCGCGCCTTTGGCTTGGCCTTGGCTTTGCCGTTCAGGTCTTTGAGGCTAAGACCGACGGCAGCCAGGATGGCAGCTGCATCCCTCTTTGCCTTTTCCTTCCGGTCATCGTACCGCTGCTTTATCAATCCTTCGGCATGGTTGATTGCGCTTTGCAATTCATCATCGCTCAAGGCGTCGAGTAAATCGAGTTTGAACATTTTCCTCTCCCTTTATCTGCCGTTTAAGCTCCTCAAAATCTGGATAGATTTCAATGCTGGTTACCAGTGCTTCGTTATCTGGCGGATTCGAGCGCAGTTGCACAATCCGCGCCGTTAACTCTTCCTCGAAAGATTCCAGTTTTCCCTTATCGATCAGCCGGGACAGAACCTGAAGGTTATGCCCCTCGATCGTGATTATCCTTTCGCCAAAGATAATCTCCAGCCTTTCGCGGTCCCCAAGGTCATCCCACTGGTAGTCGGAATAATGGGACATTGCCGTTCCCCGTTTTCGCCTGCCGCCCCTGAAATCCGCGCGCAGGCTGAACGCCTGTTCCCCCGGTCCGACACTACTATGCCCCTTGCCGCCCTTTTGATCGCCCAGGATGGTACTCAGTACGTTCGCGCGTCTGATTTCGGAATCAGGCATATCCCACCTCTCTTTGGGTGTTTCTTCCGTGCCATTGCGCTATGGCTGTAGCCCTGTCCTTCAGGAAGCGTGATACGCGATTCCGTTCCAGCGACCTGTAGAACCGCGTGCGCCAGCTATCCCTAATCCGGGTCTTTGTCAGCTCCACCGCTGAAAGCCTCTGTCCCGTCCTGGCAATGGCATTGCGCACGTCCTCCTTGGAATCGACATACAGCTTTGCCATCTCCCTCCCACGGGAGGCGGATACATACCACTGCTGCTGGTTTGTCGCGGCCAGAGATTCGTTACCGGCGGCGATTAAAACCCTGTCCACTGTCTTGCCTTGGGCGGAATAAGACGTATCGACATAACCAAGGCTCATATGCGCCCAATCCTTCGGCAGGAGCTTACCTTTTTCCAATCGAATATCGCCTTCTTTGGTGAAGCCTTCGACGGTGAAAATGTCGCCGTTATTCAGGCGAATTCCTTTGGCTTGTCCTTCAACTTTTGCCTCGCCGTTTTTGGTAACGCGGATAGGGTCACCACGGCCAATCTTCATTTCGCCCGCGCGGAAGACATCGAAACGTTTTGCCTGATCCACGGGAAGCGGTGCGCGCGAGCCATTGGTTTTCTGAAGGAAGAGACCATTACTATCCTGAGCAACTACGCCTTTTTCTGCCCGGGTAAATCCCTTGGCATTTTGGTTAAATTCAATAACCATGCCCGGCTCATAATTGCGCACGTCACCCTTCTGCGCATCCGTCCATTTAGTGGAGTGCCAGGTGATGAATTTCTTCTCTTTTCCAATGGCTCCGCGCTGCTTTAAGACGCTTCGTAATTCATCGGTAAGCTTTTGGCCTTCGGAGTGCGTCGGCGCGATTATCAGGGCGGATTTTCCATCGTCAGCCGCCTTCAGGAAATCCTTCACCAGCATGCTGTGTCGCTCCTCGCCCGATGCCTCGATGACATGACCCATTTTGTCCAGAGCATCGAATCCCTTTTGCGCGTCCCTGCCCGTGCCTTTCGAGATTTGCTCGACGGCTTTTTTGTAGCCCGGTTCTGTCTGGCGGCGCACTTCGGAAAGGCGCGCGAGCTTCACGCCCGCTTCTTTTTCGAGGAGCCTGAAAGCATCACCGGCCTCCACGCTGGAATGCTGCGTATAGTCGCCTGAGAGAATGACACGGTTGCCGTTTTTCTTTGCCAAATCCATGAGCTTGCGCATATCCACGCTACTCACCAATCCCGCTTCATCCAGCCATAGTGTCTGGCCCTTGGTTTTGTCCTGAAGCTTTTCGCTTTTCAGGAGCATGGCGAGGTTTTCCGCTTCACGGAATCCCTCTTTCTTGAGAACGTCACGCGCCGTGGAAGATGGTGCGAATACATGCACTCTCTGTCCCGGCTCACCGTGAATTACATCGACGGTCGCGCGCATCATCGTGGTCTTACCGGTCCCGGCTTTGCCGACGATGCCGGTCACGGTATCGCGGCTTTGAAGGATATGGAGCGCCGCTTTGCGCTGCTCATCTGAGAGTTCCGATAGCTGCGGTTCAGAAGCGGCATATTTTTTGGCAACCTGGTTTACGAAAGGCTGCTGTTTCCTCTGCCCATCCTTGGCAAATTGCAGCATCGCGATTTCATCACGCAGCACCGTTTTCGTGGTGGTCATCAGCTGCCCCCCGCGTGTTTCGGCAATCACTTCCGGGTGTTGCGCTATATCGGCAACATCTTCGGGCAATACCGACCCGACGCCGTATTTGAGCGCCTCCGCCTTTAGGCGTTTCTCCGAGACGGTTGAGGCTTTCTGGAAGGAATGCTCAAGGGCATATTCCTTTGCCTCATCTGACGTATAAACCCTGTCGCCTTTCGCCCGTCCGTGAATCGCGTCCGCCAGGGCGGAGCGCTCAGCATCGCTCAGACGCGAATCCCATTCCAGCCGCAGCTCCGATTTGCCGAGGCCGGTGTTTTTATGTTCGCGGTCGTAGTAGCCGATGGAGTGCTTGCCTTCAGCGTCAGCAATTCCTCTCTCGGCAGCTTTCGCCTCAATCTGATTGCGGCGCTTCGAGAATTTATCAATGAGCGACTTCGGCGTCCCGGCGACTTCAAAGCTGTAATCCGGATTCTTTTGCGTGGCGATTCCGAGTGTATTTAACTTGTTGGCAAGGCGTGTATCAAATGCCGCTTCAAACCAGACGGCATCGCGCTTCAAGTCCCCGAATTGTCCCGCTTTCCATCGATTCTCAACACCATCATGTGTCAGGTTGAAAGCATAAACGTGGGAATGCAAATGCGGGTCCGGCACACCACCGACCGGACGAGCGGTAAAGTGTACGAATTCGGCATAGACCATATTTCCCGTTTCACGGTCATGGTCATCGCTGCCTTTCCGTACACGGGTTTTCATTTCAGATTCGATATCGCGCATGGTCTCGTTCAACGAATCCCGAAACGCTTTCAGAATGCGTTCGTCCCCGGACAATTCGTACAAAACTGATACCGACTTCGGTGCCGAAAATGTGAAGTCGAAACCGACTCGGCGATTGTCCTTATCCCGAGGCGACATCTGTTCGCCAGTCGATGGATTCCGGTTATCACATAACGCGAAGTACGCCTTCTGAGAAACTGGCCCGGAGAGGCCAAGCATCTCTGATCCTTTGCCTCCCCAGGCGCCCGCCAGCTCCTGCCCTTCGTGGTAGTAGCCAGTATCATCGCGCGTCAGGCTTTGCGTGAAGTATTCCTTCGCTCCCTTGGCGCTCGTGCTGGGTGTGATCCGTAGCATTGTCAGTGCTCGATTCGCCTTCCGGTTTCTCTCACATCAGTTGAATTTCGTAGTACTGGAAGCAACCTACGGCTCCATCGATCTGGTGGAGAGGAGAAACAAGTGAAGCAAGCTAGCATGCGTCTCCCCTAAGCAGTGCTTAGGGCACTAACGGCTTATTCACGGGATATCCATGGCCCTGATCTGTTTGTGCGGTGCCTTTCGCCCCTTTCCCGACTCTTTGATTTCGAGGGGACGGCATTCCGGTTCTCTCCCGGTCACACTGCGCTCTTTCGCCATCGCATAATCCTGTTCCCACTCCGCGAGCAATTTCTGAACCTGCGGGCTGTAATTATCGATATCGCTTTTGGAACGAAACTTCTGCAACAACCGTTCGGCATTTCTCATGGCTTAACGCTCCATTCCGCGCGACTGCGTACGCCCTTTATGGGCATCCGTGGGGCTCATCGGAGCCTGCGTCTTCTGCACGCTGCTTTGGTTGTGGCGGAGGGCTTCTTTAACGTCTGACTGACCGGTGGGAGCAGCGGATTCTTGCGTGCGATGCTGCGTCGCCTTTTCCATCAATGCGGCGGCGGGGCGGGCCGCTTCAACGGCCTGGGCTTTGACTTCGGGGGACAGATTATGGACGCTTTGATTGTTATCCATTTGAATCACCTCAAGATGATTCTCGTGGCATTTCGGTCAGTCCACCCAGTCAAAAAGGGTCAAATCGGTGCTCATGCCGCTTGACATCCGCTGTTAGTAAGACTATCCGCATAATCGCATGTCACACGGTTCAAACAATTCTGAAGAGGAACCCCTCAGCAAAGCTGATCTGATCGGATGGCTTGAGCAGGAAATCAAAGACACGGCCAAGGCATTTGAGCTCCGCACGAAACAGGCCAAAGAATTGATCGACGCCATTTCGAGAAATCAACTTACGGTCGAAGACGGTATGCAAGGGGTTATGGCATACGAACGAAGGTGGCGTGAGGCGCTCCCTGGTGCCTCTGTTGCGCCCGGCCTAACGGATGAACAGATCTTGACCAAGATAGACAAAACGCACGAGGAGGAAGCGGATTGGACCCGAAAACATCGGTCACGTTCATGGGAACGATAGGGATGACGAAATGAACGTCAGAGAGCATCTTCTTTTTCTGCTTGGTCATAGGCGGAACTAAGGCCGCTGGAGTGAAATATTAAAGCCTCAGTCATCGTCATCGGGCATCCAGCCCCCTCGTTGTGCCAGCGTCTCCAACATTTCTTGAAACTGCGGGTATTTCCTAAGCGGATCGAATATTGGTAAAAGGTGCATCCACGGCAAAGCAAAATCGAAATCCTTTTGCCGAAGAAACATTCTTTTCAATGCCTTTAATGCCCAATCATCATGCCCCAAAGCGACGTAAGATAAAGCCCTCTGAACTGGTCTTATTGTTTTCCAAACCGATTGACGACTGTTTAGCTCCATCACCTGCTTCGCAAGTGTCATGCCTCCGCAACCGACGAGACTCATCATCATTAAGCCGAAATAATAAAAAGTTCTTCTCTTGTAAAGGTCATCGGATGTGGCAGGCTGGATTGTGTTGGCTTCTAAATCAAGCATTATCCCGAAACGCTCAAACGCGCGCCTGAATTCCCCTTTTTGATACCAAATAAGTTGATCAATGACATCTCCCAAATGTCGTTTTTCATCAAATGCCACAACTTCTCTCATTGCTTCCTCGGCATCCGCGAATTTCCTCGTCGCGTAAAACAGAAACGCCCTTATCATACGGCAGCCCATATTTCCGGGGCCTCGCAGCATCGCTTCAGAAGCGACAGTTAATCCCTCTTCTATACGCCCGATTGAAGCCAGATACATTCCATAAGCTGAACTCGTCATTGTGGCGTGCAGGTCGATTTCTCTTGCCTTTTGAAATTCTTCAGAGGAATCTCGCCATCTCCCGTACAGCAAATACATGGTTGCAAGGCTAATATGAGCAAACCAACATCGATCATCAAGTTGCAGAACATACGAAATTGTCGACCATAACATTCCCCCGCCTTCGCCAAAAGCGTCCATTCCTAAGAACGGCAAGAGCCGTCTAAGGACGAACGATTCAAGTTCAATTTCCAACAAACCAACCTGAGCTGGAATAAAATGCGGAAGCGATTTCGCTACTTGGCTGAACAAGACTCGTGCACGAATGCGTGAGCGCTCCGTGTCGTGTTGTTGATAGGCAATGGCGGTTGCGTAAACTTTCATCATCGCGGCATTTTGGTTATATATGATCTCTACTTTGTAACTGGCCCCAGCCAAAAGACGGATTCTAACGATATCGTTCTTTCCTTCGTCCTCGTAGTACGATTCAAGTTTCTGCCTGACTATAGTTGCGTTGGATCGTACTTTGTGGGAATCGGTATCGTAATTCTCGAATATCGCGTCTCCAATATGGACCTCTTGTATCGGTTCTTCCGCGAGATTTTTGTCAACAATATATTGGAGCAGTCGTCCTTGTGTTGCGGCCCCGCGGAATTGGGTACTGGCCAGGATTAACTTTAGTTGCTCCAACACCTCTGCGCCGTTCGGATCTCGATATCTGTCCCGGCCCATCAGTGCCCCCTAACGAGCTTTGATATCTACCATGTAGGGCAACCTGACATTCAACTTGACCCTATTTGACTGTGTCTTCCTGCGAGTTTTCATGCCTACTCATGCGTATGAGAACCACGATCACCTTCGCGTTCCTCGCTGTCCTATTCGCAATCACGGTATTCGGGCAGCAAGCCTCCACGAATCAACCCACTCCACCCCCGCAGGCAAAAGTCGAGCCCTGCGTCACACCAGCCCCTCCGGTTCTTCCGAAGGGAGTCAAGCCCCGCCTCCCGAAATGGATACAGGATCAGATCGACAGGAAGCGGCGAGAAATCGAAAACAAAACCGGCGTTTCCGTCCCCGATCCCAACGCGGTGATTAGGGATGCCACCGCTCCCAAACCGTGCCCTTCTCCGGTTCCGGTAACGCAGCCAAAACCACAGTGAATACCAACCCGGCGCGCAGGCCGGAAGGCTTCGCGCGCCGCAACCCCAAGGAGATCATGAAATGCCCAAGTTGGACAACATTCTTGACCGGACCATTCTTCAGCTTTCCAAAGTCGATGCCATCCGCTTCAGGGACATTATCGAGGGCGGACTTTTCGTGAGCGGGGGTTTGGGAGCCGGAAAATCGAGCACCGTACTATTCCAGGTCGCAATGTCCTGCCTTATCGCCGGTCTTGGTTTTTTGGTTCTAACTGTGAAATCGAATGAAACAGAGCATTGGATTGAATATGCAAAAAAGGCCGGGCGCGAAAAGGACCTGATTATCTTTAACGCGAAAAGCGGCCTGTCGTTTGATCCGCTGGCCTATTTATGGCGCTCCGGCGGGCGGGCTGCAGCGCATATCGAAACAATTGTCGAAGCCTTCACTATTTTGATGGGCGTGGGTAAGAATCACGAGCATTCCAGTGAATCTCAATACTTCGAAAGAGCGGTGGAAGAACTGCTTCGCGCAGCGCTTGTCGTTCTCTCGAATGCCGCCGAGCCGATATCGATAATTTCTCTGCATAAGCTAATCGCTTCACTCCCGCAGGAAGAGGGCGTTGTTGACACCAAAGAATGGCAGGAATCATCCGAATGCTCCCGCGTTCTTGCACAGATAAAAGTACGAAACGAATCGCTCTCTGAGTCGAGTAAGGATGATCTTGATATTGCCGTCGTCCACCTGTTGCAGAAGTGGGCCGCCCTTGATTACCGGACGCGGTCGAACATTGAATCGACCTGGTCGGGGATGGCCTCGCGGTTCGTTTATGATCCCTTCCGTTCCCTCTTTTGCAGTGGCCGCTACGATTTTTGTCCCGAAGACATCACCCATAATCACAAAATTTTGATAGTGGACATGCCCGCCCTTGAATATGGGCGTCACACATCGCGCATATGCCAGGTGTTGATTAAGCTAATTTTCCAAAGAAGTTGGCTCAGGCACCAATTTAAACCCGGTTGCTGCAACGGCGCCGTACTTTTTCAGGACGAATTTCCCTTCCTGATGCACAGGGATGAGCAGCATTTCCATACCGTTTGCAGAGGCTCTGCCATAGCACCGATTTGCGCCTGCCAGAACATTTTGACGATGGCCGCCGAGGAATTCCACGAGAGTCCTCCCGGATCGCGCACGCTCGGATTTTTAGGGCTGTTTGGAGCGAAGGTCTTCATGGCGAATAACGAAATGAAGACCAATGAATTCGCCGCCGACCAGGTGGGAAAGGAATACAGCGATCTCGTCAACTGGAGCGGCAACGAGAGCCATTCACATGAGACGTTCGGACTCTCTGGCCACCAGACACTTAAGCATCTGATAGAGCCTATCGAATTCACCCGCCTGCTTAAACCTGACGGAGAAAATCCCTACGCGGAAGGCATTATCCACCTGTCAGGCCGCCACTTCAACGCCACAAAAACCGAAAAGCGGCCGCAGGGACTTCCGTATCTGCGCGTTCGCTTTTCCCGTTAGGAGGAGCCATGCAGCCACAACAACAGCAACAACAACAACCGATGAACGCCAACAGCCTTCAGGACAGGGCAAGGAACATTGTGTATGGCTTCTGCAGCATCTTCACGATGCCTGTCGAAGTCATCCTGCGGCCTTGGTACGGCACGCGATACTTCGACCCGTATATCCCCCTTTTCTCGCTCGTGGCATTATTCACGATTCACGGGCTTTCGCAGTTCGTATCCCCGCTGGGCAGCCTGCTCTTTATAGCCGCGAGAATACAGCGGCCTCATGAGCTGTTCGATTTGGGCTCGCTGTGCCGACTGTTCTTCCTGATGCTGGTAATCCATAACATCCGGCTTTACCGCCGCACGATTCACATGCACCTTGAGAAGCACTCTCAGTTCGAGGGGCCGGCCCTGTTTTTCTTCCAACTGATACCCGGTGGCAAATCGTTTTGGGTGACACGAATCTGGCTGGAGCCTCTCTTTGTCATCGTTGCTGCTTTTTTCATGCACAAGCTGTTCCTCTTCAGCTCTGCCCTTGAATCCTTCCTGTTTTTTTCCGCCGCCTGCCTCGCGCTCAAGAACTTCCTTGTATGGAGAGTGCAGTGGGAGATATTCCGCAAGATTCTCGACATGCAGTACGCAGCCGCCGCCATGGCCGGACTCGTTCACGGTCAGCCCAACGAGAAAGAACTGGAACAAATTCACGTCGCCAGTTTCCCGAAAGACATACCCAGCGATTTACGTAGGTCAGCAGCAGCCTATATGGCGACCATCATCGCCCCCGGCACCACCATTCCCGAACCCCAAGGAGATTCCCATGCCAATCAGTGATAACCACCGCAAACTCATCTGGGCAGGCGCCACCCTCTTCGGCATCTTCTATGTTGCCCCGTGGGCTATTCACAATGCCCGTATCGCTTCCAGCCAGCCTCCCCCAGCTGAGGCTAAGCCGTCTGCTGCGCATGTTGCACCTGCCGAACCTAAACCCATAGACCCCGAGCAGACCCTCAAGGCCCAGGCCGCACGAGTGGCTGGGGACTGGAAGGGCAGCGGCATTATTCCGGGGCGCGGCCCCTGCATGATCACTCTCCAGATTCATCCCGATCCCTTGACGCCGGGCGGTTACTCCGCCTTTTCCACCACCGGCTGCCATCCGAACTACCTGACGCTCGGACAGGACAGGCAGAAAGCGATGGACACGCTCCTGAAGGGTGCCACACCCACCTCGATCATCATGAGCGGGACAGCGGTCAAAGGCGATCTGGTCTTCCATGTCGATAAGGCAATAGGAGTCCCGCCTGACGGCTGCCCCTGGACGGGCATGACCGTTTCGCCGTTTGGTGAGCAGGTTGCCTCAGAATGGCAGGCAGGAACTTGCGCCGGCGGCCAGATGATCCTTAACCGCGTCACGAACGTGCGCTGACCAGGAGAGATGACCATGACCCCAGAATCGTTTGTTTCTGCTGAAGAAGCGGCAAGGATATTAGGCATCAAACGCCGCTTCCTTCTCTCACTCGCCCGCCAGGGTATCGGCGGGGCCTACCCTCTCGGCACAGGTTCCCGGCAGAGGAATGTATGGGTGTTTCTGATTTCCGAGCTTATGAGCGCCGTCAAACGAATGCCGGTAAGGAAACCGACGCAGCCAGAGCGACTGTATGATGTGAACATTCGGCGTTCCTCACTGAAATGAGGCTATATGCCATATCAGCGAGGAAGTTTAAAACAAGTGCCGCGCAAGGAAGGACCTATCTGGGTGCTCCGGTTCAGGGTTACCAACGCGCAAGGCAGCCGGGTCGAAAACACCCTGCCCGTCGGTCTGGTTCGGGACTTCCCGAACGAAAAGGCCGCATGGCGGGAAGTGGATAAGCTCGGCCTGCTTCTGCGCATCAATGACATCCCCGAAACCGGGCGAATCCATTTCGACGCCCTTGCAGAGCATTACCTGCGCACCGATCTCGGCCCGGATGCCACCCGTCCGAAAACCGAGAGAACAGTGCTAAACACTGAGCAGATTGTCCGCCAGCACCTCATTACCCGGTGGTCGAAGGAAATAGCTGAGGACATCAAACCGCTGGAAATTCAGCGCTGGCTTAAAACCCTCCACACCGACAGGGGCCTGGCATGGACGACGGTGTCCAAGATACGCGGCGTCATGCTGCGTATCTATAAGGTCGGAATTCTCCATGAGCTGGTTACGAAAAACCCCGTTCAGCCCGTCGAGACCCGCTCTAAGACAGACTACCGGGCCATCATGATCACGCCATGGCAGACCAAGGCCATTCTGAAGGCCCTGTCCTCACCGCTTCATCGCATCCTTATCCTCACCTGTGCCGCGACGGCTCTGCGCTCGTCAGAGCTGCTTGCGCTCCGCTGGTCGGATATCCGGTTCGATGAAGGAAGGATCAGGGTTTCAAAACGCTGGTCAAGGGGTAAGGACGGCGCCACCAAGACTGAAGGATCGGACGGATATGTCCCGCTCCACCCTCGCCTCTCTCGTCACTTGAGGGCCTGGCATGAGCGGACGTCTTACGGGAAGGGAACTGACTTCGTTTTTCCCTCCTTCAAGGCAGACGGCAAAGTTCCTCTGTCGCCGGCCATCTTCGTAGCCGACCACCTCCGGACTGCGGCAATCCGAATCGGGATTAACGTGCCCTCCGGTCACCGCTTCGGATTCCACAATCTCCGCCATTCGCTTTCCAACTGGATGGTGAATAAGGCGAAGATTGAGCCCAAAACGGTGCAGGGAATCCTCCGCCATTCGAGGATACAGACAACACTGGACCTCTACACCCAGCAGGACAAAGAAGAGGCGCGAACAGCGCAAGGCCGTTTTCTGGAAGCCATGCGGCTGTCCGCGGAAAGTGTGGGTTCAAATGCGGGTTAGAAAATATTGCCCAATTGCCCGTAAACCATAGATTTCTATGGTGGGCGCTGCAGGATTCGAACCTGCGACTTCCACCGTGTGAAGATGGCACTCTACCGCTGAGTTAAGCGCCCGCTGAGGAGGGTGGCGCGGATTGCGCCGGGAGGGGCATCCCGTAAGATAGAGTAACACCAGCCCGGCCATGCGGCCAAACCGTCCGTCCGAATCGAAGGCACGGTTTCGCTCCATCCGCGCACTTCAAGGCATGATCTTTCGAATGCGACCTCTTCGGCCAGAAGCTCCGGGTTCCCCACGGACAGGTCTCAGTCCATGGGGTGGTGGAGGCGAGCCCTCGTGCACGGGAGAGGCGGCGCTGGGCCCCCTTCCCGGGTCGGAATTTGCTTCTAAAAACAGTATGCGAGTGCCGCGGGAAAGCGTGGGGAATTCCGGTCCGGATCCGAGCAGCGTGCAACCGATGGCGGCGCGTCCAGCCGGCAACGATCCCGGAAACGAGTCCGGGAATGGCGCCGCAGCGGGGAACGACCGGGACAAGAGCGGTTTATCTCCCGGAGATGGGACAAAATCCGACCCCGAAAATGCTCCGAAACCGCAACCTTCCGATGACGATGGTGTTCCAGAGGATATGGCGACGCTCGTCCTGGACAATGCGGCACTGGGACAAGGCCAGGCAGTCAGGCCCGACCCGGAAATCGAACGATCGGCAGTGGATCGACATTTTGCGGCCTCTGACCCGGCCAGCGATGCCGCCATCATGCTTCGCGTGGCGGCGGGCGACGAATCGGGGTTCACTTACCTGGTGGGAAAATACCACCGGGCGATGGTTCATTTCCTGTTCCGGATGGTGCGCAGCCAGGCGGTGGCCGAAGAGTTGGCCCAGGAAGTCTTCCTGCGCGTTTACCGCTCGCGTGAAAGCTACCGGGCGGAGGCGAAGTTCACCACCTGGCTGTACCGGATCGCCACTAACCTGGCGGTGAATCATGCGCGCGATACCAAGCACGAACGGGCGGCCCAGAATGTTTATCTGGATGTGCCGGACGAGGAGACGGGCACCACGCCGGAAGTGGCCGACGACCAGCCCACGGTGGAACAGCGGATGCTCCGCGACGAACGCATGGCGGCCATTCGCACGCACGTGATGGCACTGCCCGAACGGCAGCGCATGGCGGTGCTGATGCACAAGTACCAGGGATTGGATTATCGCCAGATCGGCGAGGTGCTGAAGCTGAGCGAGTCGGCGACCAAGTCGCTGCTCTTTCGCGCCTACCAGACGCTTAGAGACAAGTTGAAGGATTTCGTCTAACTGGGTGAGTGGAGTTAAGTCCGCCGCGGCGGACGGGGAATTGGGGTGGTAGTGATGGAGACCAACAAGGACATGTGCACCGGGATGGAGGAGAAGCTGGCTGACCTGCTTCTGGATCCGTCGGCTGTGCCTGAAAACGTATCAACTCATGTTGCCGCGTGTGATCACTGCCACCGCCAGCTTGAGGAGTTGCGGGCGACCATGGCTCTGCTGGATGGCTGGGAGGCTCCGGAGCCGAATCCGTTTTTCATGACCCGGTTTCAGGCGCGGCTTGAAGAAGAACGCAAGGCCGCGCCGGCTGGCTGGGGTGCGCGCCTGGTGGCGCGGGTTCGCGCGCGCGTACTCTACGGTCCGCAGCTTCATGCGCGCCCGCTGGCTGCCATGGCGCTGACGGTTCTGCTGATCGTGGGCGGCGGAGCTTACCTGGGTGTTACAAATTGGGAGCAAGCGGCGCCGCCGGCACCTCACGCCGCGGTGGTGGGCGACCTGCAGACCCTGGATAACAATGCGCAATTGCTGGATCAGTTGGAAAACATCTCCGGGTCGGCGGATCCGACCGATGACGATTTGAACACCAACTAGATCGAAGTCCGGTGTTCTGGGGCAGTAGTTCTGGGGAAAGAACGACAGAGTCGGGGTGGATATGAAAGGCATACGCAGGGCGGAGACGTGGCGCCGCGCGGCATTGGCTGCCGCGCTGGGAGCCCTGTTCGTGCCTGCGGTGCAGGTTTTCGGACAGCACAGCCAGCCGCAGCGGTCTTCGCCTCCTCCGGCTCCGCGCCCGGCTCCGCAGCCCCATTCGCAGCCGCAACATCAGGCTCAGCCTCAGCGTCAGCCACAGCCGCGCTCGCAGCAATACGAGTCTCGTCCGCCGCAATATCAGTCTCATCCTCAATTTCAGCCGCGGGCCAATCCGCAGCCTCAGGCCCGGCCGTACACTCCGCCGCAGGGCCGTGCTCCCGCGCCCCAGTCGTTTCAGCCCAATCCGCAAGGGAACGTGCGGCCTGTTTATCCGGGGCCGCCTTACCTGGGACCGAATACGCCCCGCCCAACGTATCCTGGCTATCCCGCTCCGAACAACGCTCCTCAGGGACATTTACAGTCGTGGCTGAATCAGCATCGCAACACCCCGGTCCAGGACCAGGAGAAGATGCTGCGCAACGACCCGTCGTTCAACCGCCTGCCGCAGGGACAGCAGCAGCGCCTGGTGCAGCAGTTGAACAGTGTGAACAAGATGCCCGACCAGCAGCGCGAACGCCGCCTGGCCCGCGCTGAGAACCTGGAGCACCTGCCCGCGGAAGACCGGATGCATATCAATCGGTCTGCCCGCGAGTGGACGACGCTCCCGCAAGACCGCCAGGCAATGATGAAGAATGCGTTCCGCGATTTGCGCTCGGTTCCGCCCGATCAACGCAGCACGGTGCTGAACTCGAGCCGCTATCAGAGCCAGTTCACGCAGCAGGAACGCGGAATTCTCTCCGATCTGTTGCGCGTCGAGCCCTTCGAGCCGCCGAAGTAAGATAGCAGTTCGCTGCCTGGCCGAATTTCTCTCAAACGAACAAATTTCAGCGGCTTTGGGGTGGATTTTCGGTCATTTTCAGGGGTAAGCGGCCGTAGAGTCGCCCCAAAACGGCCCTAAAACACCACATAAACTGTGAGACTGTGTCCAGGGTTGTCCCCGTAAACTGATGATTCTCTGTGGATTAGATTGGTTTTCACAGTTTCACCGCACGGAGCAAATTTAATTTCTGCCTGGCCGCAGGGCGGCGATTTGGACGAGAGATTCGAACCGGAAGGCAACGCCGTAGAGGGCCCTCGATCTACATTGTGCTCCAAGAGCGAATAATTATCTGCAACTGCCAAAAAAGCAATGAAGGATCTGCGGATCGGCAGGCTCCGGCGCGCCTCTAGTGTAGTCCGCCAGAGATAAAGTCATTTCCAACGGCTCTCAATTAGTGTGAGTGACAACTCGATCAGTGTTGTGCCAGAGAGTCGGAAAAGAGCCGTTATTTTTAGACAAAGACAGCAAGACAGCGCCGCTTCGCGGCATGGCAGGTCAGCAAGTCAGCCCTTTCATCCAGTTCTCACGCAGACACCAGGGCCTGTTAACACTACTGGAATGGATGGCGTTGCGAGCGAAAATCGGGCCACACGAGGCCGAGCCCGAAGGCTGCGGCGGCCCCACTGTCAAGGGCGAGAACGAAGTATGGCGCGATTTGCGCCGCAACCCGGAGGGACGGGGCCAGTTTTCCCGATTTCGTTGTCCTTCGTCGCTAACAGACACCCGGTATGCGTCGCTCCTCTCTCCTAGAACTCGAAAAAAGTGGCTCCCGTCGCCACCATCCCAGTAGTGTTAACGGGCCCTAGACTAAGCCCACGATCACTCTCCAGCATTTACGGCCCGACTGAAGAGGCTCCAGAAAAAACCAGGAACGAAGAGAAGAAAATCGTCCCTCTGCGGCTAAAGCCGGCACGGATTTTGTAGCGCTTACGGCACGGCTGAAGCCGTGCCCTTTCAAAGCAGCGAGTTTTTCCGCAGCCTGCGAAGTCGGGCCCTTTCAAGACACATAAATAATCATCTGCGCGGCGGACTAACACTAGTACACTTCGAGCGGCGCCTTCAGCCGGATGTCGCGCGACGACGCGCCCACCTGGATCTCGAAGGTTCCCGGGTCCATGACCCAGTCTTTCTTCTCGGGGCTCCAGTAGGAAAAGGCTCCGCGATTGAGCGAGAACTCAATCGTTTTGGTCTCGCCCGGTTTCAATTCCACGCGATTGAACGCCTTCAGTTCGTGCACGGGCCGATCCGCCTTGGAGTGGCCGTCGTGTACGTAGACCTGGACAACTTCAGTGCCGGGCCGGCGGCCGGTGTTGCGCACGTTGACCGAGAATTTCCTCAAGGATGCCATTTCCATTTCTTCGATCATGATCATTTTCAGATCGCTGTATTCGAAGGTGGTATAGCTGAGGCCGAAGCCGAAGGGGAACTGCGGCTCCACATTTCTGGTGTCGTAATAGCGGTAGCCGACGTAGATCCCCTCGGCGTAATCAACCTTTAAGTTCTCGCCGGGATAGTGGCCGGACGCCGGCGAGTCCTCGAACTTCTTGGGCAGCGAAACCGGCAACTTGCCCGACGGATTCGCGGCGCCGAACAGAATCGCGGCGAGAGCATTGCCGCCCTCCTCGCCTCCATACCACATATCCAGCAGCGCCGGCGTTGTCTCGATCCACTTCGACATGGTCACGGGATCGCCTGTGTTCAACACAACCACGGTGTGCGGGTTCACTTTTTCCACGGCCTGTATCAGTTCATCCTGACCCGCCGGCAGATCCATGGTCTTCACGTCGAAGCCTTCGGATTCATTTTTGCTATAGCGGCCGACCACCACCACGGCGACATCGGCGTGCGAGGCTGCATCCACAGCTTCCTCGAGCGCCTTGGCGCGCGCCTCGGGCGTGTCCTGAGCGGGATCCTCGCCCTCCATGCCGACGCCGAGCGCATTCGTAACCTTGATGGTGCTGCCGGCTTTTTCCTTGATCCCATCCAGAGGCGCGACTGCCGACTTCGGCCGTACCAGCGAACTTCCGCCGCCGCCGGTGCGCGCCACCGCGGCGTTCGGCCCGATCACAGCGATGGATTTTACTTTTGCAGGATCGAGCGGCAGCAGCCCACCTGCATTCTTCAGCAGCACGATTCCTTCGGTGGCGCCCTGGAGCGCAATCGCGCGCTGCTCCGGAGTGTCTACATCGCCGCCGCCGGGATGCGGATGATCGAACAACCCGCTGACAAAGATCACGCGCAGAATGCGGCTAACGTTGTCATCGATGGCCGCCTCGGTGATGTGGCCGGCCTTCACTTCGGCCCGTACCTTTTCCCCATCCAGCCACGTCCCGCTGTTGCCGCTCATGATGGTTCGCGGGCTCGACAACATGGCTTTTGCCGGCGGGCCGCCAGGCATCTCGAGGTCCATGCCTGCATTCACCGTGGGCGCAGTTGAATAAGTGCTGCCCCAATCCGAAATCACAAATCCCTTGAACCCGAACTCCTTCTTCAAAATGTCCTTCAGAAGGTAGGGGTTCTCGGCGCAGTATTTGCCATTCACCTTTTCGTATGCCGACATCACGGTCCACACGCCGGCTTCCTCGACCCCGGCCTTGAATGCCGGCAGGTAGATTTCGTGCAGGGTGCGCTCATCAATGTGTTCGTCGAGGCGGTGGCGTTCGAACTCCTCGTTGTTGGCGGCGAAATGCTTCAGGGAAGGGATCACGCCCTCGCCCTGCACGCCCTGGATGTAGGCCACTCCCAGCCGCGCGGCGAGATAGGGATCCTCGCCGTAGCCCTCGAAGTTGCGGCCCCACAGCGGCACGCGGTTGATGTTGACCGTGGGGCCGAGGATCATGTCGCGCCCGAGAGATTTCGTTTCCTGGCCGATGGCCTGGCCTTCGCGGCGCACGAGGTCGATGTCCCAGGTGGCGGCCATGGCTACGCCGGACGGGAACGAGGTGGACAGGACTTTGGGTGTGTTGGCCGCGTTGGTGACCGCGGAGCTGCCATACCACGCGCGCACGCCCATCGGCCCGTCGGCCATCTTGATCGCCGGGATGCCGAGCCGCTCGATCGGCATCGACTCCATCCAGCCCGATCCGGCCAGCATCGATGCCTTCTCTTCGAGCGTCATGCGCCCCAGCAGATCCTTCACGCGCTCTTCCACCGGCGTCTTTGAGTTTTTGTATGGCGCGTCGGCGGGCACAGCAGGCGATGCAGCGATTTGCGCGATCATGTTCCCGGGAGGGAAGACAAGGACGCCGAAGAAAACGGATAAAAATGCAGCGCAACGACGCATAGGGCAAGCTCTCGGGGGCGGGAATCGCCTCGTGTGGATTTCGGAGCCCATGGTAGACGACTAAGCCATGCACCACAAAATCGATCGCAGCCGTCGCCGGGACGGGATCTCATGCATTTCCATCCCGCCTGGATGAACTCTCCCTCAATCGCCTTACGCTACAATGACAGATGGGCTAAGAGGATGCGGAAGACATCGAATGACAGGCGAAATTGCGAGAAGACCATCCCTCAGCGGCTAAAGCCGTCACAGATTTTGCTGCATTTACGACACGGCTGAAGCCGTGCCCTTTCAAGCAGCGAGTTTTTTCCGCAGCTTCTAAAGCCGACATTTTCTGCGCACTGAGCGCAACCACAGCAAGGAGTTTCTTTTTTATGGCGATTCCCGCCACCCAAATGCGTCCGGGTATGATCATCAAGCACAACGATCAGTTGCACTCGGTTTTCAAGGTCGAGCACCGCACTCCCGGCAACCTGCGCGCTTTCATCCAGGCCAAGCTGCGCAACCTTCGTTCCGGCGCGATGTTCGAGCACCGCTTCCGCTCTGGTGACGCTATCGAACGCGTGGTGGTCGACGAAGTGCCCATGGAGTTCCTCTACGCCGATGGCGACGACTACTACTTCATGAATCCGGAAGACTACGAGCAGACCGTCCTGAAGGGATCGACGCTGGGTGACGCCGTCGAATACCTCACGCCCAACCTGCAGATCAAGGTGAGCTACTTCGACGGGCAACCGGTCGGCATCGAGCTCCCGGGCACGGTTGAACTCACCGTCGTTGAAACTGAGCCGGGCCTGAAGTCGGCCACTGCCTCCAGTGTCACCAAGCCCGCCAAGACCGAGACCGGCCTCGTCGTCCAGGTGCCGCCGTTCATCAACGAAGGCGAAAAGATCCGCGTGGATACCAGCGAGGGCGCGTACCTGAGCCGGGCGTAATTTCAACCAAATCTGAGAAAGACGACGGGCGCCCTGCGGGGTGCC
>Ga0207109_1036_pt1 | contig 31914 bp, 32 predicted proteins | sample Alteio_BWMinHeat_73_FD_153584 | JGI IMG/M metagenome (GOLD analysis project Ga0207109, IMG submission 153584) | Enriched cells from forest soil in Barre Woods Harvard Forest LTER site, Petersham, Massachusetts, United States -... | ecosystem: Environmental > Terrestrial > Soil > Temperate forest >... | reverse complement strand
GAATCACTCGATCAAGCGATTGCGACGGTTGAAGCGAATGGCGCGACGTTCGTTCCCGTTGCTGAACTCGAGCGCATCATCCCGAAACTCAACAGCGCCATTCTTTCGCCGGGCGTGCCGCTCACGTCGCCGGCCGCGCGCGCGGTGCAACACCACAACGTGCCGGTCATCGGCGAGATCGAACTCGCGTATCGCTTGTGCAAAGCGCCGATCATCGCGGTAACGGGTACCAAGGGAAAATCGACCACGACGGCGCTTATCGGTCATCTGCTGCGTGGCTGCGGGGAATCCGTACGCGTCGGCGGCAACATCGGTAATCCGCTCATCAATGAAGTGCTCGACGCAACGGCCGATCAATGGGTCGTTGCCGAAGTGTCGTCGTTCCAACTCGAAACGATTCGCGCGTTCAAGCCAAAGGTTGCGGTGCTCCTGAACATTGCGCCGGATCATCTCGATCGCTATCACTCGATGGATGAGTACGCCGAAGCGAAGTTCCGCATTTTTGCGAACCAAACGTTTGGCGATTTCTTCGTCGGGAATCTCGATGATGAACGCATTGCCTCACTCGATGTTGAGCGTGGCGAGTTGCGCATGCAGTCACGGCAGCTATGGTTTACATTGCACGATCGGCGCGACCCGGCGACGATGTATCTTCACGATATGGCGCTTACGTACGCGCCGATTACCGGCGATCCACGGCCGACGACCCTGATGAAAGCAAGCGATATCCCACTACCGGGCGACCACAACGTGCAGAACGCGATGGCGGCCTTGCTCGCGGCACTTGCGGTTGGCTGCGACGAGCGGCGCTTGCTCGATGCGATTAAAACATTCAAACCGATGCCGCATCGCTTGGAGCCGGTCGCCGAAATCGACGGTGTGCTCTATGTCGACGATTCGAAATCGACGAATCCGGGTTCGGTCGTCGCGGCGCTTCAATCGTATGCGCGGCCGATCGTTCTAATTGCGGGCGGCCGTTCGAAGGGCACCGATTTTGTGGAACTCGGCGTGGCTGCGCGGCAACGCGCAAAAGCCGTCGTCCTCATTGGTGAAGCGGCGCCGGAGATCGCACCGCATACCGAAGGCGTAAAGACCCTGCGCGCGACATCGCTTGAAGAAGCGGTGAAGATGGCGCGCGATAGCGCGGAGGCTGGCGATGTAGTACTGCTCTCGCCGGGATGCGCCTCATTTGATATGTTCCGCTCCGCCGAACATCGGGGCGAGATGTTCGTCGCCGCCGTCAATGCTTTGAAAGCACCCGCCGGTGCGTAGCGCCGCACGCGTCGCGGAGGCCGCGAGGTACGACACCCGCGAGCATGCGAGCTTGCGATCGTTCATCGCCACGCCGCCGGACACCATTCTCTTCGCCGTGGTTGCTGCGCTTGTTGGCATCGGCCTCGTGATGATCTTCTCCGCGTCGAGCGCGACCGCGTATTCCGAACACCAAGACGTAACGTATTACGCGAAGCGCCAGATCATGTGGCTGGTGGTTGGGCTGATCTGCGCGTTTGGCGCGTATCGCATCGATTATCACGCGCTGAAAAAAGCGGCTCCGTATATCGTTATTGCGTCGTTCTTGTCGCTTGTCGCGGTGCTGGTGCCACACGTTGGCCTCGTGGTCAACGGCGCACGGCGATGGATCGGCGCTTCGTTCATCACTTTCCAGCCTTCGGAGTTTGCGAAACTCGCACTCGTGATTTTCCTCGCTGCGAAGCTTTCGGTGCGCGGAGAAAAGATCGGCTCGCTCGCAAAAGGGCTGTTCCCGCTCTGCATACCCGCGTTCGCGATGGCCGTGCTCGTGATGAAGGAGCCCGATATGGGCACCGCAAGTTTGCTCGTAATGACGTCGTTCGCGATGTTCTTTGCGGCGGGTGCACGCTTGCCGCACCTTATTGCGATCGGCCTCGCGACGTTGCCGCCGGTGATTGCGACGATTCTCGTGAGTCCGTATCAACGCGCGCGTATCTTCGCATTCATCGATCCGTGGAAAGACCCGCAGAATTACGGCTTCCACATCGTGCAATCATTGCTCGCCCTTGGCAGCGGCGGGGTGCTCGGCGTTGGTCTCGGCGCATCGCGTGCGAAGTTCTTCTATCTCCCAGAACAGTACACCGATTTCATCTTCTCGGTAATCGGTGAAGAGCTTGGCTACGTCGGCACGGTTGCTGTTGTGGTCCTGTTTCTGATCTTCGCCTATCGTTGCATTAAAGTAGCGCTTGCGGCGCCGGATCGCTTCGGGTTTTTCCTGGTGATTGGATGCATGGCATCGATCGTAATCCAAGCGTTCGTCAATATCGGGGTCGTTACGTCGTCGTGGCCCGTTACCGGCGTTCCGCTGCCATTCATCTCATTTGGCGGTAGTTCGCTCATCGTGAATCTTGTCGGGGTCGCCCTGATCATGAACGTCGGCCGGCATCGTCGCGTCGCCGATCTCGAGTGAACGTCGTCTTTACTGGTGGCGGCACTGGCGGCCACCTGTATCCTGCAATTGCGATTGCCGATTCGCTGCGTGCTCGCGGCGCGAACATCTCGTTCGTCGGCGCCGCGGACCGCATGGAAGCAACGATCGTGCCAAAGGCCGGCTATTCGCTCGTAACGGTTTCCAGTCGGCCACTCTCGCGTCGCCTCAACTTCGACCTTTTTCGAACGCTGTTTGCAAACACGGTCGGTGTTGCGCAAGCTGTGAGCGCGTTGCGTCGTCTCAAACCCGACATCGTGATTGCAACCGGCGGGTACGTCTGTTTTCCGGTTGTATTCGCGGCGAAGTTGCTCCGCGTGCGCGCGATCGCGCTCCTCGAACCAAACGCGCATCCGGGCATCACGAACAAGATCCTTGCACCGATGGTGCACGAAGTGTGGGGTGCGTTCGAACTGCCGGATCAACGCTTTGTCGGAAAGTACGTGCACACCGGCATCCCCGTACGATCGACTTTGCACGCGTTGCCCTCGCAAGAAGCCGCGGTCGAACGCCTTGGACTTTCGACGAAGCGCCGCACGATTCTCGCGATGGGTGGAAGTCAGGGCGCGCGTTCGATCAACGATGCACTCACATCGATCATTAAGACCGATGGATTGCCGAATGGCTGGCAATTAATGCATGTTACGGGCGAAAAAGAATACGATCGCGTGCGTTTGATGCTCGCGCTCGATGGCATGTACGATGCGCCTGTCGTGCGTCCGTATTTGCACGATATGGCCGATGCGTATGCTGCCGCCGATCTCGTGCTAGCCCGTGCCGGTGCTTCGACGCTTGGGGAGCTCGTCGCGACCGGAAAGCCCGCGCTGCTCATCCCCTATCCCCACGCATCCGACGATCATCAGCGGGTAAACGCCGAGGAATTCGCTCGTACCGGCGCCGCCGTGGTGATGGACGATCGCGAGATCCTGGCGGGCAAACTTCGAGGGGTTCTGGCCGAGGTGACGGCGCCGAGCCACCTCGAGCCCATGAAGGCCGCGGCGCAGCGCCTCGCGGCGAGCGATCCGGTTGCGACTATTCTCGCCCGGGTTGACGCGCTTTTGACGCTGAACTAGGCGACATCTTGGGCACGGTGCACTTTGTGGGCGTTGGCGGTATCGGAATGAGCGCGATTGCGCGCATTCTGCTTGCGCGCGGCACGTCCGTGAGTGGCTCCGATGTGAAAGAAACCGCGATCACGATGTGCTTGCGAAAAGAAGGCGTCGACGTGATGATCGGTCACGACGCAAAAAACGTCGAGTTCGCCGACACCGTAGTCGTAAGCTCCGCAATCGATCGCCGCAATCCCGAATATGTTGCGGCACAACGAAAGAAGATTCCGTTGCTGCATCGTGGCGAGTTGCTCGCGCAATTGATTCGCGAACGTCGCGGCATCGCGGTGTGCGGTACGCACGGTAAAACAACCACCACGTCGATGATTCATTCGGTGCTGCGCGCAGGTGCGGTTGATGCGAGTCTTGTGCTCGGTGGTATCGACGGCGTTCTCGGAACCAACGCGCATGACGGCGCGGCAACGTGGTTTGTTACCGAAGCCGATGAATCCGACGGCTCGTTCGCGCTACTCGATCCCGCGATTGCGATAGTGAACAACATCGAGAACGATCATCTCAAGAGCGACGATGAGTTGCCGCAGCTGGTGCGCGCCTTCGACGAGTTCCTCAAGAAATTACCTGAAGACGGCGCCGCGATCGTTGGCGTTGATGATAAGCTTGCCGCGAGCATCGCGCAAAGTGAGCGCCGCGCGAAAACGGTGACGTTTGGTTTTGGCCCGCGCGCCGACGTGCGCGCGAGCAATCTCACGGTCGAGGGGCTCGGTACCTCGTTCGATGTAGTCGCGGGCGGCGTGTGCATTGGAACGGCGCAACTCGGCGTGCCCGGCACGATCAACGTGCAGAATGCGCTCGCGGCTATCGCGCTTGGGCGAGAGCTTGAGATTCCGTTTGCGCGCATTGCCGAAGGGCTGCGCGCGTTTCGTGGCGTTCGCCGGCGTTTCGATATTCTCGCGCGGGGCGAACGCATGATTGTTGTCGACGACTACGCGCATCACCCCACCGCGATTCGGGCGACGATTGCCGCCGCGCGTGCCTACCATCGTGGTGCGATCGTGGTGGCGTTTCAACCGCACCGCTATTCACGCACGGCGTATCTTGCGAAGGATTTCGCCGACTCGTTGCGCGGCGCAGATTACGTCTATCTTTCGCCGGTGTACGCGGCATCGGAAGCACCGATTCCCGGCATCAGCGAACGCTCGATCGGCGAACCGCTGGCCGCGCTTGGAACGAACGTTTCCTACGTATCGTTCGTCGACGAATTGGAAGAGCGGTTGTTTGCGGACGTGCCGCGTGGCGCGCTCGTATTGATGCTCGGCGCTGGAAATATTACCGACGTCGCCGCCCGATTGGCATCGCGACTGCAGTGAGTCTCACCAATGCGCAAGCCACCGCAACGCTGCTCGATGCGAGCGACGAAGCGATCTTGCGTGAAATCTTCGGAGGGCGCGTAGCGTTTGGTGCATCGATCGCGCCGTTCACATCGTGGAAAGTTGGCGGTCCGGCCGATGCGCTCGCGGTTGTTGAACACGAGGACGAGCTCGCGGCCGCGATGCAGTTGTGTTTCAAACAGAAACTGCCGTGGTTTGTGCTTGGGAGCGGCAGCAACGTGCTCGTTGGCGATGGCGGTATCCGCGGCATCGTGTTTCGCTTGGGCGGCGCCTTTGCAGAAATCGCGGCGCGGGTTGAAGGCGAGGAAGTGCTTGTGGATGCGGGCGCATCGGCCGGCATGGCCGCGCTTACCGCGAAAGCTGCGTCGCTCGGCGCTCTCGGAATCGGTTCGCTCGCAGGCATTCCGGGAACGGTTGGCGGGTCGCTGCGCATGAATGCGGGCACCGATCGCGAGATGGGCGATTTCGTTCGCAGTGTGTGGGTGCAATCACCGAGTAAGCCGCAGCCGCATGCAATTACCGTGCAGTACTACTATCGCCACACCACGCTCGCGCGCGACGCAGTGGTTTCGCGGGTAACGCTCGCCTTCGAATGCGGCGATGTAAAAGCCGTGCGCGACGAAATGCAAGCGCGCCTGGTGAAGCGCAAGAGCACGCAGCCGATTGCGATGCCGAACGCGGGCTCGTGTTTTAGGAATCCGGAAGGCGACCACGCGGCGCGCCTGATCGAAGCCGCCGGCGCCAAGGGGTGGCGCGAAGGGGGCGCCGAGGTCTCTCCGCTGCACGCGAACTTCATTAACAATATTGGCGGGGCCACCGCGCAAGATGTGGCCACCCTGCTTGCGAAGGTGCGACGGGCGGTCCACGACCAGTTTGGCGTCGAGCTGCAACCCGAGGTTCATTTAATCGGTGTCTTCATAGATGGTGAGCATGAAAAAAGCTAAAGTCGCCGTCGTGATGGGCGGTAGCAGCGCCGAGCGTGAGATCTCGATCCAAACCGGATCGGGCGTGATGCGCGCGCTTGCGTCACTTGGGTACGAGGCGCAGTCGCTCGACTACGATCGCCGCTTCATCGACAATATTCGCGAGATCGCACCCGAGGTGGTGTTCATCGCGTTGCATGGACCGGGCGGCGAAGACGGGCAAGTGCAAGCACTGCTCGACTATCTCGGCATTCCGTATCAAGGCAGCGGTGTGGAAGCGAGTGCCCTTGCGATGGATAAGCACATGACCAAGAAGTTGCTCGCGGCCGAAGGCCTGCCGACTGCGGCTTGGGATCTGTTCGATCTTTCCGGCGGAACGCTACCGCTGCTGCCGGGTTCGCTCGATCTTCCGCTTGTCATCAAACCGCGATTTGAAGGCAGCGCGCTCGGTGTGAACATTGTGAAAACGCACGAGCAGTGGACGAGCGCCATGCTGAATGCCGCCAAGACGTATTCACAGATTCTCGCAGAAGAATATTTGGAAGGTCGCGAGTTTACGGTCGCAATCCTCGGCGAAGAAGCGCTGCCGGTAATCGAGATTTCTCCGAATGCCGACGAGTTCTACACATTCGAAGCAAAGTACGCGCCCGGTGGTAGCACGCACACGGTGCCCGCGAAGATCGATGAAGATCTTGCAGCGCGAATGCAAATGCTTGCACTCTCTGTGCATCGCCTGCTCGGGCTGCGCGACTACTCGCGCACCGATTTCATCGTGAGAAAAGATGGTCGCCCGCACATCCTGGAAGTGAACACGCTCCCCGGCATGACGCCAACGAGCTTGATGCCCGATGCAAGCGCCGCGCTCGGCATTTCCTATGAAGCGCTTGTCGATCGTTTGATTTCGTACGCGCTTTCTCGCGCCGAGGTTCGCGACGTCGCTTAAACACGCGTCGCTCGCGCTCGCGATCGCGCTGTTGGGCGCGACGTGTACGCACGATCCGCCGCAGGGCGCGTGGACATATCCGCTCCAAGGCGGAGCGCCGGTCCCAAACGTGGCGATAACGCGACAGGGAAGCGACATCATCGTCACTGATTTTGCTGGCGATCGGATGTTTACCGGAACGACGGTCGCATACGATATCGCGTCGTTTCGCGTGCGCTCTGCAAAGCAAGGCCAAAGCTGCTGTGGCGTCAGAAACCAAGCATCCATAACTCAGAATGCAGACGGGAGCCTCGACATTGAAACCGAGGTTTGCTGTGGCGGCGATGCGCAGGATGTCACGCGCGAGAGCCGTGCGCATTTCGCCTATCGCAACGCCGATCCGGTGTTGGTTGCCTCGCTCGTTCTCATCCCATGGCTGCACGTCGAGCGACACGTACAAATAATGTGGTCACTTCGATTCTTCCCGATCGAAGAACGGTCGCTCGCGGTCAACGACGCCCCGGCGAGCACGCCTCCGGATCGCGTGCCAAAAACCGACCTCGCGATTGACGTGCAAGACTACGGATTTCAGCCGAACCCGACGCGAATTTGGTACGACCCTTGCACGTACGTCGTAGATGCATTCGAAGGGAAGAACTACATACAGATCAGGGATTATCAACCGCCACCGAATCAATTGAAGTTTCGCTAGTCATGTTTCTTGCAGCGCTCACACTTCACACAATTGTATCCGGCGGCGTAACGCGCCAATACTGGGAGCACAACGCCGCGCGCGTCATTGTCGGCGGCATGTCGAACGGCGCGATCATGGCCCTGCGTTTCGGATGCGAATCCGACAAGGCGCAAACGATCGTATCGGTCGCGGGTGCGCTTAGCGCTAACGAAGTTGCGCGTTGCACGCATCACGCGTCGAATGTACTGCTCGTTAATGGAACCGAGGATCCGCTCGTAAAATACACGGGCAGCGCGATACTTCTTGGCGCATACAAAACGTTCGAGACGCTGGCGAACCAGCGCACCTGCGCCACGCCCGCGCTCGTGAAAAGCTTCGCGAAAGGCACCGACGGTACGAGTGCGGATATCACGCGGGCACATGGGTGTGCCAACAACGCGCGCGTGGCGCTGATTGCAGTCGCTGGTGGCGGGCACGGTTGGCCGGGTGGATCACCGTACTTCTCGAAGGCGATAGTCGGTGTAACCAGTAATGCTTTCGATCTGAGCGGGTATATTATGCAGTTCGCGTTTGGGGAGACATCGTTATGAACCACGATCATCAATCTTTCGATTGCCGCTGCCCGCATGGTGGGTTCTCCGAGTCAATTTTCCGCGCCGCTAAGCTCCAGCTTGGGCGGCGGTCGTTTATCGGAGGCGTTGCAGCCGCTTCGGTTGCGGCGATGCTGCCATGGCGCGCGCGAGCCGCGGATGAAGTCACGGTTCTCAAAGCCGCGCGACTCTTCGATGGCAAAACGATGCATTCACCGGGCGTGCTCGTGCTGAAAGGCGATCGCATCGTGTCAATGACGTCGGGCAATGCCGGTAGCGATGCACATATCGTAGAGCTCGGCGACGTAACGCTGATGCCGGGGTTGATCGATTGCCACACACATGTCGCCCCGTTCATGGTTGCGTCGCATTATTTGGTACAACCGGGTCGCACCGCCGATAACGTCGGCGAAGCCGCGATCATGGGCATGCGCAGTGCGCAAGCCATGCTGCACAACGGATTTACCACACTTCGCGATGTTGGCGGCGGCTGGGGCATCGATATTGCCGTGCGCGACTCGATCAACGATGGCTACATCCAAGGGCCACGCATTCTCTGCGCAGGTCCGTCGCTCTCCATTACCGGCGGACACGGCGATGCGAATGATCTACCGGAATATGTCACCGTCGATCAATCGACGATCGAAGGCGGCGTTTCATACGGTCCGTACGGATTCCGCGAAAAAGTGCGCGAGCACGTGAAGCGGCACGTTGACGTGATCAAGATTCTTGCGACCGGCGGCGTGCTCTCCTACGGCGACGTGTGGGATGTGCCGCAACTCAATCTCGATGAAATTCAAGCGATCGTCGATGAATCAACCAAGTTCGGGCGTAAAGTTGCCGCGCATTGTCACGGCGATAAGGGCATCTCGGTTGCTGTTGAAGGTGGCGTGCATTCGATCGAACATTGCACGGGCGTTGGTGAAGCAACACTGAAGAACATGCAGCAACGCGGCACGCATCTCGTGCCGACGGTGTGGGCACTCGATTCGATTCTCGTGCCCGGCAATCCGAATCACATTCCCGAAGGCTCCGTGCATAAAGCGCAAAACGCTGCCAAGCTTCGTGACGAAGGCATGCAGCGTGCGCTTGCGAGCAGCGTTTCGATTGCGTACGGTACCGATGCCGGCGTCTTCCCGCACAAAGAGAACAACAAAGACTTCGCGATTCTCGCAAAGATGGGCATGCACCCGATCGATGTGATGAAATCGGCGACGTCGACCGCAGCGGGATTACTCGGAACGAACGATCGCGGCACGCTCGCGCCCGGAAAACTCGCCGACGTCGTTGCGTTTAGCGGCGATCCATCGCGCGATATCGCGCTGCTCGAAAGAACGCCGGCGGCAATCTATCTTGGCGGTAAGCGCATTAGCGCGTAACTAATGCCGCGCGAAGAGCGCGGTGTCGTCGAGTTCGAGCATCTCGATGATCGTGGTTTCGCGCGGGAGATCCTTCGCAATTGGATAGCGATCGAGGAAGCCTTCGAGCGTGTCGATATACGTGCCAACGTTGCGCTCGAGAAGTTTTGCATTGCTGTCTTCGCGCACTTCGGGTGTTGTGCGCTCAAGAATGAATGCTTCAACGTCCGCATCGCTATCCGCGCGCGCGACAGCGGCGGCGAGCTCGGCTTCGGTGATGCCGAGGTACCCAAGCATCCTGGTACTGAAGCCGTCCACCTTGTAGGCGCCAAGGTCCCCGCCCGGTAAGCTTGCTCGTAACTTATCCACGGTGCGTGCCAGAAAAATGACGCCCGCGAGGCGTTCACTGGGCTTACGCGGCGCGTGCGCCGACAAATTCAAAGGCTTCATCAAGTTCCTTTTGGAGTCGCACTAAAGTCGCAGGAAGGCAGCCAATGCTGCCCCCCATAATAGGTTCAACCCCTCGCGATGAGGGTTGGTTTGCGCTGGAGGAATATTTGTCTACCACAGGTTTAGTTGTTGATCGCGGTCTCGAAGGTGTCGTCGTTGGATCGACCGTGCTCAGCAACGTCGAGGGTCAGGTCGGACGCCTGACCTATCGCGGCTACGACATCGACGATCTCGCACCGAACGTGTGTTTTGAAGAAGTCGTGCACCTGTTGCTGTACGGACACCTGCCGACCGCAACCGAACTCGCGTCGCTCAAAAAAGAACTTACGTCGCGCCGCGAGCTTCCCGAGCCGCTAATCGCGGCGATGCGCAACACGCCGAAGACGGCGTGGCCGATGGATGTGCTGCGGACGATCACGAGCGGACTCGCGCTCTTCGTTCCCGCGAACAACAAAGGCGAACACGTTTCTGACGTACACACCGCGATCGAACTGATCGCGAAGATGACCACGATTCTTGCCGCGTGGGATCGTATCCGTCGCGGTCTCGATCCGATCGAGCCGCGCGCCGATCTCTCGCACGCCGCGAACTTCCTCTATATGCGTAGCGGCAAGGTGCCGACCGATGTTGAGGAAGATGCGATCGACACGTACTTCGTGCTCCTCGCCGATCATTCGTATAACGCCTCGACGTTTTCGGCTCGCGTAACTGCATCGACCCGCGCTGATCTCTATGCCGCATCGACTGCGGCGCTCGCAACGCTCACCGGCGACCTGCACGGCGGCGCCGCAAGCGCGGCGTACAACAATCTCGTCGCGATCGGCAATCCGGCGAACGCCGAGAAATTCGTGCGCGATGAGCTGGCGAAGGGCAATCGCATCATGGGCATGGGTCACCGCGAATATCGCGTGCGCGACCCACGTGCGCGCCACCTCGATGAAATGGCGAAGAAACTCTCGGATCAGCTTGGCAACAGCAAATGGTACGCGATTGCGAGCGAGCTCGAGAAGCAGAGCCAGAAGATTCTTGCCGAGGAGAAGCCCGATCGCAAGATCTATGCGAATGTCGATTTCTACAGCGCGCCACTCTTTGCCGATCTTGGTATTGCAGGCGATGAATACACCGCGATCTTTGCATGCGGTCGCATCGCCGGTTGGACAGCACACATCCTCGAACAGCTGCACGATAATCGCTTGATCCGTCCTCAAGCAACCTACTCGGGGCCGCCCCCGGGTCCGTTCGTACCGATTGAAAAACGCTAAGTTACAACAGTAGGGAGCGCATGATCGTAATACCGGCCCTCGACCTCCGTGGCGGAAAAGTTGTCCGTATGGAGCAAGGGAATCTGCAAACCTCAACGGTCTATTCCGACGACCCCGTCGCGAAAGCGAAAGAGTTCGTCGCCGCCGGCGCGCAGCGCTTGCATGTGGTCGATCTCGACGCGGCCTTTGGCAACGGTGAAAACTTGAGCATCGTGCGCGCGATTTGCGCCGCAGTCAGTGTGCCGGTGCAAGTTGGTGGCGGCATGCGCAACGCCGATCAGGCGAAGCTTCGCATCGACGCAGGCGCAGCGGAAATTATCCTTGGAACGTTGCTCGTGAGCGACGAGCGCGCGGCACGCAACATCATCGGGAAGTATCCCGACCGCGTGATCGCCGGCATCGATGCGCGTGGGAAACACGTTGCGACGCACGGCTGGCAAGAGAGCACCCCGGTCGATCGCGATGCGCTTGTTAAGCGCGTTGCACAATGGGGTGTGAAGCGCGTGATCTTCACGGAAATTCGTCGCGATGGTATGGGCGAAGGCTACGATATCGAAGCGCTCAAATCGGTCGCGAGTGCCGCCGAAGTGGCCGTCACCGCCAACGGTGGTGCGCGCACGCTCGAGGATCTGAAGATCCTCAAGAGTGATGCGCCCGCAGCGGTTGATATGTGCATCGTTGGCAGCGCGATTTACAAGGGAACGATCAAGCTCTCGGAGGCTTTGGCCACTTTCCGCGCGTAGCGTTCGCAGCATGATAGCTGCGATCGCACTCCTGGCAACCCTGACGCTGGACAAAATCGCCGAGCGTCCTGAACTCGCCCACGGTATTGTAGCGGGTGAAGTCTACGATCTCGACACGCACAAAGTGTTGTGGCGTCGTAATGGTTCGATGTTGATGGAGGCAGCTTCCACGACGAAGCTGCTGACCAACGGCACCACGCTCGCATTGCTCGGTCCGGATTATCGCATCACGACGCCCGTCTATCGCACGGGCGCAATCGATACGAACGGAACCATGCACGGCGACCTCGTGCTCGTTGCAAGTGGCGATGCAAATCTTTCGCAGCGCATCCAAGCCGATGGCACGCTCGCATTTGAAAACGAAGATCATTCATACGACGGTGGGCGCGATACGCGCGCCGTGCCCGGCGATCCGCTTGCCGTGCTGCGTGATCTTGCCGCGCAAGTTGCTAAATCCGGGATAAAGCAAATTGACGGCCGCGTGGTTATTGATACCGCGCTCTTTGGCGATCAGGGGCCTGAAGCGGGAACGGGTGCGGTCGTTTCGTCGATCGTAGTGAACGATAATCTCGTTGATATCACGATTACTCCGGGCGCAAAAGTTGGCGATCCGGTAACAATTGCCGTCTCGCCGCAGACGCCGTACGTGTCGTTCACGGTGAAGGCGACGACGAGCGACGCGAAAGCCGAGCCGACGATCGACACCGATGATAAGGCGAACAGCGATGGTTCGCATTCGGTGACCATTACCGGAGCGCAACCGATGGGTGCGCCGATGCTCTACGCGTATCGCGTGCCGGAACCAGCGCGTTTCGCACACGATGCGTTCGCGCTCGCGCTGCACGATGCCGGAGTATCCGTTGTGGAGCCGGCCGGCGCGGCGCCGTTTTCACCAGATGCATTCAGGAGTGACACGCCGCCAGGCGTCATCGTTGCAAAACATCTTTCTCCGCCGATTGCGCAAGAAGTGCGAGTCACGTTGAAAGTGAGCGACAACCTGCACGCGAGCATCGAGCCGTATATGTGGGCGCTACACGCGAACGGCCCCGTGAATTTGCGCGCAGGTTTCGCGCAGGAACGCGCGCTTTTCGAGAGAGCCGGATTGAATCTCGATGGTGCGTCGCAACAAGATGGTCTTGGTGGCTTCGCCTTTTTCTCACCCGATTTCATGGTGAGCTTCTTGAACTGGGCGTATACGCAGCAGTGGTACCCGCAGCTCCTCCACGCACTCCCGATTCTCGGACACGACGGTACGTTATTTAATATTCAAAATAATTCGCCAGCGGTCGGCAAGGTGTTCGCAAAAACGGGAACGTGGGGATCATCGAATTTGCTTCGTAACGGCGAGCTTGTAACCAAGGGTCTTGCGGGTTACACCACCTCGAAACTCGGGCATCATCTCGCGTTCGCGTTCTACATCAACCGCATGTATGGACACGGCAGCGTTGATACCACGAAAGATGGCGCCCATCACGCGGGCGAGTTGCTCGGAGAGATGGCCGCGACCGCGTATCTCGAGTACTAAGCGTTAGTTTGGCGACGGCGTCTCCGCGTCATCGGGCTTCGGATGGCGGGGGCGCGGAGGCGTGGGCTTTTCGGTTGCCTTCACAACGGGTTTCGCCGTCGGTCTCGGCGTTGGCGCAGCCGTTGGAGCAGCCGTTGGTTCGGGCGTCTCACGTTGGATGGGAAAGACGCGTATGTGCGGCGTCGGTTCGGGCGTTGCGCGAATAACAGGTGGCAGCGGAATGCGGCGTGGCGTCGGCGTCGGCTGCGGTGTTTGCGTTGGATGCGGCGTTGACGGCTGCGGTGTCGCGAATGGAATCAAATTGATAAAGACCGGATACGGCGCGTAGATCGTCGCCCCGTTCCAGGTTACGTAGCGCGCCGTGATCGGGCAACTGATTTCCGTTGAGACATTACGTGTTTCCACGGTACCCGTGTAGTACTGCGATGATGGGCTCGCCCAGAGTGGATACTCGTACGACGACGTGCAGACCGAAGCGTAGGCTTGTCCACCGGGTGGTGCAATGAGTTCAACTTGGAGTGAGTCGCCGCCGGTGATTTCGCGCCGGTAGACATTGAGCTGTAACGGTATTTGGTAGTATTGCTGGTTTTCGAAACTTGGGCCTGGCTGTTGCCACGGCTGCGGTGAGTCCGTTGGGAGCGGCACGGAGGTATAGGTGACACTCGGGGTATCGTTTCTCGGCGCCGCTGCTACCGCTTTGATGGTAAAGACTTGCACGACGCGCGTGCGGGCGTCGTACTGGATTTGCGCATGCATGGCGTTGGCCACTTGGCGAATCGGCGCATAGTATCGGCCGGCGATGATTCGAGCGGGTGGCGGAAGCGGCAGATGAAACGCGCTGACCTGCCCTCCGAGCGCTTCAACAATGGCTCGCAGCGGTACCAGTACGCGGCCATGTTCGAAAACGGCGACGACGGGTAGTTGGCGGTCGTTCACCGCGACTCGTATTGGTGGCGGAGCAAGCGTCATATTGCTAGTGAAACGCAGAATCCTGAGAACGGGTTCCCGTTCGGAGGACCACTAGGTGAATGTCCTGGTGAGGGTGCTGGGTAGCCGCGTTACGATTTCGTAGTTGATCGTTTCGCTCCACGTAGCCCAGTCGTCGGCCGTGATGCTTTCGTGGCCATCGGTGCCGATGAGGGTAACGCGGTCGCCCGCTTTTGCTTGCGGTGCATTGGTGAGGTCCACGAACGTCATGTTCATCGCAACGCGCCCCACGATTGCGCAGCGCGCGCCTGAAACAAGCACGCTCCCGCGATTCGAAAGCAAACGCGGAATGCCGTCAGCGTATCCAAGAGGCAGCACCCCGATCTGCATGCCCCGCGGTGCATGAAACGTGGTGCCGTAGCCAATGGCATCGCCCGCCGCAACGTGGCGCGACTCAACGAGTTGCGTGTGGTACGAGAGCGCGGGCACGAGACGGAGTTTTCCGCCATTTGCTGCTTCGCGCGTTTGCGGCGACGGCCACAAGCCATAGAGCGCGATGCCAAAGCGCACCATATCGAGTCGCGTTTCAGGCCACAGCATGGCAGCCGCCGATGCGGCGATGTGCCGGGTGGGCAATCCGCCGGTGTTTGCAAACGCTGAAGCTGCGCTCTCGGAAGCGTTATTGAATCGTTCGAGTTGCAAATGCGTGTAAGGCGAATCGATTTCTTCAGCGGCCGCCAGATGCGAGAACAATCCAACGAGTTCGAGATCGCTCAGTTTTGCGTAATCTTCCACCGCATCGGCTAACTCGTTCGGCTCGAGGCCCAAACGATTGAGGCCGGTATTAATTTTCACGTGCGTCTTGATGCGTCTATGCGCTTTACGCGCGGCATCGGCTACATGATGCACGTATTCGCTCGTATCCCAAAGGGCAATCTCGGCGCGTGCGTCGATCGCATCTTTGAGCGCATCGTGCGGAATCGGCCCGAGCACGAGAATCGGCGCGGTGATGCCACCGTCGCGCAGCGCAACGGCTTCATCGACGGAATAGACGCAGAATTTCGACGCGAGTTGCTCGATTGCAAGCGCCGTTTCACACAGCCCGTGACCGTACGCGTTTCCTTTTACCACAAACGCGGCTTTCGACGGCGCGATAAGATCGCGAAGCAGGGTCGCATTGGTGCGAAGGGCTTCGGTGGAAACGGTGATGGAGCCGATCACGCTTGCGGGGTCTTATCCAAACGCGCAATCACGTACGCGAGCGGTACACCAAAAAATGCCATGACGGCGAAAATGCCGTTGATCCACGCGAGCGGGGTCGGTGGCCACGTGAACTTGCTCACGCCAATTAAGAGTAAGTCCATAAACATGTAGACCATCAGGCCAAAAAATAAGCCGGAGATCACCCAACGCTTATTGAGGAACGTTCGATCCACAGCGAGGTAGGCATAGCCGGCCGCCCATCCGATGCTCACGACATAATGTAAGGCGATGCCGAGAATCGCCCAACTCATTCCCGAGCCGGCTGCTGAGCCGAGCGCAACGGTTGGAATCCAGAGGAAGAAATTCATCGGGTTGTGATCGGGAAACGAGGTAAGCACGAGATAGGCGACGAGCGTCGATCCGGCAACGAACCCAGCAATTGGCGCCTGAATTGCGATCGTGCGCCAGCGGTCTAGAGCGGTGGTCATGGAAAGGCAGATTGGTGGTGGGCTGGAACGTCTCCCGCATGCCTTCGATAAGCGTTGCTCTCCACGCGCTACTTGGGATATTCGTCTTCGGAGCACTGCAAATGCCCGGGATGTTTTTTGCGAAGATTGCGGAGACCGAAAATGTTGCTGCCATTCGATCCGCGTTTCCAATCGCCGCGGCGCGCGCACGCGTTTTTGGGCCCATGACACTTCTCGTCGCAATTGCCGGCTTCTGGGCGGCACACGTAGCGGGCATCCCGCTCACAGCGGGTTGGATGATTGCGTCGTACGTTGTGTTCGCGGTGACGTTCCTTATCGGCGCTGGGTATCACGCTCGATGGGAAAACAAGGTGCTCAACCTTGCGATGGCCTCGCCGCTCGATGCGCCTTCTGCTGAATTGAAGGCGGCAATTCACGATCCGCTCGGCCCGGTTTTTGGGTATGCGAGCCTCGCGTTGTGGGCGGCACTGTTCTATCTCATGATCGCGAAACCGTTCTAAGGTGGATGCGCTCGACGTACATCTTCGCGCGATGATCGCTGCTCCGGTCTACGCGCTCGCCTACGCCACCGCTGCTGCGATCTTTTGGTGGATGGCGCGCCGTCGTGGCATGGCGAATAGCGACACCCTGCGCGTCATGTTCGCCGGATTGATCGGCGGCCTCGCGTGCGCGAATCTCGTGCAATTGTTCGCAACCGGATTGCCGGGCAAGACGATTGAAGGCGGAATCATCGGTGGTTGGATTGCGGTTGAATTTGCGAAACGTCGCTTTGGTATCACGCGTTCAACGGGCGATCTCTTTGCACTTGCGATTCCCGCGGGCGAAGCGATCGGGCGTATCGCGTGTTTCCTCGGCGGGTGTTGCTACGGCAAGGTTGCAACGGGCCTCGCGTGGGCCGTGCAAGAACACGGCGCGCTCCGTCATCCGACGCAACTGTATCTTTCGTTCGGCGCGGCGTTATGCTTTGGGCTGCTGCTCCTTGCGGAGCGTCGGAAGTTGTTGCCGGAAAATTCACTCTTTGCGGTGAGCGGCATGCTGTTCTGCATCGATCGTTTCGTGATCGAATTCTTCCGCGAAGGAGCAACAACGCTCGGACCGATGACACTGGCACAGCTTGGCTGTTGCCTTGGGTTCGCGGTCTTCGCAACGCTCTTTATGCGCGCTGCTGCCCGTTCTCGCACCGCATTCGCGCGATAGCGTATGGCAGACGAGAAGCCACCGGCGAGCTCGGGGAACTTCGCCGGTATGTTCATCCTCGGATTGTTCATCGGGGCAACGGGGCTCTTTCTTGTAACGGCCTTTGGCGTTATTGTGATTAGCGCCATTTTCAAGGTAACGAATAGCGCCGTGCTCATCGGAATTGGTGTGGGTCTCCCGATCCTTGCCGGACTTTTTTCTGGCTGGCGCGCGCTGAAAGAACTGACGCCGTCGAGCATGTTTCTCGTCGGTTGCTCACTTGGTTTACTTGGCGCGACGGGCTTGTGCGCGATGATGCTTTCTGGACTGGGTCAGCACTAACCATGTTGGAAGTTCTCGACTACACGATTCAGAAGAGCGTGCGAGCGGTGTGTCCGCGTTGCTTTGCCGAAAATGAAAACTTCGACCCAGAATATCCGACCGATATTTGCGACGGACACCTCGTAGAGCGCGACGGCAAGATTTTCTTGCGTCGCTTTTGTCGCCGCGGACACGGCGAAGTGTGGTCGCTCTACGAAGAGCACGCGGAACTCTGGCGCTATTTGCAACAATGGCGTGTGCCCACGAAAAAGATCAACCCCGATACGCAGGCGATTTATCCGGTGCCGATGGGCTACGAGCACGGCCTGGGGCCAGGGCATCTGCAACACTCGTGCATTTTTTTGCTCGACATCACCACGCAATGTAATCTGAGTTGCCCCGCGTGCTACGCCGTATCGAGCCCGGAGAACTCGGCGTATCTCCCGCTCGATCATGCGATGCACGCCGTGCGAACGGCGATCGATCGCGAAGGCGGTCATCTCGATGTGGTGATGCTCTCCGGTGGCGAGCCAACGGTGCATCCCCAATTTCGCGAGATGATCGAGCAGATGGTCGCGTTGCCGATCACGCGCATCCTCGTGAACACCAACGGCATTCGCCTCGCAAACGACGAGACGTTTCTTTCGTTTATTTCGCAGCATCGTGAGCGGGTCGAGATCTATCTTCAATATGATGGGCAAGACGAAGCCGTACACCAAACGTTACGCGGCACGGATCTGCGAGAGATCAAATGTCGCGCGATCGCTGGCCTTGCGGACGCGCGCGTATTTACGACGCTCGTGATGACCGTGACCCGCGAAAACGAGCATCTCATTGGTGAGGTGCTCGACACATGTTTTGCGACGGACTATATCGGCGGGGTGATGTTCCAGCCGGTGTTTGCATCGGGGCGCGCGCCTTCATTCGATCCGATGTCGCGCGTATCAACGACGGGCGTTCTGCAACGTATGGCCGATCAGTCGCGCTTCGAAATACAACCCTACGACATGATCGCGCTGCCGTGCAGCCACCCGGATTGCTGCTCGATCGGCTACTTCCTTAAGAACAAGGCGGGTAAGATCAGCAGTCTCGCCTCGATCGTTGGTGAAGAGGCGCTGCGCGAGAATCTGAGCATTTTCGGCAATTCCATCGCGTTCTCGGATGGGTTAAAGAACGTGCACGAGGCGCTGCTCGGATTGATGTCGGAGACGATGACGCTCTCGCGTCCCGAACTGTTCGTGCACCTTAAGCACCTGTGCGCCGCGTGTGATCTCGGCGGCCTGACCGATATGCTGACGCTTGCATTCGGAAAAGATGCGACCTCGAAATTCGTCGGCGAACGTGTGAAGCGCGTGACCGTGAAGCACTTTATGGATGCGAACACGCTTATCACCGAGCGATTGGAACAATGTTGCGTGCACGTTGGCGGCGCGGGCAACGATCCCGTGCGCATGCCGTTCTGCGCCGCACGTTTGTTCCCGAAAGTGCGCGCCCGCGCGCTTGAAGGCACAACGACGCGCGCCGCAATCACCAAACATGCATAACTAGGAGACCACGATGATTGAGCGCGGCAAAGAGGTCGAAGGCTGGGCGTTTACGTTTTGTAAGGCGGCATTTCTCGCACTGCTCTGCGGAAAGTATGCGGTGCTTGTGCTCTCGCTCGCAGTGGTGGTGCTTTACACTGCGAGTTACGTAATGGGCGTTCGCGAGTGGCGGTGTTGGGTAAAGCCACCGTGGGTCGTGATCTTCTTCGCGGCCGTTGCGGCGGCGCAAATATACTTCTTCTGGTTCTCGCCGACTGGATGGGTGATATGAGGCCTGGACCAAGTGTGCCAATCATGCTCGTTCTTGGCCTGGCAGTGGGCGTGGGATTTCAATTGGTGAGCGGGCCTCTTGCTGGAGGCCTTGCACATGTGGTTTCCGACCTTAACGCACATACGCGAGTTCGCTGGATCTTCTTAGTGACCGACGCTTCGTTCCTCATTGTCGGATTGGGCGTGTGCGCGGTTACAGCGCTGCGTGCAAAAACGATGGGATGGCGAACGTTTTGGATCAGCGCCGCCGCTCCAATTGGCTTTAGTTTGGTACGCTCGCTTCTGCCTTTGTTCGATGCATTCTCCACCGGAGGTATGTAAGTGATACTACGTCTTGTGATTGCGCCCGGCGCTCCGTTTCATGATCGCAAAGCCGTTTTTGACTGACTCGTGACCACTAACCGAATTCGACCATGGGCGCTAGCGATTGTTGCTCTTGCACTGTTGCTTGGCGCTGGTGCCATCACAACGCGTTTGCTCGACATCTTTCACCTTGAAACGGGCAGCGGTCTACGTAGGATCTGGTACGAGATCATGAGCACGATTCTCGAAATTGGACTGCTGGGATTCGCGTGGATAGCAATTCGTCCGCGAAGATATGTCAACATGCGCTGGACGCGTCCCACACTGGGGTGGGTAGCGCTCTCGGTGCCGATTGCCGCCGCGTGCCTCGCTCTTCACTATGTGCTCGGTCTAGTGTGGCCGCTTGGATGGGGCGCATCAACTAACGTCGTGACGTTTCCACACGCACTTTCCACTGTCGGTTTTGTGATCTACGGAACGATCAGTCTCGGCATATCGCCAATCGTGCAAGAACTCTATTTTCGCGGCTGGATTCTTTCTGCCGTGGAGCGCGTTCACCCATTAGCCGGAATTCTCGTTTCCGCACTCCTATTTGCTTTTTTTGATGCAGGAACCGGATTTGGTAGTGTATACATTTTCTTGTTTGGCTTGATCTATGGAACGACGGCGGTTGCATCACGTAGTGTTTTCGTGCCGGCGTTGATTCACGTTCTTGTGAACTCCGCGGCAGGTTCGATATATCTCGCTAGGCCATACTAAGAAGTGAAGGCGTAAGGTAACTCACATGATTCGACGATTCGTTGTTGCACTCGTCGCGCTGCTAGGCTTAACAACGCAAAGCGCGCTTGCAATACCCGGGCAAACGCCGGCGCAACTCCTCGCGTGGGGAAAGAGTAACGCTGCGCTGCCCGGATTCAAGCCAACGATGGATGAGAACACGGGCGGCACCGTGTACATGGCGCGTCTGAAAATCGATGGACTCGATGCCGACTTCAGTTCCGAGCCGACCAATGGTGTCGCGCGTCAGGAATACATTTCATTTCAAGGCGTCGGCGATCCGTGGAATCTCTCGAAGCACATGTCGATCGCGCGCGATGCGATTCGCACGGTGTATGGCGCTGACTACCTCGCTGATTTTACGAGCGCGAAAGTTGTGCCGCTGCATGGTCGCGTTGTTGCGTGGCAAGGAAAGAGACTTGCGTATTCTATTTTCGGTGGTGCGATCTTCATGATTCGCAATGCCGACTTTCCGGCAGTGTTGAAAAACATCCACACGTGCGATGGAATTGATTGCGAAGACTAACGTAAGCAAGCAAACCTCATATTGTTTTAAGGCAATTGTCAGTTGGGTACCTTAGCATCGTCAAATGATGAGCCAAGAACGCCCGCGGCACGAGCCTTCTGATTTCGTGATTTGGGCCTCCGCCACGCTCCTGGGCGTCGTCTCCGGAATCGGAGCGGCGTTCGTTCTCTGGGGCCAGCTGCACAAGACCGCTGAGCCCGGCATGCTCTCCCTGGCCGTGGTCTCGATGGCCGTTGGCCTGGCCCTGGTGGCCTTCGCCCTGCGGGCGTTCACGGGCCGCCTCTTCCTCTTGGCGCTGGCCACCTCGCTTGCTGTGGCCTTCTTTGTCGGGTCTGGGTCCTTCGGGGCCATCTCCGGCTCTTAAGTCCCCCGAAGCCTTAACTTTTCGGCTTGCAGTCACCACCCGAGTCTGCTAAGATTTGTCGGCTGGCACTCCTTTGCTGTGAGTGCTAGGCCCCACCCTATATATAGTTTTTGGAGGTTTTCGTGAATCTCAAGCCATTGGCCGATCGCATCGTCGTTGAACACGTCGAAGCGAGCGAGAAGACCAATACTGGCATCTTCTTGCCCGACACCGCAAAAGAAAAGCCCCAAGAGGGCATGGTCAAAGCGGTTGGCACCGGCCGCGTGACCGACGACGGCAAAACGCTGCCGATGAACGTCAAAGTCGGCGACCGTATCATCTATTCGAAGTACTCCGGATCCGAGATCAAACTCGATGGCAAAGAGTACCTCATCATTTCTGAAAAAGACGTCCTCGCTGTTGTCGACAAAGTCGCGGTCGGCGTTTAAGGAGTATTCGAAAACAACATGGCTGCAAAGCAACTCGTATTTGACGAAAATGCACGGCGCGCGCTTGAGCGCGGCGCCAACATTCTCGCAGACGCCGTAAAAGTGACGCTCGGCCCCAAGGGTCGTAACGTCGTTCTTGACAAGAAGTTCGGTTCGCCGACGATCACCAACGATGGTGTGACGATCGCGAAAGAAATCGAACTCCCCGACGTGTTCGAAAACATGGGCGCACAGCTCGTGAAAGAAGTCGCGTCGAAGACCAACGACATCGCCGGCGACGGCACAACGACCGCAACGGTTCTCGCGCAAGCGATCATCCGCGAAGGTCTGCGCAACGTAACCGCCGGTTCGAACCCGCTGCTAATCAAGCGCGGCATCGAGAAGGCCGTCACAGTTGCGGTCGAAGCGATGGGCAAGACCGTTCAGAAGGTCGATAGCAAAGAGAAGATCGCGCAAGTCGCGTCGATCTCGGCGAACGACAAAGAAATCGGCGATTTCATTGCTGAGGCGATGGAGAAGGTCGGCAAAGACGGCGTGATCACGGTTGAAGAGTCGAAGACGCTCAAGACCGAAGTCGAAACCAAAGACGGCATGCAGTTCGATAAGGGCTACATCTCGCCGTACATGGTCACCGACAGCGAGCGCATGGAAGCTGTGCTCGACAATCCGTTCATCCTCGTCACGGAACGCAAGATTTCGGCGATCGCCGACATTCTGCCGGTGCTCGAGAAGGTTGTGCAAGTTCAGAAGCCGCTGCTCATCATCTCTGAAGATGTTGAAGGCGAAGCTCTCGCAACGCTCGTTGTGAACAAACTGCGTGGCACGTTCACGTCGGTTGCAGTGAAGGCTCCTGGCTTCGGCGACCGTCGCAAAGAAATGCTCAAAGATATCGCGACGCTTACGGGCGCAACCGTGATTTCGGAAGAGCTCGGCCTCAAGCTTGATAAGGTGACGACCGAACAGCTCGGTCAAGCCAAGCGCGTCAAGATCACGAAGGAAGAAACCACCATCGTTGATGGCGCCGGCAAGCAAGAAGCAATCAAAGGCCGCATCGAGATGATCAAAAAGCAGATCGAGGACACCGATTCAGATTTCGATCGCGAGAAGCTGCAAGAACGTCTTGCGAAGCTCTCGGGCGGCGTTGCCGTCATCCAGGTCGGCGCTGCGACCGAAACCGAACTCAAAGAGAAGAAGCATCGCATTGAAGATGCCCTCTCGGCGACGCGCGCAGCCGTGCAAGAAGGCATGATCCCCGGTGGTGGTGCCTCACTCGTGCACGCAATCAAAGCGATCGACAAATACATCGAGACGGCGCCGAAGACCAACGGCCACGCTTCAACGTGGGCCGATGAGAAGATCGGTATCGAGATCGTGAAGAAGGCGCTCGAAGAGCCCCTTCGTCAGATCGCGGCAAATGCCGGATTCGAAGGTTCAGTCGAAGTGAACAACGTTAAGCAGAAGACGTCTCCGCACGGCTTCGATGCAATGACGGGCGAAGTCGTCGACATGTTTAAATCGGGAATCGTGGAGCCGTTTAAGGTGACGCGCTCGGCGCTGCAAAATGCAGCATCGATCGGTGCGCTCATCCTCACGACGGAAACGCTGATCGCCGACAAGCCAGAACCCAAGGGCTCAGCACCGGCAATGCCGGGCGGCGGCGGCATGGGCGGCTACGACATGATGTAAGACTCACGATGGCACTTACGTGTCATCCTGAGCTTGTCGAAGGAAGCCCTCGCCGAGATGCGGGGGCTTTTTTTATTGAAAGCCGTGCGCGAGTGCTTGCAGCACGGCTCTTGTGCGATCGTTCACGCCCATTTTCGAAAAAATGTTCGAAACATGGTTGCGCACCGTGCCTTCGGTGAGCGAAAGCGCTGTGGATATTTCGCGATTGGAGATCCCGCTCACCATCAGACGTAGTATCTCACGTTCGCGCGTGGTGAGATCGTTGAGGCGCGGTTCCTTTGCCTGTGCCTCGGGTTGATTCTGGCGTGCAACGGGCGCATAAAGATAAGACTTGCCTTCAGCGACAGTGCGGATCGCGTCGATAAGGATCTCCGGTGTCACGCCTTTCAATAGGTAGCCGCGTGCGCCGTTCTTTACGCCTGCAATGAGCGCGGCATCGTCGTCGAACGTGGTTAGCAGCAACGTCGGTGGCAGGATGTTCTCGTTGCGCAACGTGCGCACGACGTCAATTCCCGTACCGTTTGGCATTCGAACATCGACCAGCAGCACGTCCGGGTGATGCTTTCGCACCATGCGAATCGCGCTTTCGCCATCCTCAGCCTGTGCTACAACGGAAATGCCTTCGAAGAGTTCGAGTAGCGCTTTGATCCCGCTTCGTATCAACGCCTGATCGTCGGCAACGCAAACGCGGATCATTGACCAGCGTTTGCGAGTGGCATGGTTGCGACGATTGAGACGCCGCTGCCGTTTACATTGGAGATGTTCACCACACCGCCAAATGCGGTGAACCGTTCGCGCAGCCCGAGCAGGCCTCGGCCCTCATGGATAGGGCCGCCGCGACCGTCATCGCGCGCACTCACGACGATTCCATTATCTTCCTGATGCAGCGAAACATACAGATTACCCGCCGCCGAATGCCGCATCGCATTGGTAACGACCTCCTGCACGCAGCGTACAATTGCCTCCGCACGACCGGGATCGGGCGTTTGCACTGAATCGAGAATCTCAAGGTGCACGCTGAGGTCGCCGGTGTTCTTCCTTAGTTCGGAGAGCGCGCTGCGAAAGTCAAACGGCTCGCCGCGAATTGAAGCAACCACGTGGCGTACCTTCTCGAGAAGTTCGGCGGAAATCGAGCGAGCCGTCGCGACGGTTGCGGCGACATCGCCGTCAGCGAGACGCCGCGCAACATCGAGTTGAATCGTGAGCGAAGTGAGGCTGTGCCCGATGACGTCGTGCAAATCGCGCGAGATACGCAAGCGCTCCTCGGAAGCTGCCGTCTCCGCTAGCACAGCTTGCGCGGCGCGCAATTCTGCATTTGCTCGCGCAAGCTCCTGGCGAGCGAGGGTTTCGTTGCGTAAAAGCTGCGCGGCGCATACCGCAAATACCTGAAAGCCGAAGCTCGTCACCAATACAATCCACATCATGGGTGGTGTTTCGCCCGTACACTTGATCGCGGCAAGAACGATCGATTGTACGATGGTTACCGTGAAGGCGATGCGCGTGCCGGCTGCCAGTGCAATCTGCCAAGTCACGACAGCGAGCATGCAGACGACGATGTAGTTTGGGAAGATGAGCGAGAGACAGAGCCCGGTGACGGCTTGCACGCCGAGAAGCCACGGGCGCCGCGACGCGGCATAGGCGGCTACAAAAACGGCGTAGATGGCAAACCAATACGGCGCGGTCTGATGCGGAAGCGCGAGCGCTCCAGTTTCGTACATCACCGAATAGATTGCGCGCAGGAGAGCTGCTGCAAGAATGGCGATTCCCGCATAACGGACCAGGCGATTGCTCTGACTCATGTCTCGTCCTTATCCTACCAGGCCGCGCAACGCGAGTCCCGTGACACCTGTCATGGATGCCGACATGACACTTGCTACGCGCGCCTCGGGCATCGGTCGTGAGACAACATTTGCATGAAGATCAAACACATTATCGCCCTGAGCATAGCTCTCTCGGGCACCTTCGGCGCCGCAGAAGCTCGCACCGTCTACACCGGAAAAGATGAGATGCAAGTGATACGCTCACTCGTTGGCACCTGGCAAGCGCAGACCTCGATTGGCGTGATGACGGATGTTTTTATTCCGTTCAATAACGGAAACTACGTTCTCGGCGAAGAGCTTATGAACGGAAAACAGATAACCACAACCGTGTTTTACCTTGTGAACGGCGAATTGCGCGCAGATCACTATTGCGATTTTGGAAATCAGCCACGCTACACAGCGAAGCCGACGTACGACAACGCGACGATCGATTTTGAATTCCGCGACGTGACCGATTTGGATGTGAACCCCGTGCATTTCCACTCCACCACGTGGCACCTCGCCGATGCGACGCATCTCACTCAAGATTGGTACATCTCGGGTGGCCTAAAGGGCGAGAAAGTGATTCAAATGAATTTTACAAAGAAGAGCTGATGAATTCGGCCAAGCGCGGCGGACTGTGGCTCTGCCGGGTGAGTCCGCCCTCGAAGGCAAAGAGCACTACTATACTGCCGACCCCTTCGGGAATCGAATCAAGATCATTGAGGGATAGGGTCCCCGCAGGAATGCGGAGGCCTTTTTCTTTATCCCCTCCCTAACTGTTGGAGGGTGATCCGTTGCATAACTACTTCTCGCGCGCTTTCGCGTGTACGGTACTCGCTGCGCTTCTGACCGGGCAAACCCCGGCAACTCCGGTCGTTCCGGTCGGGTGGGCGAATGGCCCGGCCGTTGCGGATGAATACCGCTACGAGCAGCAACTGATGAAGATTCCGAGCGGCGCAAACGCGATGGATATCGAGCGCCATATTTCGTCGGTGCCGCATCGCGCGACCACGAAAGCCGATTATGCGACCGCCCTTTATATGAAGCAGCGTCTTGAAGCCGACGGCTTTAAAACGCGCATCAAGCAATACGATGTGATGTTCACGGGGCCGCTCGTTGAGAAGCTCTCGCTCGTATCGCCAACCGTGCAGAACTTCGATCTGCTCGAAGGCATGCCGGGCCACCACACCAAGTGGGAAACAATGGCGGGACCGCCGTTTGCGGAAGAATCGGGCGACGGTGATGTGACAGGCCCGGCCGTTTACGTCAACACCGCGTCGCGAGCCGATATGGATGTGATCGACGCGAAGCACGTCTCGCTCAAAGGCGCCGTTGCGATGATTCGCCTGGGTGCGCCGGGTGGCGGTGGCATTGGAGCCATCGATCCGACGTACAGTTCCTATAACGAACTCACCAAACGCGGCGTCGTTGCAATTCTCGAATTTTACGAACCGGCGACGAGCGGATACGGCGGCGGCCAAATGTGGCCCGACGGCAACTTTAAGAACACGAACATGGCCGAACGTTTCGGTGGTCCGAATCCGCGCTTGTTCATCTGTTGCGCGCCGGGTGATCCAACGATGGGCGGCAAAGCGCCGCTTCCCGGCGTCGCACACACGCCGTGGAATAACATTCCGCACTCAACGATTCCTGAACTGAGCATCACGCAATCCGTTGCGCGCACTCTGCTCTCGGGGATGAGCGGGCAGGCTACGCCGCAAGCGTGGCATCCGATGTTTGAATTCGTGCAGCATTTCGGTGGCAACGAACGCGTCCACGTCACCACGAAGTTCGAACGCAAAGTGAAACCAATCTGGCTTGTTATCGGCGATATGCAAGGCTCGACCGATGCAACCCACGTCGTGATGGTCGGAAGCCATCGCGATGCGATGACGTTCGGCGCGATCGATCCCGGCAGCGGCACGACGGTGCTTTTACAAGACGCCGACGCGTTTGCGAAGCTCGCGAAGAGCGGTTGGAAACCCAAGCGCACGATCGAAATCGTGTCGTGGGATGGCCATGAACTTGGGCTGTTCGGCTCCGCCGCATTGATTTATGAGGACGGCGCCAATCTCCGCAATACGGTCGTGCAGTACATCAACACAGATCAGTTAACGACCAACGATCCATTCATCATCAGCGCGTCGCCCGGCTTGTACACGTTCATGAAGCAAATCTGCGACGTTGTCCCGGCACGCGATGGCAAGACGATGCTTGGTGCGCATGATAGTAAGGATGAGCCGCTGCTCAATCCGATCAGCGGCGGATCCGATCATCAGAACCTCGCGTACATGATCGGTATTCCGAGCACGATGAACGGCTACTACGGGCCGTTCGGCGCGCACCACACCGCCGAAGATAACATCGATGGCCTGCGCACCTACGATCCGGGGATGAAAGAAGCGGTCATTACGGCGCAGGTTACGGGCATACAAGCGATGCGCGCGGCGAACGCCGACGTTGTGCCGTTCCGTATTGGCGAAGTGCCGGATCAATTGCTCAAAGACTTGATGCCGATTCAAGTTGCGGCGTTCACCGCAACGCAAGGCAAAGTCACGTTAAGCGATCTTCGCACGGCGCTCGAAACCTATCGCGACGCGGCGCACGCGGCGGATGACGCGATGGCGAAGGCAGAATCAGCCGGCGACGTCGCGGCGATGACGGCGCTCGCGGGCAAAGAGCAAGCCTCACGCAACGCGTTCTATATGGCCGACGGAACCACGTTCAATCCGTTCTATCGCACGATCGATCGCGTCTTCGTCAGCTTCCCCGAGCTCGTGTTTGCGGGCAAGGACATGGACAAGGCGAAGGTCGCGGTTGGGCGCATGATGACGGCCGTGGCAAACGCAACGGCGGCACTGAAGTAACTACTCCAGGCGCGCAGGCGCATGGCGTATCTCGCGCCGGGGTAATCATCGCGGCAATCGTGGCGACGGCTCTGGTCGCGATGGTTGTCGGTCCCACCTAGTCGTCGCTTGCGTATCGGTGGTGGATCATGAGCGCATTGCCATCGGGATCATCAAAGAATCCCATGTGGCAGACGCCGCTATCGATCACGTTGTCGAATTCGACACCCGAGGATTCGAGACGCGCTTTCGCGGCCTCAAAATTCTCGACACGTAGCGCGATCGCGTGCCTGTTTGGCACAAAGTCGATACCGATCGAGGGACCGTCGAAGACGACGAACGTCGAGTTGCCGCATTGGAATTCGGCGCCGCGAGCTCGTCCGTACCGCACCGAACAACGCATGCCGAGCACGTTCTCATAGAACGCCGTAACCGCATCGTAGTCCTTAACGAACACGTACATGAAATCGACATCGGTCGCGATCGGTGCCGTCATGTTAGGCGAGCGCCGCCGTTAAGGTAATCGGCACGGCTTTGAGCGCCTTGCTAAGCGGGCAATTGTCTTTGGCATCGGTCGCGAACTTCGCAAATTCGTCGGCTGATATTCCCGGCACGACCGCGGTCGTGCTCAACTCGATCTGCGGAATCTCGAAGCCTTCGCCGATCTTTTCAAGATGCACGAGCGCTTTGGTATCGATCGAGGTTGGCGGGTGACCGGCGCGCGTGAGGACGGCGCTAAGAGCCATGGTGAAACACGCGGCGTGTGATGCGCCGAGCAACTCCTCAGGGTTCGTTCCCGGGTCGCCGCTGAAGCGCGTTCCGAACGAGTAGTCGGCCTGAACCTTGCCACTCTCGGTAGAGATTGCGCCGCGTCCGTGCGCGACGTCGCCTTCCCATTTAACGGTGGCGGAGCGGATGATTTGTGTGCTGTTCATATAGGTCTCGGTGCTTCTTCGGTAAACACTTCTCCTCGGTGTTGACGAGGCAATTTGCGCTGGCTTCCGCTATGCGTGCCGCCGGTGTGTCGCTTGCGTACCTGGTCGTGTGGATCGGGCTCGACTTACTTGCACGCGGGTATGGCTGGCGTGGCGCCGTGATTCCGTGGTATCCGGGCGTCGCGGTAGTCTTCTACCTGTTCTACACGTTCGGCGCGCGCTATTGGCCGCTACCGATCATCGCAGAGTTCTTGCGCGCCACGCTCTTCCCAGCAACCAACCACCAGCCCGTGGTATCGTACATGGCTCTCGGTGCGATCCAATCAATCGGATACGTCATCACGGCGTGGGTCGTGCGCGATAAACTCCGCGTGCGTCTCCCGCTGGTCAGCTTTCGTGACGCTTCGAATTTCTGCGCGTCGATGATGGTGGCGCCGGCGGTGATGGGTGTCGTGATCGTTGTATACGGTATGCTCGTCGGGCGGATACCGCTCCCACAATTCTGGAATCAAGCGATCACCTACTGGATCGGCGACGGGGTTGCGCTCGTTGCGTTCGTGCCCGCACTCGCCATGTATCTTACACCGCGTGTGGCCCCGTGGATCGTAAGTCCGGACGCCGCCGACGATGCCGTTCCGGTACGGCCTGCCGAACGCTTCGGCCTGATCGCAATGCTTCTCGTGTCGCTCTGCATCGGTTACGCCACGGTGCTCTACGGTGTAACGGCAGATCCGATACTGTACTTTACGTTCTTGCCACTGGTGCTCATCGCCGCGCGCGGCGGATTGCGAATCGCCATCCCGGCGATCGTGGGCACCGATTTGCTTGTCACGGGGTTTACGTATCTTCGGCCCGTGCGGCTCGAACCGCTCGAATTTCAGAGTTACGTCGCAATATCCGCGCTTGCCGCGCTTGCGGTTGGCGGGCTCGTCACCCAATATCATCGTCGCGATCGGCGAAACCGCCTGTTGCTCTATGCCGATCCGCTCACCGGGCTTGCGAATCGCGCGGGGTTTGAAGCGTGGTTGGAAACGGCGACGCTTCCGGTTACCGTTGCCATGTTCGATATCGATCGTAAGCGCCTCACCACAAGTGGGCTCAATCGGGAAGCAACGGATGCGCTGCTCGTAAGCATTGCGCGGCGCTTGCACGTTGCCGACGCGGCCTTCACGGCGCGCGTTGAGACCGACGAGTTTGCGTGTGCATTCGAACACATCGTGCCTGAGGCCGATGTTGCGAAGACCATGTTTGGTCTCTTCGATGAGCCGTTCGCCGTTGGTGAGAGCGAGGTGTTCATTTCCATTTCGCTCGGAATCGCCTATGCGCGCAGCGACGATGCGACGGCGCGGATATTGCGCGATGCCGGCCTTGCAATGTACCGGGCGAAGCGCGGTGGGCGCGGCGAGTACGTCGTGGCGACGCCGGAGATCGCCGCGAGCGAAGGCGACACATCGCTCATCGCCGATCTACACCGCGCGTACCGCGACAGCGAGTTCGTACTTTTTTATCAGCCCATCGTACGCCTCACCGATGTCGGTCAACGCTGCGTCGGCGTCGAGTCGCTTCTCCGGTGGGAACATCCAACGCTCGGGTTATTGGAGCCTGCGGCGTTTTTGGAGACGCTCGAGAGTTTGCGTCTCGCCGATCGCGTTGGTCGATGGGTCCTCGACGAATCATGTCGTCAACTGCAGCGTTGGGAAGAACGCGGATTGTTGCTCGATGCCTGGATCAATCTCTTTCCACGACAAGTGGTCGATCCGAACCTCGCATCGCACGTTAGTGTCGCGGCCGTGCAAGGAAGCGTCGCGCCAAGTCGGATCGTGGTTGAGGTGCTCGAAGGCGTGGTTGCGGAAAACGACGCGCATGTTGCTGCGAACATTCGCGCGCTTCGTGATCTCGGGGTTCGCACGGCGATCGATGATTTCGGAACGGGGCATTCGTCGCTCTCGCGCTTGCGCGAAATCCCCGCCGATATCATGAAGATCGATCGTTCGTTTATCAATCGCAGCGAGGACGATCCAAAGGCACGCGGCGTGATTCACGCAGTGCTGCAAATCGCCGCGGAGTTGCGCTACACGCCGCTAGCAGAAGGTGTTGAAAACGAAGCGCAGCTCACGCTTTTACGCGGTCAGGGATGCGAACTCGTGCAAGGCTATCACCTCGCTCGACCGATGCGGTCGGCCGATATTGAGGCGTGGGTCGCCGTACATTCAGCGATCTAATTCGAGAATCCACACGTTGGTTGCGCCATTGTTCCACAATTCGATCCGTTTCAAATCGTCGCGTGCCTGCGCGTCAGTGCGCGGGAAATGCTCCTTGATCGTGCGGTCGCTGCTGAAGTAAAGCGTGTGGCCACTGGGTGCGAGATCGGGCTCGTTGTCGTTGCTGCCGCCGTGATCGTCGTCGCCTTTATAGTGCAACTGCTGCACCTCGCCCCACGTGCCGTCCGCGTTCTTGCGAATAACGTACAAGTGTTCGTTCGTATCACCGCTCTTGCGGCCCGAACTTGAGAAGAACATGAATGATTGATCGGGCGCAATCTCGGGATCAACATCGGCCGTCGCTTCGGTGCTAAACGGGAGCGCTTGCGCTTGTTGATACGCGCCGTTGACAAAGTGCGATACGTACAGTTGAAATTTGCGGCCGGGCGCGATGTTCAAGAAATAAATTGAACCGTCTCGTGCCACGCTCGGCTTGAAGTGTTGCTTGCCGAAATTCACCGTTGCCGGAAGATGCGTCGGCGTTCCCCATCCGTTCGCGGTGCGTGCGACGCGCCAGAGGTGCGCAACGTGTCCGTTGATTCCGGGCGCCGGCCGAGTCGACGTAAACACGAGGAACGAGCCATCGGGCGCGATCGCCGCGTGCTGATCGTTCCAATGTCCGGAAAACGGCGCGATCGTCGGCGTCGTCCACTTACCATTTATAAGGTGCGATT